>Ga0105046_10002863_pt1 | contig 27282 bp, 24 predicted proteins | sample MAT03_FD_78385 | JGI IMG/M metagenome (GOLD analysis project Ga0105046, IMG submission 78385) | Freshwater microbial communities from Lake Fryxell liftoff mats and glacier meltwater in Antarctica - MAT-03 (megahit assembly) | ecosystem: Environmental > Aquatic > Freshwater > Ice > Liftoff... | reverse complement strand
TTAAAAATTTTGTTCGGGTTGCCTTTTTTGAAGTCTTCAATGCTTTGGAAGTTCATGGCTGTTAATATTTTAGATATTCCTTCACTGGCGCCTAAACTTTCATAGTCTTTAGACGAGGGAAGGAGAAGTTGCTTCTCTGGTTTCATCTGAGGGAAAAATAGCACTTCCTGAATGGTAGGCGAATTGGTTAAAATCATGGTTAATCGATCAATTCCTATCCCTAAACCAGCTGTGGGCGGCATGCCATATTCCAAAGCACGAAGGAAATCTTCATCTAAAATCATGGCTTCTGTGTCGCCCCTTTTTCCAAGTTCAAGTTGCTCTTCAAACCGGGCCCTTTGATCGATTGGATCATTTAACTCCGAGAAAGCATTACAAATTTCTTTGCCATTACAGACTGCCTCAAATCGTTCCACCAAACCAGGCTTAGACCTGTGCTTTTTTGCAAGTGGGGACATTTCAACAGGATAATCTGTAATAAAAGTAGGCTGAATTAAAAACGGTTCACACTTTGATCCGAATATTTCGTCAATCAGTTTTCCTTTTCCCATTGAGTTATCTACCTCTATACCAAGAGTTTTGCAGGTTTGCCTCAATCCGTTTTCATCTTGGTTACTTATGTCAATTCCTGTAAATTCAAGGATTGATTCAAACATAGAAATTCTTTTCCAGGGCCTTTGAAAATTAATTCTATGTTCGCCAACCTGTACCTCAGTGGTTCCATGAAGGTCTAGTGCAACTTTTTCAACCATTTCTTCAACAAGATCCATCATCCAGATGTAATCTTTATAGGCCACGTAGAGTTCAATTTGGGTAAACTCAGGATTATGAAAGCGGCTCATGCCTTCATTTCGAAAATCTTTTGAGAACTCATAAACACCTTCAAAGCCACCGACTATCAATCTTTTGAGATACAACTCATTGGCTATCCGCAAATAGAGCGTCATGTCCAAAGTATTGTGGTGTGTTTTAAAAGGTCTGGCTGCTGCGCCACCATAAATTGGCTGTAAAATTGGCGTTTCAACCTCCATATAGCCTTTTCCATTGAGGTATTGCCTCATCGAATTGGTGAGCTGAGTCCGCTTTTTGAAGGTTTCCCGCACATGTGGATTTACAATCAAATCCACATAACGCTGTCTGTAGCGCAATTCTGGATCGTTAAATTCATCATGAACAACTTCATTTCCTGCATCGTCAATCTCTCTTTTCACAATTGGCAAAGGCCGCAAAGATTTGCTCAGGATTTTGAAAGTAGTAACGTGAATTGATATTTCACCCGTTTGTGTTGTAAATACAAATCCATCCACGCCAATAAAATCACCAATATCCAGAAGCTTCTTGAAAACAGTGTTATACAGCGTTTTATCTTCGCCCGGGCATAAATCATCCCTCCTGAAATACAATTGAATTCTTCCTGTGGCATCCTGAAGTTCAGCAAAGGAGGCTGAGCCCATTATCCTGAAACCCATCAATCTCCCAGCAATTTGGACATGTTTATAGTCCATTTTATTCCTTTCGTAGTTCTTGGAGATGTCGGCTGCGGTTACATTTACTTCAAATGTTTCCGCCGGATACGGATTGATGCCCAAGGCCTCAAGCTGTGTTTTTTTTTCTCTTTTCTGAATTTCCAGTTCGCTCAAATGCATGTGTGTCGAGGACAAATTTATTTATTGGGCGGCAAAGGTAAGAAAATGAGAACAAGGCTGAGCCTGGCAATTGTTTAAATGTCAATCTGGATTACCAGGATGTTCTGAGGTCGTAAAGTGACCTGACCCGTTTCACAAGCTGGGCTGCTTCTTCAAAATTTAAGGTCTGAGCTCCATCACTTGCTGCTTTTTCTGGCTCATCATGAATTTCGAAAATAATGCCATCTGCTCCAGCTGCTACTGCTGCGAGTGACATGGGTTCAACAAATTCGCGTATGCCAATGCCATGACTTGGATCTACAATTACAGGCAAATGAGATTTCTCTTTTAAAATAGGTACAGAGTTGAGATCCAGTGTGTTGCGACTGCTTGTTTCATAAGTCCGAATGCCTCGTTCACACAAAATTAGTTTTTCATTTCCCCCACTAAAAACATATTCGGCAGACTGTAGAAGTTCATCAACCGACCCAGAGATCCCTCTTTTAATCAAAACTGGTTTGTCAACTTTTCCCAATTCATCCAATAAATTAAAGTTTTGTGTGTTTCTGGCTCCTACCTGAAAAACATCTACATAATCATACATTTCTGCTATTTGAGAAACCTGCATGACTTCAGATATAATCTTGATTCCATATTTCCGGCAGACTTTATAAAACATCTTCAAGCCATCTACGCCGAGTCCTCTAAAGGCGTAGGGAGAGCTTCGTGGTTTAAAAACGCCGCCCCGCATTATTTTTACGCCTTGTTCAGATAGAAATTTTGCAACAGTTTCGGTCTTGCTTTCATCTTCGATGCTGCATGGTCCAGCCATCAGGCTTAGGCTGCCTTCGCCAATAACTACGCCATCTCCAAGATTGATCTGACTGGGAGATGTTTTCCATTTTTTACTTACAAGTTGGTAAGCATCGGTTACCACATGCAAATCACGAATTCCCTCTAAATGACCGACTTGTCTCAGATCAAAGTCAACCTTGCCAATCGCAACCAGATATTGATTGATTTGGGTTTTAACATCTACAATCTTTAGTTTTCTATTTTTTAGTTCTAGGAGAACAGATTCTTTTTGAGCTGCAGAAATATTTGGTTCAAGCTGGATGATCATAAAAATAATAATTTATACGGCTGAGGCTTCTTTGTCTTTTATTGAATTAATAAATTGATATACAGGCTTGTATCTTTCATTTTTCTGGCTTGAGCTTAGGGTTTTAAGCACTTCTATAAACGCCGATCCGATGATGGCACCTTTCGAATACTTTGATGCGTTTTCAAAAGAGGCTTTGCTAGATATCCCAAATCCGATTAGTGTCGGACATTTCAATTTCATGGTATTGATCCTATTGAAATAATCAATTTGATTGCCGGACAGGCTGCCTTTTGTTCCGGTAACTGCGGCAGAAGATACAATATAAATAAAGGAAGAACTTAAGCCTTCAATCGTTCTGATTCTTGATTCTGGCGTTTGAGGGGTAATCAGAAAAATGTTGAAGAGACCAAATTTTTCAAGAACTGCCTTCCATTTGGTTTCGTATTCCCAAAGTGGCATGTCCGGAATAATTAATCCATCAATGCCATTTTCCTGACAAGCCTGACAAAATTTCTCTACTCCAAATTGAAGTATCGGATTGAAATAGCCCATGAGCAAAACGGGAATTTGGACCTTTTTTCGAAAATCTTTCAATTGCTCAAATAGGAAATGAATATTCATTCCATTGGCTAAAGCCACATCGTTAGATGCTTGAATGGTAGGCCCGTCAGCAATAGGATCAGAGAAAGGAATGCCTATTTCAATGAGATCGGCGCCTGCAGTTTCCAAGGCTATGGCAATGTCAACGGTATCATCCAACAAAGGGAAACCAGCTGTAAAATAGACGGATAGAAGTTTTTCTCTTCCAGTTTCAAACAGGGAAGAAAGGCGATTATGCATGATTCTGAACTAAAAAGGTAAATCGTCAGCCTCTGAAGGAGAAAATGCTGGTGGGCCTGAAAATACAGGCGGCTCAGAATTTGCAGCTTGTGGAGCCGATGTTTCTTTTCTTACACTCCAGGCTTTCACTTCGGTAAACCATCGGCCATTGTATTCTCTACTTTCAATATCAAAACTGACAATGGCATCATCACCTTCTTTCAGGGCGAATTGATCTATTTTTTCGCCCCAGGCATTAAAACAGATCTTTTTAGGATATTGATCTTTGGTTTCCAGCACATATTCTTGTTTTCTCCAGGCATTTCCTGTTTTGCTGGTTCCGCCCACTTCGGGTAGTATTTGAATGATAGTTCCTGATATTTCCATATGAATTTACAAAAAGAGTTGCAAGTTGGATCGCTCCTTATTATTCTGCAAGATCCAAAAAAAAAGAGCAAGCAATAATTTTTTTTGGGATAGATAAGATGCTCAATTTGAGGTTGTTTTGCGAAGTATTGAATTGATAAATTATTTTTCAATTTGATAAAGGTTCCAAATTAAGGAAGGTGAAAGACAAGTTTTGGGTCTTAGATTTTAGTTTATTTCACCCTTAAATGGATTCCTACATTCCATTCAGAATATTTCTACTTTGAGTTCCACCTGTTTCCAAATTGCCTCTAAAAGGATAGAAAAGCGCCCGATTGGGCAAAAAAAAAGCGACCCAGGAGCCGCTTTGCATTCTTACAATAATCTTAACGATTGTATTTTTTGTTGAATTTTTCAACACGGCCCGCGGCATTGAATGCTTGCTTTTTGCCTGTGTAGAAAGGGTGTGATGCTGAAGAAACCTCAACACGAACCATAGGATAGGTATTTCCATCTTCCCATACTATTGTCTCCCCTGAGGACATTGTAGAGCGGGTTAGGAATTTAAAATCGCTTGACGAGTCTGCAAAAACGACTTCATTATATTTTGGATGGATATCAGCTTTCATCTTCAAAAATTTTTCGGACCGCAAAAGTAGTAAAAAAAATATCTAAATCAATTTAAAGAATGAAAATATCTGAATTTAATTGATTGAAAAAAATTTGCTCCTAAAAGAAATGAGACCGCTTTTATTCAAAAGTACACAACGAAATCCATTCTTCATTTTAACAATTAGAATTTGTTTTCTTCCTTTTGACTCTCGACTTGATACTTTTGTCTTTTATTATTATGCTTCAAGACGAAATTCAAAAGCGCAGAACCTTTGGGATCATAAGCCATCCAGATGCTGGAAAGACAACTTTAACAGAAAAGTTGCTCCTTTTTGGCGGTGCGATCCAAACTGCTGGTGCCGTAAAAAGCAATAAAATAACAAAATCGGCCACCTCAGATTTTATGGAAATTGAGAAGCAAAGGGGCATTTCTGTGGCCACCTCAGTGATGGGTTTTGAATATGGAGGCTATAAAATCAACATTTTGGATACTCCAGGTCACAAGGATTTTGCCGAGGATACCTACCGGACTTTGACAGCGGTTGACTCCGTAATATTGGTAATTGATTGTGTGAAAGGTGTTGAGGAACAGACCCGTAGGCTGATGGAAGTTTGCCGGATGCGAAATACGCCTGTTATAATTTTCATCAACAAAATGGATCGTGAAGGTCAGGATCCTTATGATTTGCTGGACGAGGTAGAAAGGGAACTGAACATTCATACCCGCCCCTTGACGTGGCCCATTGGAATTGGTTCAACTTTTCAGGGGGTTTACAATCTTTTTGAAAAGAAGCTTTTAATATTTTCAAATACGAAAACCAAAAAGGCAGAAGACATCGTTTCCTTTAACTCCATAGAAGACAGGGAATTGGATGTAAAAATTGGCGAAAAAGCTGCCAATAAACTTAGGGAAGATGCAGAGTTGATCGAAGGTGTTTACGAGCCTTTTGATGAAGATTTATATCTCGAAGGCTATTTGGCACCGGTATTTTTTGGTTCTGCTGTTAACAATTTTGGGGTCCAGGAGCTGTTGGATACTTTCATTCGTGTGGCGCCAAAACCAAAATCCCGGCTTGCAGATCTGAGGGAAGTGAAGCCAGAGGAAAAGAATTTCAGCGGTTTTATTTTTAAAATTCACGCCAATCTGGATCCAAACCATAGAGATCGAATTGCTTTTTGCCGAATCGTTTCAGGCACTTTTGAGCGAAATACGTTTTATTACCATACCAGATTAGACAAAAAACTACGGTTTTCCAGCCCAAACATGTTTATGGCCAATGAAAAAAGCGTAGTTGATGAGGCATTTCCAGGTGATGTAGTAGGTTTGTACGATACCGGAAATTTTAAAATTGGAGATACGCTCACGGAAGGCGAACGCATTCAATATCAAGGTATTCCGAGCTTTTCTCCTGAGATTTTTAAAGAGCTCATCAACAAAGATCCATTCAAAGCGAAGCAACTGGAGAAGGGAATTCGTCAATTGACAGATGAAGGTGTAGCTCAACTTTTTATGCAAGAGCAAGGCAATGTAAAAATTATTGGAACCGTTGGTGAACTTCAGTTTGAGGTGATTCAATTTCGGCTTTTGCAGGAATATGGAGCCTCTTGTTCATTTCATCCGGTTGGATATTCGAAGGCTTGTTGGATTACTTCTGAGGACAAAACTGCTTTGGCCAATTTCATCAAAATGAAAAGCAGAAACATCACTTTTGACAAGGAAGACCGACCCGTTTTTATGGCTGATACCCTCAGAAATCTAAAAGCCATTCAGGATTTGTATCCTGCCATTTCATTCCACTTTACTTCAGAATTTAAGACCGATCAGGCCAAAATTGCAGAAGCGGCCTGGAGTGGTCGGTAAAGAAAATCAAAATCCAACCTCTTTAAAATCAAACTGTTTTACTCCCTTAGCAGTAATTAAAACCAGTTTTCCTTCATCTGAAATTCCTTTTAAAACAGCCCGAAATGCGCTACCATAAGGCAATTGATAGTCATGAGGAATGGCCATTTTGTATAATTTAGAATAGTAAAGAGATCGGATTTTTGACCAGCCTTCTGCTTTCAATCTGAAATAAACCAACATAATTTCCTGCAAAACCAAAAGCAGAATCTCCTCTCTGTCAAACTCCTGAAAGCGTTCTTTTGCCAGTGAACTTGCAGTTGACACAAGATTTGTCTGGTTTACATTGAGCCCTATTCCAATTACAGATTCTGAAATGTTGAGGCCCGAAATCGTGTTTTCAATCAGTATTCCTGCTATTTTTAATCCATTCACATAAATATCATTAGGCCATTTTACTTTTACTTCAGGCAGAAAATGTTCCAATGCGTTTGCCAATCCAATGGCTATGCTGGCAGAGAGCCAGAATGCAGACTTTGCTTCAAGGAAAGTAGGTTTTAGAAATAATGAAAACATCAGATTCCTGCCTGATTCTGATTCCCATTTGTTTTGTTTTTGACCACGACCAGCTTCTTGAAAGTCTGTACTTACGACAAAAAAATCAGGAATCTCCCCGTTTTTCTCATTTACCAAGGCCAAAAGCACATCGTTGGTGGACTGACACACTGGCATATGCAGCCTGTTTTTAAATTGATATTTACCTTTGGTTGAAATATTGCTCACGATGCAATAATATTGTAGCACAATCAAAACTACACAACTTTTTATCTTTGATTTGATTCCTTCTTCTATTTCCTCCAGTCAACTATCCGAGCTTGTTGTAAAAGGCATGCTTGAAAAAAAAGCAAACGACATCGCAGTTCTGGATCTCCGGGAAGTTAAAAACGCCATTGCGGATTTCTTCGTCATTTGCTCAGGAAACTCTGCCAATCAGGTAGATGCCATTACAGACTCTATAGAAGAGGAAGTATTTAAAGGTTCCAGCCAAAACCCTTGGCACAAAGAAGGGTTTATCAATAAGGAGTGGATTTTGTTGGATTACATGGACGTAGTTTGTCATGTTTTCCAAAAAGAAAAGCGAAAATTCTATGACTTGGAAGAGTTTTGGGGTGATGCAAAAATTGAACACATAGCGATCAGTCAATAAAATTAATTACTCAACAAGTGGCTGGTTATCATAATTTTAATTAAATATGGCAGAGAAAACGAAAGAAGATATTACTCAAAAGGAGGAGAAAAAACCGATTCGAAAGGCAAACAATCCAAATAATTCGAACAAGCCAAATTATCAGCTTTGGATCATTTCTGCGATTCTATTGCTCATTTTTGGAATTAGCTATTTAGGCCGTCAAACATCCAGTCAGGTCATCACCCAACCAAAGTTTGAGGATATGATGATGCGACACGATGTTAAAAGTGTGACCATCGTTCCCAATGAAAAAACAGTTGAAATTACACTGAAAGAGGAAGCCTTAAAAAACGAGCAATACAAAAAGACTTTTGGCGACAAGGACAACCCATTTTCTATGTCAAATGGTCCTCATTTCCGTTTCAACATCATTTCTGCGGAAGATTTCAAAGAGGATTTCAAAAAGTTAGAAAAGGAAATTCCAGCAGAATATCGGCCTGACTTGAAAATTGAAGATCGTCAAAACTTTGGCAATCTGATTCTTAACTACGGTTTTATCATTGCAATCATTATAGGTTTTTGGATATTGCTTCGCAGAGTTACCGGCGGTGGTGGCCCTGGTGGACAGTTGTTCAACATCGGAAAATCCAGAGCTGCCCTTTTTGATGCAGACAACAAAATCAAAATCACATTTGCCGATGTGGCAGGATTAGAAGAGGCCAAGGAAGAAATTAAAGAAATTGTTGACTTTTTAAAAAAACCAGAGAAATTCACAAATCTGGGTGGCAAAATTCCCAAAGGCGCATTACTCATAGGTTCGCCAGGAACTGGTAAAACATTGCTAGCCAAGGCGGTTGCAGGTGAAGCAAACGTTCCATTCTTTTCATTGTCTGGTTCCGATTTTGTTGAAATGTTTGTTGGTGTTGGAGCTGCCCGTGTTCGGGATTTGTTTAAGCAAGCCAAAGAAAAGGCACCGTGTATCATTTTTATAGATGAAATAGATGCAGTGGGGAGAAGCCGCGGAAAGGGAGCTATGCCAGGCGCAAATGATGAACGAGAAAACACACTCAATTCATTATTGGTTGAAATGGATGGATTTGCCACAGATTCTGGGGTGATTATTCTTGCTGCTACCAATAGACCCGATATTTTAGATTCTGCATTGCTTCGTCCAGGTCGTTTCGATCGTCAGATCTCAATTGATAAACCAGACATTGTCGGTAGAGATGCCATCTTCAAGGTTCACTTGAAGCCATTGAAATTAAATGCCGATGTTGACAGTAAAAAGCTTGCTGCACAAACGCCAGGTTTTGCTGGTGCCGAAATTGCAAATGTTTGCAACGAAGCTGCTTTGATTGCCGCCAGAAGAGACAAGCAGTCTGTTGACCAGCAAGACTTTAACGATGCAATTGATCGTGTTATTGGAGGTCTTGAAAAGAAAAATAAGCTAATCTCTCCAGAAGAGAAGAAAATTGTTGCCTATCATGAGGCTGGCCATGCGGTGGCTGGTTGGTTTTTGGAGCATACCGATCCTTTGGTAAAAGTTAGTATTGTTCCAAGAGGAATTGCAGCGCTTGGTTACGCCCAGTACTTGCCCAAGGAACAATTTCTGATTACTACTGAGCAAATGATGGATGACATGTGCATGACTTTGGGTGGTCGAGCTGCAGAACAATTGATCTTCGGAAAAATTTCTACTGGTGCCTTGAGTGATTTAGAGCGAATTACCAAGTTGGCTTATAGCATGGTAACCGTTTATGGAATGAATGATAAGATTGGCAACGTTTCATTTTATGACAGCAAGCAATCAGAATATTCTTTCAACAAACCTTATTCTGAGGCTACTTCTACTATTATTGATCAGGAAGTAAAGCGCATTATTGATCATGCTTACCATCGAACCTTAACATTGCTAAAGGATAAGCAAGACGCCCTTGTGAAAATAGCCCAAGCATTGTTGCTAAAGGAAATTCTATTTCAAAGTGATCTTACTGAAATGATCGGCCCAAGGCCTTTTGAGAAAGCGACGCACTATCATGAATTTACCACAAGTACAGGACAATATCTGGCAAAACCAGAACCTGAGGAACCATTAAAAGATCCGGAAAACAAAGAAGAAGAGCCTGCTGAAAAGACTGCTGACACTGAAGCCGAAGCTGGAACTCCCTAACAAACAATGGCGAAAAGTTCGAGAGACAACATTTTGGCAGGTATAAAATCTGCCTTGACCCACCTACCCGAGCACCCTCTGGAAAAACCGGATATGGTTTCGCCTATTTACGAACTAGATTCTGAAAAAGACCAAACCGTTGTTTTTGCAGAAAGCTTTACAGCCAGAAAAGGTGTTTTTTTCTATTCCGAAAGTTCTCAGGAATTCCTGACTCAAATTCAGGGATTTATAAAGGAGAGAGGATTTAAAAATATACACATTTGGGAAAAGGAACTTGCAGAAGATCTTCGGAATGTAGATTTTAAGTTTTCTACCAGCGATCGAAATTTTCTTGAAGTAGATTGTGGAATCACCCTTTGTGAATGCTTGATTACAAGAACCGGAAGTATGGTGATGACCTCTAAGCAATTGGCTGGCAGAAGGCTTTCCATTTTTCCTCCCGTTCATATTGTAGTCGCAACTACATTCCAACTGCTTCCAGATGTAAAAGACGGACTTGCTTTTGTTCAAAAGAAGTATGGCGATAAATTGCCCTCGATGATTTCTCTGGTAACCGGAGCCAGCCGAACCGCGGATATCGAAAAAACATTGGTTTTGGGTGCCCACGGGCCAAAAGAGCTGGTTCTATTTCTGATAGACGATGTTCAAGCTTGAGCTGTCATTGGCTCTTGGTAAAAAAGCATATTTTGCTTCAGATTTTCATCTTGGCGCCCCCAATTTTGAAACCAGTTTAGAACGGGAAAAAAGACTCGTTGCCTGGCTAGATTCAATTTCTGCCGACTGCCAATATCTCTTTCTGCTTGGTGATCTTTTTGATTTTTGGTTTGATTATCATGATGTTGTACCAAAAGGTTTCGTTCGATTTCTTGGAAAACTGGCAGATTTATCAGATAAAGGCATTCAGATTTTTATCTTCACCGGAAACCACGACATGTGGATGTTTGGTTATCTGGAAAAGGAAATTGGTGCTAAAGTTTTTCGAGAAACCATTGAAGTACAATTCGACACATACAATATGCTTGTTGGCCATGGAGATGGCTTAGGGCCAGGCGATCATACATATAAGTTTCTCAAAAAAGTATTTCAAAATACGCTTTGCCAACGGGCTTTCGCCTTTGTTCATCCCCGAATTGGAATGGGTATAGCAAAGATTTGGAGTGGGCATAGTCGAATTGCAAACAACACGGACAGAGCGTTTCTTGGTGAAAAGGAATTTCTTTGGATTTGGTGTAAAACCATGGAAATGAGCAAACACCACGATCTTTATCTATTTGGCCACAGGCACCTTCCTTTGAACTTAGAGGTTGGAGAAAAAAGCAGATACATCAATCTTGGCGAATGGATCAACGATTGTAATTTTCTTGAGTTTGATGGAAAATCATCAAAACTCCTGAAATGGAAATGATACAGTTTTGACCTCTACCAAATTCGTATTTGAGTGTAAAACCTCAAATTATCCTGCCCAGTTTTCTCTGTCCAGACTTCTATATTGAATGGCTTCAGCCAAATGTTCCGTTCGGATTTCTTCCGTGCCGGCAAGGTCTGCAATGGTTCTACTCACTTTTAAAATTCTGTCATATGCCCTGGCAGATAGCCCAAGTCTTTCCATTGCCGTTTTAAGTAAATTTTTTCCACCTTCTGTAATCTGGCAAATTTCCGTTACCATCTGACTGGGCATCATTGCATTAGAAAAAATGCTTTCCTTGCCTTCAAATCTTTTGGTTTGAATTTCCCTTGCTTTGATTACCCTTTCCCTAATGCTTTCAGACGATTCATTGCGTTGTTGATTGGCAATTTTTTCGAAAGAAACGGGCGTAACTTCAACGTGGAGGTCAATCCGGTCTAAAAGTGGACCTGATATCTTATTCAAATACCGCTGAACTGCGCCAGGGGGACAAACACATTCTTTGTCAGGGTGGTTATAATATCCGCAAGGGCATGGGTTCATGCTGGCTATCAACATAAAACTGGCTGGAAAATCAACCGTGAATCGTGCCCTGGAAATGGCAATGTGTCGCTCCTCCAAAGGCTGACGAAGAACTTCTAAAACCGAACGTTGAAACTCAGGAAGTTCATCCAAAAACAAAACGCCATTGTGTGCCAATGAAATTTCTCCCGGCTGAGGAATATTGCCACCTCCCACCAATGCAACATCAGAAATGGTATGGTGAGGCGCTCGAAATGGTCTGGTTGTAATCAAACCTTCGAGTTTACTAAGCTTTCCTGCAACTGAATGAATTTTTGTAGTTTCCAGTGCTTCGCGGAGATTGAGCGGCGGCAGGATGGAAGGCAACCTTTTCGCAAGCATGGTTTTGCCAGCACCCGGAGGTCCGATCATAATCACATTGTGACCACCGGCAGCCGCAATTTCCAAAGCCCGCTTTATGTTTTCCTGACCCTGAACATGAGAAAAGTCTGCATCGTAGTTGTTGATTTGAGAAAAGAACAGCTCCCTCGTATCCCTCACCAATGGTTCAATCCAAACTCTATCTTCTAAAAAATCAATGGCTTCCATTAAACTTTCAACCGCGATCACATCTAAGCCGGCAACAATAGCCGCCTCATTTGCATTTTCTTTTGGCAGGATAAAACCTTTGTATTTTCCTTTTGCTTCAATCGCAATTGGCAGCACCCCTTTGATTGCCCGAAGACTTCCATCCAGAGACAATTCACCCATGATGATGTATTGCTCCAGATTTGGTGCTATAATTTGCCCCGATGCGGCCAGCACACCAAGTGCGATTGGCAAATCGTAGGAAGAACCTTCTTTTTTAATGTCTGCTGGTGCGAGATTAACCACAACCTTTTGACGAGGCATCTGAAAACGAGCTTCTTTTATTGCAGATTCTACCCGATGAGAGCTTTCTTTAACCGCAGCATCTGGTAAGCCAACAATGAACATATCTTTGCCCTGTCCTACACTTACTTCTATTGTAACAGGAAATGCCTTAACACCTTGAACTGCCGAACCGAAAACCTTCGCAAGCATGATTTATGAATTTGAGTAGCAATGTTAGTCAATTCGGATTAATGAAGATATTTTCAAAATGAATATAAGTAAAAAGCAACCATAAATTCTTCCCCGTGCAGATCACATTGCTTCAATGGATAGAACTTATATCCGCACTTCTCGGCATTTTGGGTGTCTGGCTCAACACAAAGTCAAATATTATGGGTTGGCCAATTGGCATTGTTTCAGTTATTTTGGCAGCCTTGGTTTATTTTCAATCCCGGCTTTTTGCTGAGTTTGGTTTGCAGATTTTTTACGCTTTCTCAGGGTTGTATGGCTGGTGGAAATGGATCAAAGTTTTGGACAGAAATAGATCAGAGATTTCCAGTATTTCAACTTTTAAGCTGTTGATGAGTCTGTTACTTGGGCTTATTCTTACAGTTTTAATTGGCTACTGGCTTAAATTTAATACCCAGGCAGATTTCCCTTGGATTGATTCTGCCTTGGCTGCCTTCAGTCTGATTGCGCAAGTATGGCTTGCCCAAAAATACATAGAAAACTGGCTTTTGTGGATGGTAATCAACCTTGTTTCTATTGGTTTATACAGTGTTAAAGAACTTTGGTTCTTTCTTGGTTTTTTTCTGGCTCTGTTTGTGCTTTCCTTTTTTGGGTATTTTAATTGGAAGAAGAAGTGGAGAAAAGAGAGTTATTGAAAATCGCCATTGTTGGCCCGGAATCTATCGGAAAGAGTGAATTGGCTTCAGCCTTAGCCAATCATTTCAAAACCAATTGGGTGCCAGAAGTGGCGAGAGAGTATTTGGAAAAACTGAATAGGCACTACCTACAGTCTGATGTGGAGGCAATTGCAAAACTTCAACTTCAATTGGAAGATGAAATCGCTTTGAAGACCAACGGCTTTCTGATTTGCGATACCAATTTGCTGGTCATCAAGATATGGATGGAAAGTGCATTTGGCGTTTGCCCGAATTGGATTTTGGAAGAAATTCAAACCAGGAAATACGATTTGTATTTGTTGCCTGATATTGATTTGCCATGGGTGCCAGATCCGCTCCGAGAGCATCCAAATGAAAGATTGTTTTTTAAGAATTGGTATGAAAGAGAACTTTTGGCAGCGAAGGTTCCATTTCAAATCGTGTCAGGTATTGGCGAACTTAGAATTGAAAATGCAATTCTGGCGATTGAATCACATATTCAAAAATAAGAATCAAGGATTTAAACCCTGTTTGCTTTGATTTCTTCGACCACCGTAGGATCAAGCAAAGTGCTGGTATCGCCAAGGTTTTCCAATTCTCCTTCAGCAATTTTTCTTAATATTCTTCGCATTATTTTACCCGATCTTGTTTTGGGTAAGCCTGTCACAAACTGAACCTTATCCGGTTTTGCAATCGGGCCAATTACTCTTGCTACGGTTTCAAGAATATCCCGTTTGGCCAAAGAATCATCTGCAGGTCTTTCACTGCAAATCACATATGCATAAATTCCTTGTCCTTTGATGTCATGCGGATAGCCAACTACGGCACTTTCTACAACGCCACTGTGCATATTGATCGCATTTTCAACCTCGGCGGTTCCAATTCTGTGTCCACTTACATTCAACACATCGTCCACCCTGCCCGTAATTCTGTAGTGGCCATCTTTATCTCTGAGACAGCCATCACCAGTAAAATATAGGTTAGGATACGTAGCAAAATAATTGGTTCGGCATCTTTCGTGGTCGCCATATGTGGTGCGGATGATGCCCGGCCACGGAAATTTGATGCAAAGATTGCCACTAACGCCGTTTCCGACTATTTCATTCCCACTTTCATCTACCAAAATGGGTTGAATGCCAGGCAAAGGAAGCATGGCATAACTTGGTTTGGTTGGGCTAATGCCGGCAATTGGCGCAATCATGATGCCGCCGGTTTCGGTTTGCCACCATGTGTCAGTTATTGGGCAATTTCCACCCCCGATTTCTTTGTGGTACCATTGCCAGGCTTCTTCATTGATTGGCTCGCCTACTGAACCCAACTTTTTTAAAGAGCTTAAATCTTTTCCTTTCACAAAAGAAGTCCCAGCCTGCATCAATGACCGAATGGCTGTTGGTGCTGTATAAAGCGTGCTGACTTTGTATTTTTCCACTATTTCCCAAAACCGACCTGCATCTGGATAGGAAGGAATGCCTTCAAACATAAGTGAAGTAGCGCCGGCCGAAAGTGGCCCATAAACAATGTAGCTGTGGCCTGTAATCCAGCCAATGTCTGCAGTACAGAAAAAGATTTCATCGGGTTGATATTGAAAAACATTTGTGAATGTATAATTGGCGTAAACCATATACCCGCCACAAGTGTGCACCACACCTTTGGGTTTTCCAGTACTTCCACTTGTGTATAATATAAACAGTGGATCCTCCGATTCCATAGTTTCTGCTGGAAAAAATGGATTGCCCATCGTTTCAACTTTTTTAATTTCATCTTCCCACCAGGTGTCTCTGCCTTTGATCATCGAAACCGCTGTGCGTGTGTGGGTTAGCACAATCACATGTTTGATAGAAAGGCACTGAACCAATGCATCATCGATTACCGACTTCATTGGAATTTCCTTAGCGCCTCGCGTGGCACCATCGGTTGTGATCACCATTCTGCATTGTGCATCGTTTATTCTATCTGCAATGCTTTGTGCTGAAAATCCACCAAAAACTACGGAATGAACCGCCCCAACCCGGGCACAGGCCAACACTGCAACCACAAGTTCAGGCACCATAGGCATGTATATGCAAATGCGGTCTCCTTTCTGAATCCCATTGTTTTTCAGGACATGAGAAAACTGGTTGACCTTGTTTGAAAGTTCTTTATAAGAAAGTTTTCTATAATGCTCCTCCGGGTGGTTTGGTTCCCATAAAATGGCCGTTTTATCTCCGTTCTTTTCCAGATGCCGGTCCAGGCAATTTTCAGTAATGTTCAGTTGAGCACCTTTGAACCATTCTATTTTGGGCTCACGAAAATTCCATTCAAGCACTTTTTCCCACTTTCTTTTCCATGTAAAATCCTCAGCAATGGATTCCCAAAAGGCTTCCGGGTTTTCGACAGAGGCTTTGTATTGTTGTTCGTAATCTGAAAAAGATGAAATTGGTTGCATTGGCCTGGTTTTTTAATGGCCCGAATATGAAGAAAGAAAACCTTTCAGGCAAACAGCATTGCCTTTTTTAATATGGGAAATGTTGAACTATATAAAATAGACCACATCGGGTTTGTAAAAATAAAATTGTAAAGATTCTATTCTTACAGTTTTATTCTTACTTTCTATTTGTGTGATATGGATTAGCCTTCGTACGGTTGTTCAATATTTCAACGAAAGGAATTTTGATGATCTATTACTTTTTCGGCAGACCCAAACAATTTTCAAGATAAATTGTGCACTTGCTGCACATATTTGTACTCAGGCAAAAGTGATATTATATCTCTTTTATGGCCTTAACGGCCAATAATATCCACCCGCCAAGAAATGCCAAACCCCCCAAGGGCGTGACGGCGCCAAGCCATTTCAGGCCCGTAGCGCAAAGGAGATAAAGTGAGCCTGAGAATATAATCACACCGAAAAGGAAACAATATACAATCCATGAGAAATCTGATTTGGGTAAAACAAAAGCCAAAACAGCAACAAGAACCAATGCCAAGGCGTGGTACATTTGGTATTGGACCGCAGTTTCATAGGTATCAAGGCGATTGCTGGCCAATAGAAAATCCTTGAATGCATGTGCGCCGAAAGCACCCAAAGCCACGGAAAGAAAGCCCAGAATAGAACCAATGAGCAGAATAAACTTAGGAGAAATCATTTTATGAATGAATTGTATAAATGTTGGATTGATACCAGTACGATTTTTAATTTTTATTTTTCACTCAATTCCAGCCAACGCATGGTGGTTTGGTCAAGTGCTTCATTTATCTTTTCCAGCGATTCTCCCAATTCAAAAAGCCGCACGTGGTCTGTTTCCTGGCCGGAAGTAAGTTTTAGTTCAACGTCAGCTTTTTCCTTTTCAAGATTTTCAAGGTTGGCTTCCAATTCCTTGAGTTCATTAAGGTCTTTAAAACTTAGTTTGGCGCCATTACTTTTCCTTGGTTCTTCCAAAGTAGGTTTTGATGCTTCTTTTTTCGACTTCGCCTGCTTTTCTTCCTGTAGCTTTTCTGCTTTCTCTTCTTGCGCCCATTTCCATTGTGTGTAGTTGCCTGGAAAATCACTTATTACGCCATCTCCCTCAAATACAAAAAGATGATTTGCCAATTTGTCTAACAAGAATCGGTCGTGGCTTATAATGAGAAGTGTTCCGGGGAAGTCCTGTAAAAATTCCTCCATCACATGCAAAGTGTTGATGTCAAAGTCGTTGCTTGGCTCATCTAAAATCAGAAAATTTGGATTTTTAAGCAAGGTCATCATCAACTGTACCCGTCTTTTTTCTCCACCACTGAGGTTGCCAATCTTTTGTTGCTGGGCAGGTGGCGGAAAGTGAAATTGATTCAAAAACTGACTGGCTGTGATTTTAGAGCCATTCGCCATTTCGATTACATCGGCCACTTCGCTGACCATTTCTATGATCTTTTTTTCCGGTTTCAGTTCATCAAATTCCTGGCTGTAGTACCCAATTTTTGTGTTCTCACCTCGATCAATATCACCTGTTGTTTGCTTGTTTTCGCCAGTTAGGAGCCTGATGAAACTAGATTTTCCAACGCCATTTGGTCCAATTATTCCGACTCTTTCTCCTGGTGAAAATAAATGTGTAAAATCTTTTACCAGTTGCTTTCCGCCCAGATTGAAGTTGACTTTTTTAAGGTTAATCACTTTTCCGCCTTGGCGAACTTGTTTTACAGACAGTTGAAGGTTGGTTTCTGCGGTTTTTTGGAAGGCAACTTCCTTAATATCGTCAAAGGCATCCACCCTGTATTTGGCTTTGGTTCCGCGGGCCTTTGGTTGCTTTCTGATCCAATCCAGCTCTCTTCTGTATCTGTTTTGTGCCTTGTCTATTTCTGCATTGCGAATGTCCTGGTTTTCGCTACGTTTTTCCAGATAATATGAATAGCCGCCTTTGTATCGGGTAAGATCGCCTTGTTGCAATTCTACAATCTGGTTGCAAACTCTATCCATAAAATATCGATCGTGCGTCACCATCAAAATGGTATGAAATCGCCTGGAAATCAAACCCTCCAGCCATTCAATTGCCTCCATATCCAAATGGTTGGTGGGTTCATCGAGGATCAAAATTTCTGGTTCCATAAGCAAAACTCTGGCCATGGCTACCCGTTTTTTTTGTCCACCAGAAAGCGTTCCGGCTATTTGATCTTCCATGCCTTGCAGGTGAAGTTTCCCCAAAATCTCATTGATTTTGGCTTCAAAATCCCAGGCATTGAGATGGGTTAATTCTTCAGTAAGCTTTTGAAGTTTGATTTCATCTTTGGCATCCAAGTGCTTCTTTTCGAGCAGAAAATCATATTCCAATATTTTTCCAACAGTTGGGTGGCTGGCATGAAAAAGATTTTCAAAAACAGACAAATGATCCTCCAATTGGCTTTGTTGATCCTGAAACCCAACCCGAATATTCTTTCTGGTTGAAACGATGCCAGAATCAACAGTTTCCTTTCCGGCCAGAATCTTTAATAGTGTAGATTTTCCAGTTCCATTGGGGCCAACCAGAGCCACTTTGTCTCCGTGGTTGAGGCCGAAGGTTACATTGTTAAGTAAAATTTTGTGGTTTAGGGCTTTGTTTAGATTCTCTGCAGAAATATAATTCATGCTGCAAAGATAGCTTCTCTAGGTTGGATTGAATGAAGTAGATCCAAAGTTCGCTATGGCATATTGCTCAAAACGGAGTTTTCTGAATGTTATTTAAGCCTTGAAATCCAAAATGGTATGCAATTCATTTGCTTCTTCCGGTTTCATTCTACCTGCCATTAAAAGGCGGAGTTGTCGCCTCTTCAAAGCTCCGTTGTAGAACTTCCATTCTTCCTCTGTTTCTGGTTCAATTTCAGGTACATCAATTGGTTTTCCATTTTGGTCAACCGCCACAAAAGTGAAAAAGGCTTCATTCGAACGCTCTTTAATGCCAAGCATGTTGTCTTCAGTATCGGCCACCACGTGCACCTCCATTGAAGAATTGAAAGAGCGGGTAACTTTCGCTGAAATGGTAACAACTGATCCTAATTTGATGGCTTTTGAAAAATTGAGATTGTCAACTGAGGCTGTAACAACAATTCTCTTGCTATGCCGTTGAGCAGAAATGGCTGCCACGATGTCCATAAAATGCATCATTCTACCACCCATAAGGTTGTTGAGTGTGTTTGTGTCATTTGGCAGAACAAATTCTGTAGAGCTGACAAATGAATCTTTTGGGTGATACTTTTTCATTCATCAAAGGTAATCGCCAGGATAGGTTAAATTGGAATTTGATCTAAAAAAAATGGCTCCGGACCAATGATCCGGAGCTATTTTCAATCAATCGTTCAACCAAGAAAAGAAATCAGCGTTGTATGTGGTGGCCATATGCAATTCTGATTACTGAAACAAATGTATAGCCTGCAATGGTAAAGCACGGGCTACTTTGGAAGCTTTGCGCACCAAAGTAGGTATTCGAAGATTTGAAACCACTTTTGGTATTTCAAGTCATAAAAGGCAATAAATCAGACATAAAAAAATCAGAGGTTACATGGGATAGAATCCTTGATTTTTTCTCAATACTGGTGTAATTGATTCTCAGGCACAATAATGGCTCTTTAGTTTAATTGCCAAACTGACGAAACATTACAAGTTGTTTCAATAGTCATCGCATAGATATATTATGGTAAATCGAAAGAATGGTGGACTGACAATTGTAATTCCTTTATGTATCCATTATACCTCTCTCTGATTTTTGTGTTATCCTTCAGTTTCTTTCGATTAAAATCATTGGGATTGAAACAGGGATTTGTACCTGAACTACAAAAAAAAGCCACGAATTTACTCGTGGCTTTTTTTTGAAAGTTAGAAAGTTACTCGATCACAAACCTTTGAGAGCCTTTTTGATCGCCAACCTTAACTTGCATAAAATATACCCCTTGCTTCAAATTCTTCACATTAAAAGGAATGTTTACACCCCCTTTGTTAAGCATTAAGCTTGAATTTTGAACCGATTGGCCCAAGGCATTTATAATATTGAATTGCCCAATACCTGCTTTATCAAGATCCAAATGAGCGCTCAAAGACCCTTTTGATGGATTGGGATAAAGGCTTATTTTGGTTCTTTTGTTGAATGAGGTTCCAATCAAATCATTGTTCCCTACAAACACAGACCGAGATCTGTATCTAACAGGGAATGAGTCAGTAGCACTAATGGAAGGTATATTGATTCCATTTACAAAATGGTGAGAAACAGGCCATTGACCGACTCCACCAACTACATTACTTCCAGAACCACTTGGAGGATTATATGCTGACAATCGGGCTATTGTTGAGGCAAGTGTATAACCTGTAGGGGTTTGCAGCATAGTTGGTGCAACACTACCTAGCGTGGCTTGACCATCATAGTCAGAGCCTTTTGTTATATTTCTATTTTGGCTGGAATAATAATAATCACCAGGACCATCTACTCTGATGGTTCTCAAAAATAGGTCTGGATTAGAATTCCCATTCGTTCTATCTGTTTGAGGATGCATAACCTGATCTGTTTCATACCAAACCAATGAAATTATTGAGCCATCTGCCGAACGACTGACCTGTGGCCTTGTTGTTTCTCTGAAGCTTTCCCTGTCTTTTTCGCAATCTCCCCAGCAGCCATAGATTTCTGAAACTTTGCCTAAAACCTTGGCTCCGATATTATTTGTTCCAGGTTCTACTGTGAAATTTACATTATACGAGCCGTATCCTGGATAATAAGATGCGGCATCATATGGAATGGTGTCGCCTACACCAATCACCCCGATAAGAGAAAAGATGTGTGCATAGTTATATTTATCTACAGTTAAATCCATATCGAACAAAGAATATTGAACAGGGTAGGCATTCACAGCACTTCCTGTGTCGGTTTTATAATAGGTTGAATCGCTACTGTATGTTATATAATTTCCAGCCATTTCATTTCGAAATGCATCACGATCTGGGTAAAAATTCGGAATTTCGTCCGGCATTTTGTTGATGTTATAAACGGTAAAATCAGACCAGGAATTGCCACCATTTGAAGTGGAGGCAATAAATAAAGTGCTGCCATTCGCAAGTGAAAGGTCTGGATTATAGGCTCTTAAAACTACATATCCGACTTGTCCTTCCGGACCAAATGCTATTTGGTAGTCATATGGTGCTGTAGCAGGATCCTGATTGGTATTGATAAATGGCAAAGCAGTTACTGTGCTATCAAAAGATTGGGTATTGCTATTATATACATATTTATAAATCATGATATTATTAATGAACTCAAAGCCAGTTGGTTTGGTTAAGTCTAACTCTGGCTCAATTGTAAAAATTGCGCCAGTTGATGTTACGTCCATTGAAGCGAGCAAAAAGTGATATACCGGAGAGATTGGATCGGCAATGGATGAGGTCCATCTTGTCTGGTATGTTGGAGATCCAGCGGCTAATTTTTGCCATCCTTTTCCTATACCACCAAAGCTTTCATTGCTGCCATCCAAAACGCTGGATATGCTAAAAGCAATGGCTTGGGCAGTGTCTGTGTTACCTGGAGGATTCCACAATACGCCTTGAGGAAATCTCGGCCCAAAATTGATTGAATCGTCTGTAATAATGTCGTTGTCATATAATTTTCCTCTTGCTATTTGCCATTGGCCTGGTGCAGCTCCTTTCGTATTTAGATCATAGTAAAGTTCATTTTGGGGCTGGTCCGCTAAAGGTTTCTCAACTTCACTTCCTCGTCTAAACAAAGCAACCGTATTAAGAACAGGATTTACAGAAACATAATTTCTGTTGCCACTCAAAGAGGTATAAGGATTTAGTGATTGTCCTAAATCGGCATACGAAATTACCGTGCTTTGAATTGAATTGAGTGTGTTCGCCCTTTGGCTTTTTTCCGGAAAGATAGCTGGCAGAGAGTTGACTCCGGCAGATCGTGATTCGCCCATTGTAGTTTCAATGAAGCGCCTCTGCGTTAGCGATGGTCTTTGTAGTTTTACTGATGCAAGGTTTTTAATTTTTCTGGTCCTACCTAAATCTGAAGACCTCAATTCTCCCAGACACAGGAATAAACCGATTATAATAAATAGTAGTTGTTTCATATAAAATCTTTTTCTTATTATTTTTAAATTTACTGCAATTTTGAATCTTCTGCGATTTTTGCAGCAATATATTTTATCAAATCATTAATTTCTTCTGTCTTGTATATTAACACTCTACCATTTCAATTGTTTTCATCTGTCCGATTTTATGAAGCAGTTCTCATTTACTTCTTGATAGCAAGCCTGTTAAGTTCCTGCTTGTCGCATGAAAATAAGATTTCAATCAAAAACATTAGAAATTCTGAATGGTCTAAGGATTCGATGATTCATTTTGAATTTAACCAGAATCAACCCCATGAAAAGCTAAATTTACTATATCAGGTCCAATATCATCCATCTTATGCCTTTCAAAATATATGGCTTAAATATACCTTGAAAGACCCTGAAGGTTTGCCACTTATCGTTTCCAGAGACAATCTTTTCTTATTTGTACCTTCAACAGGAAAACCTTTAGGAGAAAGATCAAGGTCTAAAAACTATCAGTTGGCCTACTTTCTAAAAGATGTAGTTTTAGAAAAAAAGGGAAAATATACCATCGACATTCAGCATTACATGAGGCCAGATGTACTGGTTGGAATTCAATCGATGGGAGTTCTCATCCAAAAATCCGAATAGCCTATTCGAGCTCTATCAAAATTTGACCTTTCTCAATTTTATTGCCTTCTTCAACCAAAACGGATTTTATAGTTCCCGAACCGGTTGACTTCAACTGATTTTCCATTTTCATAGCTTCGAAGTTCAAAAGAACCTGGCCTTTTTCTACTGAATCGCCTGGCGCTACCATTATTTTTACAATCAAACCGGGCATTGGTGCCTTAATTTTTCGAGCTGTTTTATCGCTCAAAGCACTTCCCCCCATTTTCTCAATGCGTAAATCTAAATCAGATTTTATGGTAAACTCAGCTACTTTTCCGTTAACTGAGGCTTTTAATGTTTTCCCATCATCAGACCGAGATATCAAATCAACCTTGAAAACTTTGTGGTTTATCGTTAACGAAATGGAATCACCAGTCTGGATAAGTAACTCAAAATTAACATTTTGGTCATTGATAAAAACCAAGTCTGATTTCTTTTCTACGGCTATGCTTTTTTCAGCAAACTGAATTTGGTACTTCATCGACATCAAACATTGACAAATATTTTTTGCTTACCAAATTCTATGTTTTCAAATAAGAGTTTGCAAAGCTAAATATCCGGTAATTTTGCACCATGTTGAACAAGGAGCAAAGGCTGCAAGCACTCATTGATTTGTCGGATCTGGTAAGTGGAATGGATAATTTTGAAATTTTTGAAAATGCCCGCCATAGAAATGGATTTTTCATTCAACCTTTTTGTGAGATAGCACTCCAATCCATCCTCGATTGGAAAAGACATGACATCCTTTCTCAATGGGCAGCTCAAGTTGCTGAAATTCAGCCATCAGCTCCAAAAAAAATCGGTGTTATCCTGGCTGGCAACATTCCATTTGTTGGCTGGCACGATCTGATTTCAATTTTTATTTCTGGGAATGTTGCCTTTTACAAACCTTCTTCGAACGATGAAGTGCTGATTGACTGGCTACTGGAATGTCTTTTCAAGGTTTCACCAGACGCAAGATCTTATTTTCAAAAAACGGAACAGATGAAGGGCATTGATTCAATTATAGCAACAGGGAGCACAAGTACGGCAACTCATTTTCATTACTATTTCAGGCAAATTCCGCGATTGATCAGGGGTTCAAAAAGTTCATTGGGTTTTATTTTTGGGTTTGAAAATCAGGCAGAACTGGAGCCATTGATGGATGACATTATGCAATATTTTGGGCTCGGCTGTAGAAATGTGCGGAAAATCCTGGTTCCTGAAGACTACGATTTTTCGATCTTTTTTCAGGCTTTGGAGAAGTATAGGTTTTTAACAGATCACCATAAATTTCAAAACAATGCAATTTATCATAAGTCCATTTTTTACATGAATGGAGATTCATTTTTAGACAATGATATTTTAATGTTGAGAGAAACTGATTCCATTTACGCACCAATTAGCGTTGTGAATTATGAGGTATATTCCAGTTTAGATCATGCCCGGGAAATAATTACCAGACATGAATCTGATTTGCAATGTCTGGTTTCTCACCAGGGCCAACTCAGTGGCTCACTGCCATTTGGAACTGCACAAAAACCGGCAATCGATCAATATGCTGATGGCGTGAATACACTCGATTTTTTGTTAAGTCTGAATTAATCGATGATTCGAAAATTGATTCTAACCAATGTTAGGGTTTATCAACAATGAGCTTCAAGCCCTTAGTGATCTTGTTCTGCTTTTTTTCCAGTCCAGGATTTAGCTCAAACAATTGAGCCACAGTCTTGCCATATTTATTGGCTATTAAACTTAAGTTTTCCCCACTTTTCACTTCGTGAAACTCAACTAATTTTGGCTTCGAAGCTTCTTTTAAGGCCATCATATCTTTTTTGTTGACCAGGTTTTGGAAAATAGCTTGTTTGATTTCAAGTATTGAATCGTTTTGAAATCTGGCTTTATGGGGCAAATGTAGCTTAGTATAGGTTTTACAATTGAGCGGGATAGCGATTGTTAAACTTCCAAGCGAATCATTGATATGTAGCGAATTCGCTTTTATCCAAGGATTTACAATTCGAAAGCATTTGTAAGAAAAACCATTTTGCCTGCACCAATAAGCCAAATCAACAATGGATGAGTCTAGCGCTTGTTTTTTGTATTTTATTTGAGAATACGCCTTAAGATTGCCAAATCCATATTTGTCTGGATTGGATAGAATTAGCTTTGCTGCCAAAATCCGGAATAAATATCTACCCGTTTCCTGATTGATAAGCAAATCATAATAGCTGTCTGTATATTGTCCGTTAAGAACGTTTCCCAGACCTGTTATACCTATATTATATGAGGCCGCAACAGAAACCCAGTTTCCGAGCACAAGTTTTCCGCGTTTAAGCAATTGACAAGCAGCCGTCCCTGCTTTTTCAGGATCAAGCCTTTGGTCAATTTCTTCATTGATTTGTAGGCCGAATTCTTTTGCAGTAGGCTCCATCAATTGCCAAAAGCCTACCGCTCCTTTATTTGAACTCACATTTTCAAATCCGCTTTCAATGGCTACCAGATACCGAAAGTCTTCCGGAATTTGATTTGCCTTTAAAATGCTATCAATCAAGGGAAACCATTTTTCGGATTTTTTGATCCACTGCGCCGTATTGGATTGCCAATAGGTGTTGATCCAAAGTTCTTTTTCCAGCCGTTCCCTGATTTCCGGATCTTGAATTGGAATGGTGTCTCCCGCAAAAGTCAGAACCTCAGGAATATAGAGATCCGTAATTTCATTTTTTTCTTTGCATGATGAAAGGAACGCCACAGCAACGCAAAGAAGAAAATAGCTGATTTTGAATCTTGGAGCGGCCAAAAAATGAATATTTAGAAATTTGGTTGTAGCAGGTACTTGGAATAAAAGTCGTCAATCACTTTTACCGCTTCTGTTGGGGTATCAACAATGTTGACCAGATTGAGATCTTCTGCATTTATGTTTTGCTCTTGTCCAAGCATCACATCTTTTATCCAAGCCATCAGCCCTTTCCAATATTCTGACCCTACCAAAACAATCGGAAATCTTCCAATTTTTTTGGTTTGAATTAATGTCAATGCCTCAAAAAGTTCATCCAAAGTGCCCATTCCACCCGGCATGACTACAAATCCCTGGGCATATTTGATGAACATAACTTTTCGAACAAAGAAATAATCAAAGTTGATAAGCTTGTCTTTGTCAATATATATGTTGTTGAATTGCTCGAAAGGAAGTTCAATATTGAGTCCTACCGATTTACCACCTGCCTCAAAAGCACCTTTGTTGCCAGCTTCCATAATGCCGGGCCCTCCGCCTGTTATTACGCCATAACCATGTTTTACAAGTTTTTGAGCGATTTCCTCTGCCATTAAGTAGTACTTGTTGGTCTCTTTTGTTCTTGCCGATCCAAAAATGGACACGCATGGACCAATTTTACTTAAGGTGTCAAAGCCTTTTACGAACTCAGACATCACCCTAAAGATAGCCCAGGAATCTTCTATTTTGATCTCATTCCAATCTTTATTCTGAAAAGCTCTTTTGATTTTGTCTTCTTCTTCTGGACTGATAGGTGGATGTGAAGTTTGCGCCATTTATTACTGTTTTTTTTAGTATTAAAATTAAGATAAGTTATTGAAATCTATATATGTTAAGTGTGTTTTTACATGCCTTCCCGGTACGATTTCCGACCACATATATACGAATAGCAATCCAATGAATCTATGCTTATTACCATGAAAAACTCAATTTTGTCTTGGTTTTATTACATGGATTTTTACCATTCAATTGAAGCACATGGCTTTAGGTTTGATAATTGACTTTACATTTGTCATTCGGGGAGTAGAAAAAATGATTTTCCCCGAAACAGGAAATTCTAATTATCAATTTTTGTTATTGAAACACATGAACCTTAAAAATCGATTCGCTACTGCAGGACTAGTTCTGAGCGTAGCATTCGGGTGCGGCCAAAACACCGAAAAAGAAGCCGGCTCGGCAGATTCCTCCGCAGCAGACTCTGCCATGATGGCAAGAGATTCTGTGGCAGAATCTAAAACGCAGGACTTTTTTCAAAGTCTTCCTTCGCCCATCCACGTTGCGAGAATATTTCAACGGGCTGGTCTGAAGTTCATAAGCGGTACCACAAATCCTGCTTCGAACGCTTCTAAATATATGTCGCCTTACAGCAAGTCGATAAATTTAGGGGTGTACACAACCGATCTTTCTTATTGCACATTCAATGATCAAAGTCAGGAAGCCATCTCCTATTTTAAAGCAGTGAAAACGCTTACAGATGGTTTAAATTTGACAAGCATCTTCGAATCGACCAATTTGGTGCCGAGATTTGAAAAGAATATTGGCAACAAAGATTCCCTGGTAACCTTGATGGCAACCATGTCGATGGAGTCTGATGTGCTTCTCAAGCAAACCTCACGATTGGATATTGCTTATCTATCTTTTGCAGGAGCATGGACTGAAAGCGCATACATTGCAACTCAAATGCTTAAAAATAAGCGAAATCCTGACATCCTTAAAAGATTGCTAGATCAGAACAACTCACTTGGAAAGTTGATTGCCCTCCTTCAGGATTTTGATGACAAACAGGAATTTGAAGGTTTGGTCACCAGTCTTTCTGAAATAAAAGCCAGTCTGGATGTTTTAAATTCTGAAAATACGACAACGCATGAAGAAGAATTTAAAAAGCTGACCAACAAGGTAGAAACACTTAGAAATAAAATTGTTAACGATAACTAATCTGCCTCAAAATCATGAAAAAGATATTCTTAATTTTA
>Ga0105046_10002862_pt1 | contig 27285 bp, 23 predicted proteins | sample MAT03_FD_78385 | JGI IMG/M metagenome (GOLD analysis project Ga0105046, IMG submission 78385) | Freshwater microbial communities from Lake Fryxell liftoff mats and glacier meltwater in Antarctica - MAT-03 (megahit assembly) | ecosystem: Environmental > Aquatic > Freshwater > Ice > Liftoff... | reverse complement strand
GCTGTGTTTGATTGCGCTGTGTTTGATTGCGCTGTGTTTGATTGCGCTGTGTTTGATTGCGCTGTGTTTGATTGCGCTGTGTTTGATTGCGCTGTGTTTGATTGCGCTGTGTTTGATTGCGTTGTGTTTGATTGCGCTGTGTTTGATTGCGCTGTGTTTGATTGCGCTGTGTTTGTGTCAGCGGGAAGTGGTTCTTGTCCTACATTTTCATCTGTTTTATCTGTAGGATTTGTTGGCTGAGTGGTATTTGCGGGAGTTTGATCTTGATCCATAAAAAAAAGTTAAATGATTTTTTTGATTTCTTCGATGATAGCTTGGTTGAAGGCGTAATCCATACGGGTTGGCCCGAGAATGCCTAGGAAGCTGCGATGATTGAGATATTTAAAGGTCGTAACGAGGAGGCTGCAGCTTTGGATTTGTGGAAGGAGATTTTCTTTGCCGATAAAGGTTTTCACGGTGTCATCAATTTCTAGAGAATTTAAAATTGAAATAAAGTGATCATTTTGCTCAAAAACTTCAATTACTTGGCTGGCACGCATAGCATCGTGCATAAATTCTGGCTGGCGAATAACGTTTGAAAGTCCTAGGTAAAATGTGCGAGTGTCAGGGAGCGTTGCGAAACTTACGTTGTTGGTTGTGTGAGCAAGCAAGGAAACAAGATCATGGATTTTGTTCTTGAAACGCGTGAGTTGTTGTTCACTTTGCGCTTTTTGAATGGCTGAAATAGCGTTCTTTCTGGCGCCTTCGTAATCCGCGATTTCATCTACAAATAAACGATATCCTAAATCTGTTGGAATGCGACCCGCAGAAGTATGCGGTTGATAAATGAGTCCTTCTTTTTCAAGGCTCATCATATCATTTCTAATGGTTGCAGGGCTTACACTAAACTTATAACTGACTAAAACCGTGTTGGAACCCACTGGTTCAGCGGTATCAATGAAATGTTGAACAATGGCTTTAAGAACTTCTAAACGTCGATCAAGATTCATACAATTTCCATTCAAAAGGTTAGCACTGTCTATTTTACAGTGCCAAATCCAAGTTGAAAAGGAGAAATTTTTAAAATTTGCTGGCAATCAATTCCGTGATTTCTACGGTGCGAGTGGAATAGCCCCATTCATTGTCATACCAAGCCACAACTTTAACCATAGTTTTTTCCATGACCATGGTGGAGAGGCCGTCAACAATGGCTGAGTTGGTGTTTTTTTTGTAGTCTACAGAAACGAGAGGGAGCAAATTGAAGTCGATAATTCCTTTCATCGCTCCTTTGGAAACATCTTCTAAGATTTTGTTTACTTCTTCAATTGAAGTTTCTTTTTCTGTTTCAAAAACAAAGTCAAGGAGCGAAACTACTGTGGTGGGAACGCGAACGGAAAAGCCATTGAGACGGCCTTTGAGCTCTGGAATTACTTCTCCAACAGTAGTTGCGGCGCCGGTGGTAGTTGGAATGATGGATTGGGCAGCGGCGCGCGCTCGGCGGAGGTCTTTGTGTTCTAAATCTTGCAGCCGTTGGTCGTTGGTGTAGGAGTGGATGGTGGTCATGAGTCCGTATTTGACGCCTAAAGTATCATTCATGACTTTCACAATTGGAGCCATACAGTTGGTGGTGCATGAAGCGTTGGAAATGATGTTATGAGCTGCGGAGTCATATTTTTCTTGATTCACGCCCATCAATAAAGTGATGTCAGGATTTTTGGCTGGAGCGGAAATAATTACTTTTTTAGCGCCGGAAAGTAAATGTTTGCTTGCGCCTTCACGGTCAGTAAAAAAGCCGGTGGATTCAATTACAATATCAACGCCTAAATCTTTCCATGGAAGTTCTGCTGGGTCTTTAATTTGCAAATATTTTATTTTTTTGCCGGCAACAGTGATTGAATCGTTATCTTCACATGTTACTTCTGCTTCTAAAGTTCCAAAGTTGGAATCATATTTTAGAAGATGGGCAGTGGTTTTATTATCTCCAATATTGTTTACGGCAACAATGTCCAGTGGCGATCCTTTTTCTAAGTTAATACGGAAAATTTGGCGGCCGATACGTCCGAAGCCATTGATAGCCACTTTTGGTTTTGACATGGTTTTAAAGTTAAAATTTCAGAAATAGTGTAGCAGTTTTACGAAAGGAGATGAATGAGAAATTTGAAGATGTTAATTCCTTCTACCAGCAGGATGCTGCTGACCAAATTTCCTAGCATGATGGCGATAAGTGATGGCCAAAATGGCGCTTTAAAAAGATAAGCTGCGGCAACGGAAGTGTAGGTTCCGGTTCCAGGGCCGGGAATGGCGACGAAAAGGAAAAGAAGCATGATGCCAATTTCATTGAAGCGCTTGGAGTGGTTGCGATGAATTCCGGTGAAAAATTTGGTGAGATAGCGGTCAACGAATTTTATTTTGCTCATGAGGAATTTTGTCACGGGATCTAAGCCTTTGAGAAGGACAATCGAAAAAAGAAAATTTCCTGCCATTGCCCAAAATATTACAGCGGTTGAAGCCATGCCAAGCGCGATGCCGAGGGGGATGGCTCCGGTAATCTCCAAAAAGGGGATCATGGAGGCAAAAAATACCATGACTTCAGGTGCGATATTGAAGGGAGTACTCATGAATAAAATTTAGGGGAGTGATGATATCTGTAAAAATATTATGCAATATGCCCCCTCCAAAGCAAGAATAATTCTGAAAAGTGGGTTTTTTTTCTGGAAGTTATTTTAATCTTGTTTTTTGTTTACTTGAATGGCTTTGGGGGGCGGGAGCGGACGGCGGGAGATCTCCCTTTGGTCGAGGGGGAGTAAAAAAGTTGTACTCTCATGAATAAATTCTTTGACATGAGGCGAGTTTCGCCTTAAGTTTGTAACGTTAAGCCCGTACAAAAAACTTGTACGCATCTTGGATACAAGTTTTGAACACGAAAACAGATTAGCTTCATTCTATGCTTGAAACTCACATCCCAACCCATCAATCTGTTTTACTTGAAGAAGTTGTGGAATTTTTAGAATTGCCTAATAAAAAAGTTATTGTGGATGGTACTTTGGGTTTAGGTGGACATACCAAAGCTATTTTGGAAAATGCGCCGGAAAAATTAAAAGTGGTGGTTTTTGAAGTTGATGATGAAAATAGAAAATTTGCTCAGACTCGTTTGAAGGAATTTGGTAAGCGAGTGAAGATTATTCAGAAAAATTTTTCCAGTTTAAAAGAAAGTTTAGAAGAAAATGGATTTCAAGAAATCGATGGCTTGCTTTTGGATTTGGGGCTTTCATCTCCTCAAGTTGATTTTGCTGAAAGAGGATTTTCATTCATGAAAGAAGGCCCTTTGGACATGCGTTTTGATAAAGAAATTAAATACAATGCTGCGGATGTTTTGCGACGGTATTCAGAATCGGAACTGTCACGGATTTTTTATGAATATGGTGACGAGAAATTTTCCCGGAAAATTGCGAAGGGAATTGTTGAACGTCGCAGAACAAAGCTGTTTGAAACTACTACCGAGTTGGCGGATTTTATTTCATCCATCGTCAAAGTAAAAGGTCGAGTTCATCCAGCTACAAGAGTTTTTCAGGCTTTGCGGATTGAGGTGAACCAAGAACTTACAGTTTTAGCAGACACTCTTTTCCAGTCTTTGGAAGTTTTGCGTCCTGGTGGACGATTACTTGTTATTTCCTACCATTCTTTAGAAGATGCAGTGGTAAAACGGTTTTTCAAAGAACATTCTCGTGAATATGTGAATTTGCCGGATGATCCAAATACCGTATACCTTAATCCTAAATTAAAAATCATTACACGAAAGCCGGTGGGGCCGACGCCTTCTGAAATTAGAGCGAATCCTCGTGCAAGGAGCGCAAAGTTGAGGGTTGCAGAAAAAATTTAAAAAAAAATTTAAAATAAAACTATGAGCCAAATCAATATTCTTCGCAGCCCTTACCGTCAGGATGCAAATCTTGGACTTGGAGTTGGGGTGAAAAGAAAATTCCAGCATACGGTTGTGGAAAAAGTAGTTCGTTTTGATTTGAATCCACTTGTGGTAATGATAATTTTATTAGGAATGAGTATTCTTTTGAGTGTGGTTTATTTGGCACAATTTAATAAAGTGGCGACCAAAGGATATGAACTGAAGAAATTGGAGTTGACGCGACAAGATTTAAATAGCCAAAAACAACAAAAAGAGATGTACTTGGCTCGGGCAAGGGCAATGACGGCAATAATTGAAAGCAATCGGGTTGATCGGATGAGAAAACCAAAAGATATGAATTTTGTGTATGAAGGTGGTGTTATTGCCAAGTTAAACTAAATTTTTTTGTCAAAAGGGTCTCATTGGTGCTAAGATAGGGTAGATTTGTTTTGCACTACACTGGTAGAGATGATTTATGGGGAAAAATGAATTTGAAAATATAGATTTATCTGCTGAAAAACTGCAGAAAGAAAAAGAAATTGATGCGCTGGTTATCCGCTCGCAAGGAGGTGACAGTGCCGCTTTTGCCGAAATATATGATATTTTTGTGCAAAAGGTTTATCGATATATTTTTTTCAAAATTAATAATGATGATGACGCACTTGATCTTACTGAATCAGTATTTTTAAAGGTTTGGCAATCAATTCGATCATATAAAAAGGGGAAATATAATTTTTCTGCCTGGCTTTTTCGAATAGCGCACAATTTAGTGGTTGATCATTATCGTCTGCATAAAGTTCATGCTCCTTTGGACTATAATTTGGAAGATAAAAAACAGCATTCTGATCCAAGAAATGCCGTAGAGCAAAGCATCGGTAGGGATAATCTTCGAAGTGCTTTGTTGCGGTTGAAAGATTCATACAGACAAATTTTGGTGCTTCGGTATATTAATGAGCTTGAGAATGAGGAAATTGCTCGCATTATGAAAAAAAGTGAAGGAAGTTTACGTGTTTTGAAACATCGCGCTTTGCATGATTTGAAGCGGGTTTTTAAGGAAATGGGAATAAAACATTAAGTTTTTTGTTAACAAAAAACTATCTGGGTCGTTATATACAGCATCTGAATAGACATTATGTTTTGGAAAAAGCACAAAATTAGAACTTCAGTTGAAGAAGATGAAAGTCTTTGGATGTTGGATGACTCCATTAAAAATAAGGATTTGCAGCCTCAGCTTGAACATGCGAAAGTTTTGAAAATGAAGAACCATCTTATGACGCAGATAGATACGAGAGAACCTTTGCCTTCTGGTTTAGAGAAAATAGCCCTTCAGCTTCAAAAAGTAGGTGACTCAACTCAGTTGTCGCCATATTTGACGACAAAATTGAAAATAAAGCTGATGGATGCTATTGAAGCTTCTACCCAGCGTTTTTCTTGGAGAGTATTCAGTGTGAATCTTTTCCGTGGAGCTATTTTAGGAGTATTGGTCATGTTTGGTTTTACTTTTATTTTTCCGAGTAAAATTCTTTTAACAAAAGCATCACACTGGACTTATTTAGAGCAAGTGAGTGGAGAAGTTTTTGTGAAAAGAAATGGTAAATTAATTCTGGCACAAATTGATTTCGGTCTTCAGGAAGGGGATATTATTATTACTCGTGAGACTGGTTTTGCCGTCATTCGTTTTTTGGACGATAGTTTGAGTCGTTTAGGTGAAAATACTCAAATTCAAATTAATAAAATTGATTCGGGTTTTCTGAATAGTTTTCACACCCAAGTTGAAATTCAATTAGATGAAGGGTATTTGTGGGCAACAGTGGTTAATCTTTTGGACAATCAATCGGCTTTTGAGGTGAATACGCTAGATGCGCGAGCTAAGGTTCAACGGCGTGCGGCCTTTGAAGTGCATAAACAGGATAAACTTACTTCCCTTCGGGTTTTTGATAATGCGGTAGATTTTAGTTCTCGTTCAAATACTGTTGAGCAGGTTCAACCTATTTTGGCTGGTTATAATGCACAAATTATTTCAGAAGGGGATAGTTCGAATTCATTTTCTACGCTTCCGAACCATGCATTTGTAGTGAAAGCTGATATTGCGACTACAAGAAATTCATGGGAAAATCTCAATCTTACGATGGATGCTCAACATGGAGAAAAAATTCTTTTAGAAAATCAACAGCTTATTTCCGACGCGCTTCGAGGGGATAGTATTTTTACTGATATGTTGAATGTTTTTCAGGAAAAAACAAAAGGACTCTTTTTAGATCCAGGTTTTGCTCATACCAAGAATACACTTTTAGAAGCACAAATTGCTTTTATCAACGCACAAAAAACTCTTTTAAAAAATGATCCTCAACAACGCCAGAAAGCCTTGAAAGATCTTTATAAGTATCGCACGAATATGCAGTCGCTGATTACACTTTTGCCTGAGCTACGTCAAAAAAATTCTCAGGAAGTTGATGTCCTTTTAAAGGCTATGGTGGAACATAACCATGCACAAAGAAAAGCACTCACAACGGTTTTACCAAGCGATAATCTGTATTTGGCTAAACAGTTTGTGAATGATATTGCGCCACTTCTTGCCCAAACTGATTACGACAAACTCCAAGTTTCTCTTGACCTGACTACCGCAAAGCTTTTAGAGGTACAAGTGTTGGTAGCGAAAAATCGCATAAGTGAAGCGGTTTCTAATTTTGATAATTATGCTGAGCAAATGAGTGGGTTAGCAGTCATTGTAACTCCGCAAAATTTTGTTGAATTTCAGAATAATCTCTTCCATCTTATTGACGGACAAATTCGTCAAATAGAATTGCTTATTTCAATTGAGCAAAGTTTAACATTCAAAAATCGACCTGATTTTGTAGCAAAGGTGCAAGGTGTTCAGGATGAGAGTATTGAAAAGCTTATTGCTATTTTTAAGACGCTGAAGAAAGGTTCAATTCCTTTTAATTATCTTCAACAGCTTCAGAGTTTGGTGAAAAACTACATGGATGAAGGAGCTTCAAGAACGAAAGCTATTGATGAACTTCTTGAAATTATGAATGATTATCCTCAGTTTGAATTTTTAAAGGCCGTAGAATTGAAATCAGACAATATAAATAAGCCAGTACAGGAAAATTTATTTATTCAAGAACAAGAAGCGACGCCTGATTTAGGTGTTGAATAAACCGATAATTAAACCGAAGGTGGCAATGAAGCCGCCAATAATCCAAAAGCGCATGACGATATTCGGTTCACTCCAACCGATTTTTTCGAAATGATGATGGAGAGGAGCTATGTGAAATATTTTTCGGCCTAAGTATTTTTTTGAGTAAATTTGGAGAATCACGGAAAGCGTTTCAATTACGAAAATGAAACCAATGAGGGGAAGTACGGCAACTGAATCAGTGAGCATGGCAATAACGCCAAGGGTGGCGCCCAGCGATATGGAGCCTGTGTCACCCATGTAGAATTTGGCGGGTACAATGTTGAACCATAAGAAACCAATGAGAGAGCCAGTAATTACGGCGCAAAGTGCAGAAAGGATAAAAAGGCCTTTGAAGTATGCAATGATCGCAAAAGCGATGAAAGCGATGATTAATAGCCCTCCTGCTAAGCCATCGAGCCCATCGGTGATGTTGACGGCGTTTGCTGTTGCCGTAATGACAAAGATAAAAAGTGGGATATACCAAATACCAATATGAAAATCTCCAAGGAAAGGGATGTGGATACTTTCGAAACCCAAACGGAAATAAAACCAAAGAGCGCCAAGTAGAGCGAAGAGCGTCAAAAGAAAAAATTTCGGTTTAATATTGAGGCCTTTACTTTTTCCCGCACCTTTTAAATTTAAATAATCATCTAAGGCGCCAAGAATTGCGGTGGTAATAAGTGTAAAGAGTGGGAGAAGCGTTTCATTTCGGTTTAATAAAGCATTTTCAGTAATTCCAAGGGCGGTAGATAAACTAGAAAGTAGTACTACAATAAGTGTTGTGCCCCAAATTAAAATTCCTCCCATCGTTGGGGTTCCTTGTTTTTTTGAATGCAGTTCTTTGAAGATTTTTGCGTCTTCTCCAGTTGACGCTTTATCTCGTATTTGTTTCCCAATTTTGTATTTATGAAGCAGTTTGATAAGTAGTGGCGCCAACATCAAACTTAAAATAAAAGCCAAAATTTCAGAGGTGAAAATGAGGCTTAAATTGCGTGCATTAAAAGTAAATTGTGGCATAGGTACAGTTTTAATTTCTTATAACCATTTGTAAGCTCTAAATCCCCATTCAGCGAGGACTTTTGCTTCCTGGAATCGATTTGGACTATTGAGGAGAACGTTTACAAGGATATTTCCTTTTTCATTTTCGACCACACTGATGAGACATTGGCCAGCATTATCGGTTGTTCCGGTTTTGAGTCCTAGTACTTTCAGGTAGCTAGAAAGTAGTTCATTAGTGGTGGTGAGTTTGTGCGTTATTTTTCCGTCTGCTGAAGCAATTCCACCTTCTTTCTGAATTACAATTTCACGAATAGTTTTTTTTGTCATCGCGTAACGAGCAAGAATACTTAAATCGAAGGCAGTTGAATAGTGATTTTCTTCGTCTAAACCTACTGGATTCATAAAATTTGTATTTTCGAGGCTCAATACTTTGGCTTTGCGGTTCATTTTTTCTACAAATTTATCTTCTGAACCGGCGTTGTAAATTCCTAAAGCTAGTGCTGCATCATTGGCGGAACTGATGAGTGTTGCCTTAATTAAATTTTCTACCGTAATTTTTTCCCCTTTTCTGAGCCAAATTTTACTACCTTCAATTTTAGTTGCTTCGCCTGAAACTGTTACTACATCACTTAAACTATTTTCTTCCAATATAATTATGGCAGTCATAAGTTTGGTGAGGCTGGCCATAGGAAGCTTTTGCTCGGCGTTTTTTTGATACAAGATAAGTCCACTGTCTAAATCAACACTTAAGGCTGATTTAGCTTGTATAATAGGCGCTATATCGGTGAAATTTTTGTAGGGGATTGCGCCTACCATAAGCACGTTTGCTTGGGGCGTTTCAACAGGAACAGTCATTGGTGCAGGTGCAGCGAGATTTTGTGCTGCAACTAAACTGAGGAGCGTAGTGATCATTTCTTGGAAAGTTAAGGTTTTGTTTTCGTCGTAGCTCCGTTGGTCTCTGCAAGGGGTTTTGATGGAGTGACCGGTTCGATAGGTGCAGTTGTTGTGTTGGTTGTTGCCGAATTTCTTGGTGATGTGGTGGTGGTTGATTCTGGCTTGGCGACAGGTTTTGCTGGTGTCGTTGAGTATAATTTAACAAATGGGTCACTTTGTTTCATGATTAAGTAATCTGCACCTAATTCAATTACTATAGCTGTGTTGATGCGTTTTTCATTTGTTAAATATTCTGGTGGAATTCCTTCAATCACTTGAGCGTTTATGAGGGAAGTTATTGCCTCAAGAGCAACTGGTTTTTTCCCTTCAAGATCTGGTTTGTAGTAAATGGTTGTGTTCGCTAAAGTTCGGTCAGTAGCATTTCCAAAATAGGTAACATTGAGGCAGTTTCTACTTAAAATATCCATGGCAACTTGGGCTAATCCAGGAGTCTTTGTACCATTTAATACCTGGATTTCATTTTCGGTGTCTGTGGTTGGAGGATTATTAAAATATTTTTCAACCATGCTGTGGATTGATCCGAAAGTGCTGTCTGCTGGGAGAAGTACGGCGGCGCCCCCGAATAAGTCACGGTCTGGAGTATAGAGAAAACCTCCACATGAAGTTGAGTCGTCGGTAATAACTCGGGAATTCATGTCTTTGCTATTAAATTCTTTTCCAATTTTAGCAAGCTCAATAATTTCGCCAACGGCCATATCGGTTTCAAAGCTGGTGCTGAGAGAAGTGTACAATGATTGAATTTTTCTGGGATCTGTTAAAAGATTCAGGTTCAGGGCTTTTTCTTTGATTGCGGCAATAATTTGTTGTTGACGTCGTGAACGGTCAAAATCACTGGTTGTTTTTCTGCTTCGTGCATATTTTAAAGCTGTCGCTCCATCTAAATTATGTGGGCCTGCTTTGATACTGAAAGTTTGATACTGAATAGTTTCACCTTTTGGATAAAATGGATCGTAAATATCTTTTTCTACAATCACGTCAACACCACCTAAGCTGTCGACAATTTTAGCAAAACCCTGGAAATCGATTTTTACTGCGTATTGAATGTTTACGCCGGTAATATTTGTGACGCTTTCTTTGAGCGCATTGAGAGCTAATTTTGAATCTGATAAACGGTTAATAGCTGAATCATAAACTTTGTTGATTCTTTCTCCGCCAGCCCCCCCACTCTGGATGTATAAGTCACGAGGTATGGAAAGAAGATTAATTTTCTTGTTTTGATAATCAATATTCGCGACAATCAGGGTGTCAGTGAGGTTTGAGCCGTCATGGTTGTCGCCACCGACTCCCACCAAAAGAATGTTCGTTTTTTGCATTTCGTCAGTCTGCAAAGTTTTTCCAAAGGAAAAAATTAGTGAACTGAAGTCTAGGCTTTTTACTAGATTAATTGTTAAAAATGTTAGGCCAAGAATGACTGCTAATCCACCTAAAATGGTGAGCCAACGAAGGTTCTTGTAAGTTTTTTTAGTTGAGTTTTCTTTTTCTGATAAGCCATTTCCCAGGGAATTTTTTGAGTTGGTATTATCTTGGTGAGGAAGAGTTTTTTTAGTTGTTTGTGTCTGAATTTTGCTTTTTTTGAAGTTCATAGCGTCACTGAGTTCATTAAAATTTAACTTTTATATATATTAGTGATTTTTTCAAGAATTGGAAGCAAAATACCTTTAAATTGGTGAAAAAAATTGACTCTTAAGGTGGGGGTGGTTACTATCAATTGCGTACTTTATCATTTAAATAAATATTATGAATAAAAAGCTCCTCATTATGGGTAGCATGCTTGTTTTGGCCTTGGGGCTTACTGGCTGCCAACAAACTCCTCCAGTACCTCAGAAACCTGCAAGTGAAGCGATTGCTGATGCAATTAAAAGCTCTGAAAATGTTAAATCTTCAAGCTTCAATATTGCTTTAAAAGGTGATATCAATGCGCCAAAAGGTGAAACTCCTTCAAAAGTAAGTATGAATCTTACTATTTCAGGAAATGCTGATTCTTCTTCACCAAAAGAACCAAAGGCAAACATGAAAATGACTGGTGTTCTTTCGGCGGATCAAGATTCAGGAAAAGCTGATTTAGAGCTTCGTATAAACAAAGATGCGTTGTATGCAAATATTGCAACTTTGACTGGTACTGGTATGTTTAATGTTCCTGCGGAAGCATCACAATTCCTTGGAAAATGGTGGAAATTTTCAATTCCTGCCGGTTCTTTTGACGATGCAGCTACCAAATATTTGCAAGGTGATGCGGCATTAACTCCACAAGAAAAGCAAGTAAAAGACTACTTCGAAAGTGGAAAAATTTTCACAGATGTTAAATTTGTTGGTATTGAAGGAAATACTCATCACTATTCAGCTACTCTCGACAAAAAAGGTTTGGCTGATTTTGTTGTATTAGCTGCTGAGTCACAAGGTACAAAAGTTACTGATGCTGAAAAGAAAGATATGCAAACTCAACTTGCGCCATTAGAAATGTCAATTGATATGTATGTTGATCGTGCTACTGGTATGATTAGTCGTTTAAGCGGCCCAGTATCTTATAAGGAACCTGTTATGGGAGCGACTGCGGCTTTTACCTATGATATTACTGTAGGAGATTTCAACAAACCTGTTACAGTTGAAGTTCCTGCAAATGCAATGGAAGTTCCACTTGGTGGTATGATGGGTACGCCAGTAATGGGTACGCCAGTGATGACTTCTACTGATTCAGAAGTTGTTGTTCAGTAATTTTAGAAGAAATACTCTAAAAGAGCCTCCTTTGTGTGTGAACTGGGAGGCTCTTTTTTTTATGATTATTTCATAAATAATTTCAATAGAATTTAGATTCTTTTGTTACATTCAAGAAGAACTTATGTTTTTGTATGTTACAAAGGTCAGTAAAGATTGCGATAATTTTAATGGCGTTTTTGGTGGGAGTGGCGCTTGGGACATTTTTTGTTGTGCCGAATTTGGTTTCCTGGATGGCAGTTTTTTGTTTACCTTTCATGTTTTTTATTGGAAGAAAAGTCCACCGATTTTGGTGGTATATAATTTTAGCGGTACTTTTTGGTATTTGTAGAGTTTTGATTTCTTTCCATGATTTTGATTCACAGGACATTGCTGCTTTTGTTCATATGCAAGGCAATGTTGAAATTCAAGGACGGATAGTGGCGGATCCTGAAGTTGTTCAAGGTGTCATGAAATTAATGGTGGAAGTAAAAAATTTTAGAAGTGGTTCTTGGCAAACAGATGTGCGAGGAAAAATTTTAGTAAGATTACCACCATTTTTTCAGGTTCAATGGGGAGATAAGCTTCAGTTATGGGGAAAATTGCGAGCCCCAGAAAATACAGATACTTTTGCCTATGCCGGTTTTTTGGCTCAACAGGATGTTTTTGTCATCATGAAGGCTCAAGGACTGAAGAAAATACCAAGCGAAGAAAATTTTCTCGATCAAAGTATTGTTACTTTCTGGCGATCTTTGTGGGGATTTAGGCGAATGCTTTTTCAACAAATAAATGAACTTTTTCCTGAGCCGACTGCGGGAATTATGGCAGGGTTGCTTTTAGGGATTCGTAGTTCCATTCCCCAGTCAATTTTAGAAGATTTTAATCATACTGGTTTGAGTCATATTTTAGCAATTTCAGGGTTTAACATTAGTTTGCTCATTCAAATTTTTGCTAACTTTTTTAAAAATTTTTCGCGTAAAAAACGTTTTTGGTTCACTTTTATTGGGATTGTGTTTTTTACACTATTGACTGGTTTTTCTCCGAGTGTACTTCGAGCAGCTTTTATGGGTAGTTTAGTGGTTTTCGCCGGATTTATGGGGAGAAAACCACAAGTTTTGTTAAGTCTTTGTATGAGTGGGGCAATCATGGTTTTTATAACGCCTCTGATGTTGAGTTTTGATCTTTCTTTTCAATTATCTTTTTTTGCAACGCTTGGCTTGGTTTTGGTCATAGACCATTTGGAGAAATACATCAAAAATTTACCATCTTTTATTCGAGATAATTTGGGTGTCACCTTGGCTGCTCAAGTTTTTACACTCCCTATTTTGTTGAATAGCTTTGGAAGATTTTCAATAATTTCACCGTTGGCGAATGTGATTGTTTTGCCGTGGATACCATTATTAATGCTTCTTGGTTTCTTGGCTTTGATTTTGAGTTTTATTTATTTTCCGTTGGGTCAATTGGTAGCAGCTTTTGCATGGGTTTGTAGTATTTTAATGTTGGGATTAGTTCATTTAATTGCTAAAATACCTTTTGCTTCACTAGAAGTCCAAGGTGTTCCGCTTTGGATATTTATCATCTATTTGGTTGGAGTTGTATTTATTCTTTTTCGTAAATCCAAATTGGGGCGAAGTTATTTCCCGGGTCCCTCTCCTCCTTAGCAATCAGTTTAAGATAAGGAATTTGAAAAGCGTACGAGACGACTTTTGCGCCTTGTTTTAACTCTTTGAGCATTTTTTCTTCAATGTCTGAGAAACATTCTGGGAGGAGATAGCAAAAAATGATGTCAGCTTCAGAGATATTTTGGGTTTTGAAATTGGCGAATTTGATTTGGGCTTTTGATTTCCAAAAGAATTTGCGAACTCGAGCTAGAACATAGACGATTGGAGAGAGTTCAAAGCCTGTTGCTTCCGCTTCATACATGTTAGCGGCAAGATACACCATGCGGCCATCCCCGCAGCCTATGTCGTAGACCCGGTCACCTTTTTTGACTTTGGCAATTTCTAACATTTTTTTCACCCGTTTCATCGGAGTTGGTACAAACGGTGCGCCGTGAATGAGCGCCATGACGGTAGGAACCGAAATAAGAATAAGAAAGGCTACGGAAAGGTAATTATTTAAATTTGAACTACCGAGATACAGTATTGGAATAAGAACTACAATAGAGAGAACGATACTTAAAAAGTCGAGCATGTCAGATTTCATAAATGTATATTGATGGATGCTTAAGCTCGCGGTTCCTTGCGAGAACTTTTACGGGCTCAAGATTAGAAATTTTAAAAGTGTTTGTAATAATTTGCGTTCCTTGCTTACATTCTTTCTGAAGTTTATCACCAAGCTTCGTAAGTAAATCTGGTGATAAATAACAAAAAATGAGATCGGCATTGCTTAAATTTACTTTCAGAAAATTTTTCATATAAAAATTAACCTTTGAACGACGAAAATATTGTGTCAATTTTGACAAAAGGAAGGGGATTGGGGCAAGTTCGTAACCAAAGCATTCAGTTTTAAATTGACTTTCCATAGCGAAAAGAAAGCGCCCATCGCCGCAGCCAAGGTCATGAACTTTGGATTGAGGATTTACTTTTACATGTTTTAAAATTTCATTCAGAGCTTTTCTGCTCGTTGGGACATATGGAACCTTCACTAGAAAAAGATTGATGAAGACGGTAGCCAACATCATCATTACAAAAATCAGCATAATAACGAGCAATATGTCTTTCAAGACAAGTGGCATATATCTGTGAGTTATAAATCTGATAATTCTATCATCTTCTACTTTTTAGTGCCAGTTTAAGATGGTTTTTTAACTTTTGGCTAGCTTATTTTGGATAATTTCCCAAAATTTATTCCGTGATTTTGGTTGGGAAATTGGAAGCCTTTCTTCAACTTTTTTTCCGACTGTTTGTTCAAATTTGGCTTTTTGTTTCATAAGTATAAGATGAGCGATTCCTGTATTTATTTTTTTTCCTTGAGCATTTTTTATTGCAAAATTTGTATCATTAGCAGTTTTCGTGGTTGCTAATTTTTCTAAGGTTTCAGCTATCTTTGTGGGGGGTAGTGTTTTGCTATCTATTTTGTTTTCAGAAAGCCCAAGTACAATTTTTTCATCATGTTTTTTTTCTTGCGCTTTTTTTTCTTGGATGTCGTTTTCTGAGTCAATTTTTGGTGCTTGATTGACTGCTTTTTTAATTTCAATTATTTTTGCTAAATCAATGGCTGTTTTGGTAAGGTTGAGATTTTCTTGCTGACGAGACACTTCTTTATCTGTTTTTAATGTATGATTGAGAATTTCAGAAATTTTTGCCTGTTCTTGTAAGTTTTTTTCTAAAGCAGTGTCTTCTTTTATTTCGTCTTTGATTTTCTCGATTTTGTTTTTTAATTCTAAGTCTTGGGGATTGAGTTTGAGGGCTTCAGTAAATTTTTCGACAGCTTTGGTTTTTTCGTTTTGAAGAATGTACAGTTGGCCTAAATTTTTAATTTGAGTAAGCGCTTGTATTTTTCGTTTATTGTCTTGTAGTTCTTTCTCTGCTTCTTTTTGGGTTTTTTCTGTATTAGCTTTTTCCAATTTTGCTTTTTCTTGTGCCTTAACTTGTCGTTGTTGGATAGCTACTTTAACTTGGGAAATGTTTGTGTCTAAATCTTTCAGCGTTTTTTTTGCTTTAAAAAACTCTTGGAAATTTTTAAATTCTTTTTCAGTGATTAATTCATCTTGTACTGCTTTTTTTAGTTCTTTGAGCATGAAGGCAACTTGGAGTTGTTTTTGTTCTTCCTGTACTTCTTTTTCTTTTGCTAGAATTTGGACTTTTTTGATGAGGGAGGTTTTATCTTCAAATGAACATTCATAAAAGTTGTGTAATCTTGAACCTATTTGCTTTCTGAGTTCTGTCCGTAATTCTTCGTCATAGCCTTCAAAAATGATTGATAAAGCTTCTTCATCTTTTACATGCTCATTGAAGCTGTTGAGTGCTGTTTCTTTTAGTTCAATGTTTTTTTCGTTCACGAACCATGTTTCGCAAAAACCTTTTACTTGAGTAGAAAAATGTCGGCACGTATAAAGTTGGGCAATATATTGTTTGTTGATATCGTCTTGTAAGCTTTGAAGAATATTTTGGCATTTTTTCTCTGCTAAATCCCAAAATTCAGGATATTCCATTTGACGTTGGAGCCTATATCCACGAAATATTTTTGCTTGCGCAGGTGTTGGTTTTGAAGACTTTTCTTCATGTTGTTCACTGTTTTTAGGATGATATTTTGAAGAATTTTGTTCCTCTTTTGAAGTTTCATTTAAGTCCGGAGATTGTTTTTTAAGTTTTGTCATTGCTGTGGAATTGAATGAATGGGAGGAAGTGAGATTTCTTCAGTTTTTTTCACTTGAAAAAGTTGGGGTTGAAGATCTAGGCGGCGTATATTTTTAGACATATTGGAGTAATTCATGAGGAAACGTTTTTCTTGGTTTTTGGAATTAGTGTACTTGTTTTGGTCAAAACCATGAATTTCCAGTTGCCCCATGCTTTGTGCCCCTGATTCATAGGATGTGAGGAGCAATTCTTTCAAATGTTCGAGTGATGGGGTTTGAGAGAAAGAAAGTTTTTTTCGCACTTTTCCAGTTAAAAATTTTTCAAATATAATTTGAATATTGGTATGTAGTTCTGGACTCAAGTCCGAGCTTGTAACATATACTTGACGCAGTTTTTCGGGAAGCTCGAGGAGATTTTGAATTGAGGTTTGATTGCTCAGCATTTTGAGCACTGATGGAACAAATAAATTTTCATCTTGTAGCGCGCGTTCCAGCAATTGATGGGCAAAATAAATTTCTTTTCCATCTAAGCTTTGTTTGGTTTTTACTAAATGTGAGAGTGGCTCAATTCCTGGACTTAATGCCCAAATTTTTGTTGCTACTTCATCTGGCTCAACTGATGTTTGAATTTTCCCATTGGTAATTTGTTGCAACTGGGTCAGGATTTCTTCACAAAGCTGGAGGCATTTTACTGAGTTGTAACCAATTTTTAAGCCAATCAGCATTTCTGCAAAACCCGTAAGGTTGAGCTTGGTGAAACTCTCTCCAAAATTTTCTTGTTCTTGTTTGAGCTGCTGCAATATTTCAGTACATTCTAGTACTATTTTTTGGAATTTCTTGAAGTCAAAAGTTAGATTTTCATGGTTTTCCAGAGGAGTAAGAAATGAACTTAGGTTTAAACTTCCGGAAATTATGGCATAGTTGGAAGGAAGTTGTTGTGAAATATTTGGTAAAGCGAACTGGAGATGATGATGTTCACTCATGGTTGCCAAGAGTAAATCCAGAAGGCTTTCAGCATTAAGAACGTTCAGTATTTGCTGAGTTTCAGGATCCCAGAGTTCAAGGTGTTCAGCGTTTTTTAAAGAATCAAAAAAGCGTTTGGTGAGTTGAATAACAATTTCAAGATGTCCTTTGGTATGAGGATAATTTTCAAAAATTTTTTTTGCAAAAATGAGGAATTCGATTAAGTCAGGGTGCTCCACTTTAAGGATGAACGTGTGTTTTGTGTCGTTTTTATTGACCTCATTCAAGGTTTCTAGGGTTGCAAGAAAAAGTTTAAGTGCGGCAACTGGACCTAGGTTTGTTTGATTTTCTGAAGTTGTTTTTTTTGCACCAATTTCGGAAAAATCTAGGGAAACATGAATTCCTGCTTGGTGGAACTTGGCGAAACGTTTGAGAGTTTCAAAGAAATTTTCTTGGTGATTTTCTAAAGTAATATGTACGGAAGTTGGTGCTGGTATGCCTCTTAGGTAATTTTTATTTAAGAGAAAATGTTTACTTACCAGTAAATTAAGGAATTTATCGTGATTTTCAGAGGTAATTTTTTTTGTAATTTCTGTAAAATAATTTTCTAAACTTTTGTTGGTGTTTTCTAAAAGTTGTCGGCCTGGGAAGAGTTGTTTTTGAAGTGTGGTGAAACTTTGGGGGGGGAAAATATGAAAAAATACGTTTGCAGAAATTGGTGCTGGTTTTGGATATTTTTTTTCAAATATTTCAGCAATTTTTCCATGGTGATTTTCCAAGAGCACTTTTAAAAGTAAGTCTTTTAATTGGGCGGTAGTGGGATTGATATTGGAAGTTTTGAAGAAAATTTCCAAGTAGGAAAGCGTCTTTGTTAAGATTTCATCAGCGGAAAAATCCTTTGTACGTGAAGTAGTAGCTGCTTTTTGAAGAGCTATTTGAATTTTTTTTGGTTCAAAGGGGACGATTTGAAGATTGCGTTTCTGAATCTTGCTAATAGGTGTCATATGGTTTTGTAGCTACTATTAGTTGTGGTTTGTGCGTTTTTCTGTAAGTGTAATTTTAGCAAATTAAAAACCCCTCACAAAGAAGTTTTTATGAAGTTGGATTGACGTAGTTCTTCACCGGTGCATGGCAATAAAAGCTTCGGGGATTTTACTCTTTCTGTTCAGGTTATTCAGGGAGTTCAACTTTGAAAACTGAGGATTTTTCCAAGCTTCCTTTCACGGTAAATCCCGAAGCTTTTTTGTGTCCGCCTCCACCATACTTTCCAGCCATGTCAGAAAGGTTAAGGTCGTCTCTTCTGGTGCGCAGTGAACCCTTGATATTTCCTTTTCCATCCTCGGTAGCTAAAAGTGTGTAATTACTTCCTTTTACGGAATTAAGGTAGTCAATAACCCCACTTAGATCTTCATATTTGGTGTGAGTTTTTTGGAAATCTTCTTGGGTAACAACCGCCACAATATTTTCTTCCGGGGTTGTTTCCATATTGCTGAGCGCTTGCCCCCATAGTTTCAGCTTTGGAATGGAAAGGTTTTTATAAAGATTGCTGATAATATTTGGTAAATCTGCTTTGGCTGCTACTAGTTTTTCGGCAATTTCAAGGACATTTGATGTTGTATTTGAATGCATGAAGCTTCCAGTGTCATAGTAAAGGCCAAAGAGTAAACAGGTAGCCATTTCAGGAGTGATGTGAACTTTCCAGATTTCAAAAAGCATGGTGAGAATCTCGCAAGTTGAAGCTAAATCTGGATAAACAATGTTGATAGTTCCAAAATGTTCGTTTGAACTATGATGGTCAATATTCAGAAGGGGGATTTTTCCTGAAAAAAGTTCTGGGAAAAACGGTTCAAAAGCTACTTGGCTTTTGGAGCCACAATCTACGGTAATGATAAGATCGAGGTTTTCGAAGTCCGTCATTTTTTGGTATTCTTCAGTACCTTTGATGAAAAAACTGTTGGAAGGCAGTGGGTCGACGCACAGTGAAATTACTTGCTTGTTCAGTGCTTTTAGACAGTGTTTGAGGGCAAGGTTCGCGCCAATGGCATCGGGGTCAGGGCTGCGATGGGAGATAATCCCAATGCGGTCTGATTTTTGAATAGCATTGAAAGCGTCATATGCTGCTTGGTCTTTTTGGATTATATTGGGCATAAGAAAAATTTCTTAAGCTCCTGCGTTTTCATGATAAGGACGTGGGAAATCTTTTTCAGGTGGAAAAAGTTGGGCTTTAGTTTCTTCTTCATACAAGAAAATCGCACGAACTGGGCATGCTTCAGCAGAGAGGTGAATTGTCATGTCGTCTGCGCCTTTTGGATCAAGTACAATTGCTTTTCCTTCAGCGTTTAATTCGAATACAGCAGGGGCAATTGCCACGCAAGGTGCTGCGCCGATACAAAGAGCTTCGTCAACTACAATTAGCATTATGGTGAATTTATTGAGAGATATCCTTTTTAGGATACGAATTTTTTGCTTTCCTGTAAATGGAAATTTTCAAAAATATATTTCATAACGATTTCACTTTTCCTCATTTTAAATTAGATGTGTGGGGCTATCATATTTCTCATGGGGGTGGTATTATAGAGTTAACATGAAAAAAATAAAAAAAACACAAATTTTAAAAAATATATTTTTCGCTTTTCTTTTGGTGTTGTTTCCTGCAATGCTCAATGCGCAAATGGTGTCAGCGGCTAACTCATATCTTACTTATACTGCTAAACTTACTACTTCAGCTGGGGCACCAGTTATTACAGCACAAACGGTTCGATTGAGTATGTGGAATAGTGCTGATTTTATTCCTGCAGATCTTGATGTGAATGGTAATATTTTGCTTGCGGCGCCAGCTTTTTTGGGATGGCAGGAAACGTATACCGTTACGCCAAATTCCGAAGGCATTTTTACTCTCCGGCTAGGTTCTTTGATGCCTTTGCCCATCCTGAATCCAACAATTCATAAATTTCTTGAAGTAGATGTTAAGCCTTCAGCGGCAGCAAACACTGCTTTTGAGGTTTTAGATCCTGATGGCAATCTTGCAAATACATCAGACCGTAAGCCACTTGATTCAGTGCCTTATTCTTATGATTCTCAAACAGTTAATAATCTTTCCCCAAATAATGCTCCAAACAATATTCCAGTTTTAGATGCAGCTGGGAAGCTATTTTTTGGCGTTTTGCCCGATGGTGTTAATGCAAATATTTTTACTTTAGACCAAGATAATAACGCTCCAGGAAATGTTATTACTCTTCAATTTGGAAGTGTATTGGGGAAATTTCTTCAATGGAATGACCTTCAGCAGAAGTTTAAATTAAGTGATAGCCTTGAGGTGAATGGTAATTTGAATTTTACTGGAACAAGAAATATTACGAATGCTATTATTGATGGCGGGGTAAATACTATTCAAAATATATCTATTAATTCAATTGTTCCCTACGCGCAAGAAATGAAGTTTATTCCTACGTACAAAGGAGTGGTTTTGGAGCCGGATGGTGCTAATAATGTAGGGGTATTAAAAGTTGAAAATGATAGCGCAGTTCCTGGGAAACCTAATTATTATATTTGGACCAGCAATGTTGGTACTTTGCAGGATTTGGACATTGTCCTCAAGTTTCAGCTTCCAATTAATTTTGTTGCTTTTTCTGCAAATCCTTTGGCACTTACTTATAAAACGGCTGATAATGTGGTGGTGAATAATAGTTTAGACGTGACCATGACGGATAGTCTTGATGCAAATATTGTGTTGAATGGAGCTTCTTCATTGGTTACCAATGGGAACTGGGCAAGTACGGAAATTACTTTTAATGGAATTCCTACTTTCACGCCAGGTTCAACCGTTGAATTGCGAATGAAATTGTCTACTCTTGCTACAAAATTCGTCCAAGCAGGAGATATAACTTTGCGGTATGTTGGACGATAGTTTTAAAATAAAATTTATGTATTTAGAAGCGATGTCAAAAAAAATATTCATGAAAAATATGTTTCGAAGTACTGCGTTTCTTCTTGGTTTTGCAATGGTTTTTGCTTTCCCTTTTTTAGGGCAGGCAGCAATTATTTATGATGCCAGTCAGGTTCCTGGATCAACTACTGCTGACCAATATGTCATAGATTTTGACCAATCTTCTGCAGGTACTATTGATTTGCAGTTTGGAAATTCAACGCGTTATTTCCGTTGGAATGGCGCAGGTTTTGATCTTTCATCCAGTTTAAACCTTTTGGGGAATTTAAATTTGAATTCCAATCAAATTACTTCAGTTTTAATTGAAAACGTGGCAGCTTTGCCAGGGGGGGCTGTAGGGCTTGGAGCAGCTGGAACAGGGCGGATTGTGCAGTTAACGGCAATAGATTCAATAGCACCTGGTTGTGGTGGCCCTTCATGTGCGGCTGGAATGTATAGTTGGAATGGTGGAATTTGGAAATCAATGTCTGGTGCGGTAACTGTGGCAAATTCAAGTAAGATCGTCACGGTTGGTTCAGTAGGGAGAGATTATACGACTATTGCAGCAGCAGCAGCGTATTTAAATACTTTATCTGCTGGGGAAATGTGGATTGATCCGGAAGTTTTTCCAGTTTCAACAACCGTTGATTTGTCTAATATTCGTGTAAAAGGAGCAGATAATAATTTAACGACGATTCAAATAAATGTTGGTGGAAAAATTATTGTAAAAGATACAAAGTTTGAAGATGCGAATATTCAAGTGAATGTGCCGTACGGTTTAGATGTGAAATATGTTGTTGGTGTCAGTACTTCAGTGGAGTTTTCTAAAATGTCATTTAATATTGGAGGATCTAACGTTTTGCTGGATAGTAGTAGTATTATAAAACCTACTTCAATTATTAGTTTCCAGAATTCTGAGCAACTTGGTGCTGGGACTATTGTTAAGGCTAAGGCTTTATCGCAATTGAACAACGTTACTTCGAGTTTTACCGTTATTGATCTTCTTACCACCAATCCACTTAAAATGGTTGATTGGCCTGTGACGATTGTGGGAGGTAGTAATGTGGTTACTTCTGGAGTGATAAATTCGGTTCCTGATCGGACAATTTTGGTTTCTCCGGGAATGAATATTCAAGGGGCGATTGATAGTTTGGGAACAAATGGAGGAGTTGTGAAATTGTTGATTGGAACCCATATTGTTACGGCTCCGGTGAGAATAGATACTGTAGGTGGGGATAATATTGCGATTGTTGGTGAAGGAGCTGGAACTGTTTTAACTGCTCCACTTGTTGGTTGGACGGGCGGAACTGGTCCAACTGTTTCGGTACTTCAGGTAGGAGCTGCGAATGGAGGTGCTCCTCGGTCAAATATTTTGGTGCAAAATTTTAAAATTCAGGTAGGCCCTGACGTCCATGGAATTTTAGTCAAAGGAGGCAATGAAAATAAAGTAATTGACATGATTGTTCAATCAATTGGACCTAAAACTAATACGCATACTGGAATTGTTTTTACTGATGGACTTTTAACTCCTTCGGCTCGTTTTACTGCCACGCGAAGTATTGTGAATAACAATAACATTCCTGCGAATCGTTGGGTGGACGGGGTTCATTTTGATGGAATTGCCTCTATTCCTGGTCTTTTTGGACATGGTAATGGGATTACGGATAGTATCATTTCCGAAATGATTGTTGCAGAAGCTCAGGAAACTGCTTTTGCTTTTGCCAAAGTTTCAGCATCTGGGATATTTTCTAATCGTGCACGAAATGTGGGAGCCAATGCCGCATTACCTGGCACTCCTTTTGGAATGTTTTTTACTGATTTGAATGATGTTACGGTAATTAATAATACTTTGGAAGGAAATAGTAATGCCAATACCGTTGCCGTTGAGTTGTTTTCAGATGTAGACAATTCAACATTTATTGGCAACGTTGTGCGTGGTGGAGCGGTTCCTTTTAATGCTGGTATACGGATTTCATCCGCAAATAGTAATTTAAATATTATCTCTCAAAACCAATTTGAAGCAGTGAATACGACTCAAGTAATAATTGATAATGGAACCAATACGAAACTTGAAACGCTTCATCGCCGTGCTGCTACTGATCCTACGGTTACCAATGATATCAGTAATGGATATCAAGTTGGGACGATTTGGATAAACACAGCTTTGAGCAAAGTTTTTGTGCTGATTAATAGTAGTACTGGTGCAGCAGTGTGGTTGCAGTTGAATGGTAATAATGCTGCAATTACGGGTACAACTTCAAATTCATTTACCGTTAATAATGATGCGGCTAATGGTGACATTTCCACTTTTATTTTTGGGGATGGAACTGGCAATTTTATTTTTAATGATGCCACTGGTGTGTTTTCTTTGACGAATGGTACAAGTTCAGTAAATTTGCAATTTGGGTCAGCTGTAAATAAAACTTTTGGTTATGATGGAATCAATAATCGCTTTAATCTTACAGATAGTTTATTGGTCAATGGAAATATTTCTGTAAGTGGTAATGGGATTTTTGGTTCGAGTGGCACGCCAAATGCTACTCTTGATGTGAATGGTTCATTTGCTACCCGAAGAAGTGAAATTACATTGGGAAATAGTGCGAACAATAATGTAGTGATTGGCAATTCTACCTATGTACGTATAACTGGTCCGAATAATGCATTTTCTATTTCTGGTTTTGCGGGAGGGGTTGATGGAAGACTTTTGATTTTGGAAAATGATACTACTCAAAATATGACAATTACAAGATTGGGGGCAGCTTCTTTGGTTGTTAATAGGATTGATACGAAGACGGCTGGGGATATTGTTACTTCTGGCGGAGGAACTATTTTGCTTATTTATGATGCTGGGAGAAACTTGTGGAAAGTTGTGAGTACACAACTTTAAGGTTTAATTTAAGCAAGAAATGTGGTAAAATAACTATGAAATAAAAATTTAATAAAAACTCAATGAAAAAACGTTCGATTATATTGTTTGGGATGATAATAAGTATGGCTGCAATGACAGCACATGCTGAAATTCTTTATGATGGTGCACAAACAGGAGGTGTTACTACTGATGACCAATATGTTATTGATTACGACACTTCCTCAATAGGAAATGTTGTGTTGCAATTTGGTGCTTCAACTAATTATTTGCGTTTTAATACTGTTTCTGGAAATTTTGAAATTTCGAGTAATTTGGATTTGGGTTCAAAACAATTGATTAATGCCAGAATTCAGAATGTTGCGTTGGTAGGAGATGTTCCTACTTGTTCAGCTGCAAGTGATCGAGGTAAAGCGATTTTTACTGGTGGGGCAATCATCAATCTGGTTTCTACACAAGTTTTAGCGATTAATACTCAATATATTTGTAATAATACCAATGCTGCGAATGCGGTTTGGGTTAATGTGAGTAATGGAGATGCTACTACTTTGAATGGTTTATCTAGTACTGATTTTTTGCGAAGCAACGCTAGTACCACTTATACAGGCCCTGGAAATACTTTGACTTTTGCAGCAGGTACGAATGTAGTTTTCACTACCACAAGTGTTGCTCTTCCAGGAACTACAGCAAATTCCTTTGTGGTAAATAATGATGCTGCGAATGGAGATAGTTCAACATTAACTTTTGGAGATGGAACTGGAACCATGATTTTTAATGATACGACAGGAATTTTCACTTTGAATAATTCCTTAACGGTTACGGGTACAACTACTACCAGCAACTTAACGGTGGGAGCTTTAGGAACTGTTAATTTAAATAATAATCAAGTTCAGAATTTGAGATTAGAGAATCTTGCGGTTCTCCCTGGTAGTCCTGCTGTTGGTAGAATTATCCAATTGACAGCCAATGACACTACTGCTCCAGGATGTTCTGTAGCTGTGCCATGTACTCCTGCTACTTATTCATGGGATGGCACAAAATGGAACCGAACTTCTATTGATGGTACAAGTTCTACTCTTACTTTTTCACCTGAGTATGCGAATTCTACAACTCGTCCTGATGGACTTGACAATATCGGCGTAATGAGCTCAGATTTTGATGCAACAGCAAATAATAATTTCTATCGTTGGACAACGAATATCACTTCCCTGCAAGATTTGGATGTTGTTGCAGATGTGCGTTTGCCGGATGATTTTAAGTCATTTGCCGCTGCTAATCCTGTACAATTTGATATTCGTTCAAGTGATATAAATGCTGCGAGAGCAAAGATTGATCTTACTGGATCAGATACAGTTGGTGCAGCATTAGTTTTCTCTCCGGTGGCCACTAATATTATTCCTGCGGTTATCAATACTTGGACTCCGAGAAGTTATGGAATCACAGGTGGTACTTTTACCGCCGGTTCAAAGGTTCGTTTAACATTTAAATTATCTGCCATGAAAACTGGAGGTATTTCTTCTACCATGGATTTGGGAAGCTTGAGACTCAATTATATTCGTAAGTCTCCGTAATAATTTATGACTACAAAAAAATCCCTGGCTTAAGAGCTCAGGGATTTTTTTTGTAGTATGGTAGAATTTACTTTTGTTCAGCTCGAATTGAATCTGCGAGAGTTTTGGCAATAGCTTTTACTTGAGTTGCCAAGTTTTCTACAGCGCTATTAAGTTTCCTGGCTTCTTCAGCTTTGTTAAAAGCTTCGCCAGAAAGTTTGAGAGCTGCAGTATAATCTTTTGCTTTTGATGTTTTAAAAGCTTCAACCAAGCTTTGGAAGGCTTCAATGATTTTTGATGCCGCTTGAACAATGCTTTCTTTTGGCATTTGTTCAAGAGCTTGGTCGGCTAACGTTCGTGCGCTTTTAATAGCGACTTGAGCGGCGTCCGTATCGCCTTTTTGAAGGTCAAAGATGGATTGAATCAGATTTGCTTCAGCACGGCTCAAAAGTAGTTGAACTGGGCCACCTTTAAGGATTACCAGGAGTTTGTAGATGATTTGAGCTACTTCAGCACGATTGAGCGGTTTTGCAGGTTCAATGTTTCCTGCTGCTGTTGGGGTAATGATATTAATATTTTTGGAGAAGTCGAGGTAAGGGATAAACCATTGGCTTCCGTCTGGAGTGTCAGTGTAGAGGGCTTTGGTTGGTGCTTGATAATTTTTGAAGACAACTTCAAAAGTTAGCAGCAACATCTTGAGGAATTCAACTTTGCTGACTTCACGTTTTGGTGCAAAGGTTCCATCTGGATTTCCAGAAACAATTTTGAGATTGTAAGCGGTTTCTACGATTTGGAAGAACCAATCATTGACGGCAACATCTTTAAAATTTGAAAGTTTAAAGGATTGTCCTTCTAATTTTTTAGCATAGAAAATCATTTTTAATGCTTCAGCGCGGTTTACCGATTGATTTGGACGGAAAGTTCCATCTTCGTATCCTTTAATAATGCCCTCAGTTTTGAGGAATTCAATGGCTTTATAATCTGGGCTGGTTTCCGGCACATCTTTAAAGCTTGCAGCAAGAGATACCGTGACTTGAGAAAATGTGAGGCCAACGATTAATAATTTGCTGAGGAATTTTTTAGTGTTTTTTGATAGTAACATTGAAGTGGTTAATTATTTTTTGATATTTTTATAGATTTCATTCGCTTTGTTCCAATCTAGATTTTTGAAGTAATCTTCAATGTAAGTTTTCCGGTCGCTGCCATAATCGATGAAATAGGCGTGCTCGTAGGTGTCTAAAACAATTACAGGCATTGCGCCCCAAACTCCGCCATGGTTGTGGGCATCACAAACATAATTGTGGAGGCGACCGGTATTGGTATCGTAGGCTAGAACAACCCAGCCACGTGCAACTAATCCGGCAGCTTTTATGTCGGTGAGCCAGTTTTCGAATGATCCAAAATCTTTGGCAATTGCATCAACGAGTTCGCCTGCTTGTACGCCATCTCCTCCTAAAATATTGAAATAATATTCATGAAGATTCATTGCGTTTGCTGCAAAAGTTTCTTCGCGTTTCAGTTCGCCGTATTCGCTGTATGTACCATTTGCAGTAGTACGGTCTACTTTTTCAAGTTTTTCTTCGATTTCATTTCTTTTGTTTACGTAGCCAACGTAAAGTTTGTCGTGATGTGCAGTTAAAGTTCGGTCGCTGATTCCAATGAGTGGTTTTGAAAATGGCAATGGTTTTGCTTCGTAGTTCATGTGTTTGGTGTTAGAAAATCGTCAGACATATTTTAATCTGATTTGGTGGTGAAAGCAACCTGCAGAAAGCGCTTATCGTTGAAATTTTCTTTCTTGAAGGTCTGCTAAAATTGCTTCAACGGATTGGACGGTAATAATTTTGTAATCCGGGTCTTCAGTCATATCTATTTTTTCTTCTGTGCTGAGGGCTATGTGACGTTGATCGAGTTGTTGTGGAACAAACGTGTGAATTAGTTCGATGGTTTCAGCATTAGCTTTTCCGTATTCTGCCAAG
>Ga0105046_10002860_pt1 | contig 27292 bp, 18 predicted proteins | sample MAT03_FD_78385 | JGI IMG/M metagenome (GOLD analysis project Ga0105046, IMG submission 78385) | Freshwater microbial communities from Lake Fryxell liftoff mats and glacier meltwater in Antarctica - MAT-03 (megahit assembly) | ecosystem: Environmental > Aquatic > Freshwater > Ice > Liftoff... | reverse complement strand
TCTTCCATGGCGGCTACCACTTCCGGCGGCATCAGCGATCCGCCGAGGACCGTTACAACGCCGACGCCGTTAATCACGGGCTTCACGCCGAGGCTGGCGTAGAGCGCGGAGGGCGTCGTGGCGGTGCGATTCGCGGAGGGCGCGGCGACGGCGACGGCCGGTGCAAGGGCTGCTGTTTGGAGAAGGCGGCGGCGAGAAGTCTTCATGAAGATCAGTATATTGATATATCGGGTCAACCTGTGAATATAGCCATTGCATCCATCCTTCAGGAGAGCAACACGTTCTCCCCGGTCGCGACGCGTTATGAAGATTTCTCGCCCGTCTTCGGTCCGGGGGCGCTGCTTCGGCACGAAGGGAAGCTGACCGAAATGGGCGGGTTCATTTCCATTTTGCGCGAGGCGGGCGCGACTATCCGGCCGGTTTGCGCGGCGTGGGCGATAACGGCGAATCGGTTGGTGCGGGCGGATTTTGAACGCCTGGTTGGGGAGTTTGAGAAGAACTTGCGGGGGGCGAAGCCGGAAGCGCTGTTGCTGGCGATGCATGGGGCGCAGACGGCGGACGGCGAGGACGATGTGGAGGGGTTTGTTTTGGAACGGGCGCGGGCCATACTTGGGCTGGATGTGCCGATTGTTCTGACGCTCGATTTACACGCCAATGTGACGCGGCGAATGGTGACGTTATCGACGGCGATCGTTGGCTATCACACCTATCCGCACATCGATATGTTCGAAACCGGGCAGAAGGCGGCGCGGCTGCTGTTGCGAATTCTGAGCGGGGCGGTAAAGCCGCAAATGGCCTTTCGCAAACTGCCGCTGATTATCCAGGCGGAGAAGTCGCAAACATCGAGCGGGCCGATGGGGAAGATGATCGCGATGGAAGAAAAATGGGAGACGAGCGGGCAGGCGGAGGCTGTTTCGATTTTTCCGGTGCAGCCGTGGATGGATATTGAGGAGATGGGTTGTGCGGTGGTGTCGGTGACCAATGGAAATGCGCGCGCGGCACAGAAGCAGGTGGATTCGCTGGCTCGGCGATTGTGGGACGAGAAGGCGCTGTATGAAGCGGAATTGACGCCGGTGGCGGAGGCGATTGAGAAGGCATTGGCGATCGAGGGAGGCCCGGTTGTGTTGGCGGAATCGTCCGACAGTACAGGCTCCGGCTCACCCGGCGATTCCACGGGCGTGTTGAAGCATTTGGTAAGGGCGAAGTTGACGGGGACTGCGGCGATTTTCCTGGTGGATCCGGGGGCGGTGGGAACGGCGATTGCGGCGGGAATCGGCGCGACGGTGACGCTGCCCGCCGGCGGGACCTTCGACAAAAAACATTCGAAGCCAGTGAAGGTGACGGGAGTGGTGAAACTGATCTCGGATGGCCGGTGGGTGGCACGCGCGCGAGGTTACAACACAGGAATTACGACTTGCATGGGGCGGACGGTGGTGCTGGAAGTGGGGCTGGTTTTGATCCTGATCGCCGAGCGTTCGGCGATGACGGTGGACCCGGAACTGTTCCGCAGTCATGGCATTGAGCCGGTGCATTGCAAGATCGTCGTGGTGAAGTCACCGAACGGATTTCGCGCGGCGTATGAGCCGATTGCGCGGGCGATCTTCGTTGTGGATACGCCCGGTGTTAGCACCGCGAATCTCGGAAAGTTGAACTGGCGACGCATTCCGCGGCCGATCTTCCCTCTTGATCGGGACACGCCGATGCCGGACGGGCTGTAGCCGGTGCCGGTTCGATTTGGCGTGGTTTTGCTGGCGTTGTTGATCAACATGGTCTGCTACACGGACCGCGTTTGCATTGCCGTGGCCGGGCCGGAGATGCGGAAGGAGTTTCAGTTTTCGCAGACGCAGATGGGGTTTGTGTTCAGCATTTTCAGCTTGGCGTATGCGTTGGGGCAAACGCCTTGGGGAATGTTGGCCGACCGGTTCGGATCGCGCGGAATTGTGGCGGTGGCGATTGCCGGATGGTCGGTGTTCACCGCGTTGACGGCGACTGCCTGGAACTTCTCGTCTCTAATGATCATCCGGTTCGTCTTCGGCGGACTGGAGGCGGCGTTCTCACCGTCGGTGGCATCCGCCTTCAGCCGCTGGGTGCCGGTGAATGAGCGAGCTACGGCGTTCGGCGCGTTTCTGGGCGGAGGCCGGTTGGGCGGCGCGTTGACTCCGCCCATCGCGGGTTTCCTGTTGCTGCACTACGGCTGGCGAATTCCGTTCGTCGTTTTCGGGGCGTTCGGATTGCTATGGGCCGTGCTTTGGTTTGCGTGGTATCGGAACTCGCCGGCGGAGCATGCGGCGGTCTCTGTCGCGGAACGCGCGCACATCGCGGCCAATACGACCGCGACGGCGAAGGGACCAGTGCCGTGGAGCGAACTGCTGGCGTCGGGCCGGCTATGGTGCCTGTTGCTCGCGGCGTTTGGATCGACGTTTATGTGGCAGTTCTACATCACATGGTTTCCAACGTATTTGCGGGAACATCGGGGAATGTCGTTGACGGAATCGAGCTACTACGCCAGCTTGCCACTGCTTTTGGGCGTGGGCGCCAATTGGGCCGGCGGCTTGTTGACCGATTGGATAGGACGATTAAGCAACGACCGGACGGCGCGGACGGTGGTGGGTTTCTGCTCGTTGTCGATGGGCGCGCTATTGATGTCGGCTGGGATCTGGTGCGCGGACGCGAGGGTGGCGGCGTTGTTGATGGGCTGCGCGGCGGGGGCGGTGGATCTTTATTTGGGCGCGGCGTGGTCATCGGCGACTGATATTGGAGGATCGTCGGGAGGTGCGGTCGCGGGCTTGATGAACGCCGCATCGAACGGCGCCGGCTTCGCATCGCCGGCGTTGATGGGCTTCGTGCTGCAGCAGTCCAATAATTGGAACGCCGTCTTATACCTCGGCGTGGCGACGACGGCCTGCGCGGCCGTCTCGTGGCTTTTCGTAAATCCGAAACGTTAGCGCCAAGGCGTCTTCTGGTACGCCGTGGTGTAAGCCTCTCCGTCTAACAGGAGCATCGGATCGCCAGTCTTCGGATGGTTCCGTTTTTCCAGGCGGAAGGATCGAACACCCGTTTTTTTCGACGTCGACGTGATGGCATTTGCGGTGGCGGTCCAGGTTCCAGAGTCATTGCCGTCCGATGCCGCTCCGTAGGTTCCGGCGGGCACTTGGCCGGTGGCGCCGAATTCGCTCGCGAATTGGAAACTGCCGTCAGCGAGCAGAGTGAAACACGCGCTGCGAGCGTAGCTTCCGGTGGTGTTGTTCAGGTTGGTGGCCTGACACCATTTGCCCACCAGTTCGGGCAGTATCCCGCCGGCGGCCGTGCCACCGCCGACAGCCCACGTGGTTGCCGCCCGCTGGAATGTCAGCGTCTTGCCGTTGACCACCCACGTCATATTGTCGCCGGCCAGTTTGACCGTCGCGATGAAGGTGCCATCAGGGCCGGCAAGGGTGAGTTGATCGGCCGTTTGCGTGTATCGATAGATCACGCCGCCCACGGTCGCCGACCCGTCCAGGTTCATTTGTACGTTTCCGGTAGGGCCTTGCCATGACCCCGCAATTCCGCGATCCACCGTTCCCGCGCGTGTCAGCACCAGTTGACCGCCGGGAAACTTCCATGTCCAGTTGTTTCCGGCCATTTCAAACGGGACTTTGATGGATTCGCCGTTCCCGGTTAAGGTGATGGTATTTCCTTCGATGGACCAGCGGTGCGGTTTGTCGCCAATGGTTGCCGTGCCGTCGGCGTTGATGCGGACGATTCCCGTTTGGCCTTGCCAATCGCCAACTACGGCCGGCGCTTTCGCCGGCGCAGCGCCCGTGGCCTTTTCCAGCACGTGAGTGACGCCGTCGGTGACCAGCGTTAGTTGCGATCCGGCGCGGGTCACCTGAAAGGTGTAGGACTGGCCTCCGCTATCAAAGGCGCCAGTGAGTTTCCCCGCATCCGCCTTCGCCTTCACTGGCAGCGACTGCCCGCCCAGAATAATTACGCCGGAATACTCCTGGCCGGTTCGAGACAGTTCCAGCTTCATTTGTTCGTTTTGAAAGCTCCCGCTAAACAGATCGGCGTTCGGAGCCAACGGATTCTGTCCCGTCACCGCCAGGGCGCCAATCGCGACGGCCAACACTTGCAGGGTGATTCTCATTATGAAACGTCTCTCCTCTAAAAGTACCTTGTTGGCGGCACGATATCATTGGAGCAGCATGAAGTGGTTCGCCGTCCCGATTCTGTTAGCGGCCGCGCACGCCAACGGCGCCGAGTCCGATGCGCTCGCGATTTCGGCCAATATTCAGGCGCGGCATCTGCCGTTCGGCGCCGTTCTCGATCCCTTTTACGCTTCAGCCACCAGCGATCAGATCACCGGATACACCCGCTGCGGCGATTCCGCATTGTGGACCGGGCACTATCTGGCCGCTGAGGCGTATCGCTATCGCGTAACCGGTTCGGCCGAGGCGCTCAGTAACGCCCGCAAAGCCACTGAAGCGCTGAAAGGGCTAATTGATGTTACCGGAACGAATCTCCTGGCGCGCTGCCGGATCGCCATCGGCTCGCCGTTCGCCGCGGGGATTCATAGCGAGGAAGCGGCGAACGGCGTCTACACCAACACAGCCGCCGGTTGGACCTGGATCGGAAACACTTCCAGGGATCAGTATTGCGGCGTAATTTTTGGTTTTGGTGTCGCTTACGAAATGATCCCGGAGCCGGCGGTGCAGGCGACGATTCGCGACGCCGTCACCCGCATGGTGATGTTTCTGCTCGACAATAACTGGTCCACGCCGATGCCTGACGGCCGCGCCGGTACGACGTTCTTGCTCCGTCCGGACGAGCAGTTGGCGATTTTGCAAGTCGCCCGCCTGGTCAATCCGGCACAGTTCACGGCCGTCTATGAAACCCAGCGCGGCAGGCTCGCCGGCAGCGTCTCGACACCCGTTGCCTTTGACTCCCTCAGCACCAGTTCCTACTTCAAATTCAATCTGATTTTCATCACCTTTTTCCACCTCATCAAGCACGAAGATTCCGCTACCCGCGGAACCTACGAACGCGCGTACTCGATTGCCCGCAACTATACTTCCGCCCACCAGAACCCGTTCTTCAACATGATCGACGCCGCTCTTTTCGGGCGGGATGTACGCCGGGATACGGAGACGCTGGAACTCTTGGAACTTTGGCTTAGCCGTCCTCGCCGCGATCAGTTCGTCGACCTGCGCGGCAAGGTTCCAACCTGCGGCGACCAGGCTTGCCAGCCCATCCCAGTCGATCAGCGCACCCCCACCGATTTCCTCTGGCAGCGCAGTCCCTTCCAGCTTTTCGGCGGCGGTACGGGCACCATCGGCAATGCCGGGATTGACTATATCCTGCCTTACTGGATGGCGCGATCCTACGGGCTCCTGGGTGATTTCAGCGTCCAGTCCTCCGCCGCGGCGACGAACGCGGTGGCGCCGGAGTCGCTTGCCTCGCTCTACGGCGCCGGATTCTCAACGCAGACCGTGGCCGCCGGATCACGCACTGTGTCGCTGGGCGGGGTCAGCGTTCGCGTCATCGACAGGGCGGGCGGCGAACGGCTGGCGGAACTCCTCTACGTTTCTCCTTCGCAGATTAATTTTCTCGTGCCCGCCGCCACCGTGACCGGCCCTGCCAGCGTCGCGGTTATCCAGTCGAATGGAACGTCAAAAATCTCGCCGGTCCAAATCCGCGAAACCGCTCCGGCTCTATTCACGATGAATCAGCGCATCGCAGCGGCAACGGCGATCCGGGTAGTGAACGGGATTCAGTCGAGCGTGGCGGTCTTCGACTGCTCGGTGGCCGGATGTATCGCGACGCCTATCGATGTGGCCGGGAATGGGCCGGTTTACCTGACGGTTTATGGTACGGGTTTCAGGCGGCAACAGCGCGCCTCGGCCACAGTGAAAGGGGCCGCCGTTCCGGTTCTCTACGCGGGCATTCAACCCGGCTTCCCTGGGCTCGATCAAATCAACATCGAACTTCCGGCCAGTCTCCGGGGCAGCGGGGAGGTGGAAATTCAGGTAGCAATCGACGATCAACCGGCAAATTCGGTCTTCATCACCGTCCGCTGAGCCTCATCCAAAACGAAGACGGGCTATAAGATTATTCGATTGGACACTACGCGGTGCTCTTTAGTAGTGTTGTAGGGCGTGGTCCCCGATAGACCGTAACCACTTGAGGATGCTGCCATGTTTTGCAGTTGGAGCGGGGTTTATCGTGCTATTTGAAGCCTATCAAACCGATTCGTTTCACGACGAGATGTTCAACGCCGATGGCAGCGTGCGTCCGGAAGCGAGCCTGCTTCTGGAAACGTTGCAATCGCTGGAAGAAGGCCATCTCCAGCGCAGCCAGCGCGCGGCTGAACGCATGCTTTTGCAGATGGGTATCACGTTCAATGTTTACGGGGAAGCCGCCGGTACGGAACGCATTTTCCCGTTCGATCTGATCCCGCGCATTGTTCCCGCGGCGGAATGGGAACGCATCGAGCGAGGGTTAAAGCAGCGGATTCGCGCGCTCAACTTCTTCATCGACGATATCTATCACGACCAGAAGATTTTGAAAGACAAGGTGATCCCGGAGGAGGTAATCCGCTCCGCCGCGTCCTACCGTCCTCAGGTCCATGGCATCAACCCGCCAGGCGGCGTCTGGTGTCACATTACCGGAACCGACCTGATCCGCCACGGCGATGGCGAACTCTACGTGTTGGAGGACAACCTCCGCGTCCCATCCGGGGTTTCCTATGTCCTTGAAAACCGCGACTTGATGAAGCGGACGTTCCCGGAGGTCTTCGAAGGCCTTCGCGTCCGGCCCGTCGATGACTACCCCAGCAACCTGCTCGACACGCTGGAATCGCTCGCACCTCCGCATCGCGGTGAGAAGCCCGTCGTCGTGTTACTAACGCCGGGCATGTATAACTCGGCGTACTTTGAACATACGTTCCTCGCGCAAAAGATGGGTATTCCATTGGTGCAGGGCAGCGATCTGATCGTCGAGGACGGCTTCGTCTGGATGCAAACGACGAAGGGTCCCTGCAAGGTCGACGTTATTTACCGGCGCATTGACGACGACTTCCTCGATCCGGACGTGTTCCGTGCGGACTCTCTTCTCGGCGTACGCGGAATCGTTGCCGTTTACCGCCGGGGGAACGTCACTCTGGCCAACGCTCCTGGAAATGGAGTTGCCGACGACAAGGTAATCTATTCCTACGTGCCCGACATGATTCGCTACTACGAAGGGGAGGACGCGATTATCCCCAACGTGCCAACTTTCCTTTGTTGGCGCGATGCGGATCGCCAGCACGTACTCCAGAACCTCGACAAACTCGTTGTGAAAGCCGCCAATGAATCGGGCGGTTACGGGATGCTCGTCGGCCCGCACTCCACCAAAGCGGAGCAGGACGACTTCGCCGATCGCATTCGCGAAAATCCCCGAAACTACATCGCCCAGCCAACGCTCGCCCTCTCTCGTGTTCCGACATTGATCGGCGACAAACTGGAAGGCCGGCACGTCGACCTCCGGCCGTATGTACTTTACGGCAAAAACCTCCAGGTTTTGCCGGGAGGTTTGACGCGAGTGGCGTTGCGGAAAGGTTCCCTGGTCGTCAACTCTTCACAGGGCGGCGGAAGCAAAGATACGTGGGTATTGGCGGGAGGCGTAAATGGCCACTGAAACCCGGCCCCTTTTAAGCCGCGTCGCCGACTCTCTCTACTGGATGGCGCGCTACATGGAGCGCGCGGAGAATGTCGCCAGGCTTCTGGAAGTCAATCTTCACTTGCAACTGGATCTGCCTCTCGACGGCAATCAATGGCAGCCGGTCATCGACACCTGCGGCGAAGCGCCGCTCTTTCGGAAACTCTACGGCGAAGCCACGCAGGAATCGGTCATCGCATTTCTGGCGCAGGACCGCGACTACTCGAATTCCATCACTTCCTGCCTGTTTGCAGCTCGCGAAAACGCGCGTTCCGTTCGCGAGACGATCTCCTCGGAAACCTGGGAACACGTCAACGGCATTTATTTGAAAGTTCTCAAACAGTACGCCCAACCCGCGGAAGACCTTTCCCCGGAAGTCTTTCGCGATCTTCGCCTGGCCGGCCACATGTTCCAGGGCATCACCGACGCCACCATGAGCCACAACGAAGCCTGGCACTTTGTCCGCCTCGGCCGTCAAATGGAACGCGCCGACAAGACGTCCCGGCTCCTCGATGTGAAGTACTTCATGCTTCTTCCATCGGCCAGCGGAGTAGGCACGCCTTACGATGACTTGCTCTGGTCAGCCGTGCTGAAATCAGCCAGCGGTTTTGAAATGTACCGGCAGTCGCGCGGCAAAATTTCCCCGCGCGAAGTCGTTGGCTTTCTCGTCGCCGATCCGGACTTCCCGCGCTCCATCCGCCACTCGATCGCCCGCGCCGCGGATTCGCTCGACGTGATCCGCGAAGGCGCCGTTTGCGATTCTGTTCGCCTGCTCGGCGAGCTTCGACAGGAGTTGGATGAAATGGATGTGGGCCAGATGATCAATTCCGGATTGCACGAATTCCTCGACAATCTTCAACTGCGCCTCAATACCGTCAGCGCCGGGCTGCAACGCGATTTCTTCGCCTTGCGACCCCAAACCCAGACGCAAACGCAGACCCAGCCGGTTGGCGGAGAATAATGGGAATCCGCGTCGCGCTTCATCACAAAACTGTCTACCAATACGATCAGCTCGCCTCGCTCGGACCGCAAATTGTCCGGCTCCGGCCGGCGCCTCACTGCCGCACCACCATCGTCAGCTACTCCTTGAAAGTGGAACCGGTAAAGCAGTTTCTCAACTGGCAACAAGACCCGCAAAGCAACTATCTCGCCCGCTTCGTCTTCCCCGAACCCACCCGCGAGTTCTCCCTCGAAGTCGATCTGATCGCCGACATGGCCGTCATCAACCCCTTCGACTTCTTCCTGGAACCCTACGCCGAAAAATTCCCGTTCAAATACGAGCCCTGGGAGCAGCGCGAACTACGCCCGTTCCTCGAAACAATCGAGTTGGGGCCGAAACTCAAGGAATACGTCGCAGCCATCTCGCTTGAACCCAAGCGCTCCGTCGATTTCCTCGTCGAACTCAACTTCCGCCTCCAATCGGATATCGGCTACCTCATCCGCATGGAGCCCGGCGTCCAGACACCCGAAGAGACTCTCACTTCTCGCAGCGGATCCTGCCGGGACACCTCCTGGCTGCTCGTTCAGACACTGCGCCAACTCGGCCTCGCCGCCCGTTTCGTTTCCGGCTATCTGATTCAACTGAAGCCCGACATCAAATCGCTCGACGGTCCCTCCGGCGCCGCCGAGGACTTCACCGATCTCCATGCCTGGGCCGAAGTCTACCTCCCCGGCGCCGGCTGGATCGGTCTCGACCCAACCTCTGGCCTCTTCGCCGGTGAAGGCCATATCCCGCTGGCCGCCACCCCCGATCCGCAGACCGCCGCGCCCGTCACCGGCATGGTCAGCCCCTGCAAAGTCGAGTTCCATCATGAAATGAGCGTCACCCGCGTTCATGAGGATCCTCGCGTCACCAAGCCCTATACGGACGCTCAGTGGGAAACGATCCTCGCCCTCGGCGACACCATCGACGCCGAACTCCAGGCGGGCGATGTCCGTCTCACCATGGGCGGTGAGCCGACCTTCGTCTCCATTGACGACATGGACGGCGAGGAATGGAACACCGCCGCCTTCGGTCCCAACAAACAGCGCATGGCCGGCGAACTCCTCTGCCGGCTCCGCGATACGTTCGCGCCTGGCGGTCTGCTGCACTTCGGGCAAGGTAAGTGGTACCCGGGCGAGCAGTTGCCGCGCTGGTCGTATGGATGTTACTGGCGCGCCGACGGCCGCCCGCTTTGGCACGATAAGTCGCTGGTCGGTGAACCCCACAAGAACTATGGTTACGGCGCCGCCGAGGCGCAGTTATTCGCTGAGTCACTCGCTCGCCGCCTGGCGATCAATCCGGATCTTCTCGTTGCCGCCTTCGAAGATCCCGTTACTTACATCGTCAAAGAACGCGACTTACCCATCAACGTCGACCCCATCGATAACAAACTCGACGATCCGGAAGAGCGTTCTCGCGTGCGGCGTGTTTTCGAGCGCGGCCTCGGTCAGCCGGTGGGTTTTGTCCTGCCGCTGCAACGCGGGGACGGAAAAAACGGCCCGGAATGGCAAACCGGCCTGTGGATGCTCCGCGCCCAGAAGCTGTTTCTAATGCCCGGCGATTCGCCCGTCGGCTTCCGCCTCCCGCTGCATCGCCTGCCCTGGCAGCCCGCCGCCGATATGCAGAAGGTGTGGACCGTGGACCCGATGGCGCCCGCCCAGCCGTTGCCCATTCCGAAACGCCAATGGGATGCGGCTATCCATGGCGAGTCCCGCCCGATGGTCCAAAAGCCCTCCGGCACGCCCTTCCAACCGGACCCCGGAATCCCCGTCGTCCGGACCGCCCTCGCCGTCGAACCGCGGGAAGGCAAGTTGTTCCTGTTCCTCCCGCCTGTTGCCTCCGCGGAAGAGTATGTCGAATTAGTAACTGCCATCGAGGACACCGCCGCCAGTCTCAAAATGCCGGTGTTACTCGAAGGGTATACGCCGCCCTCGGACCCTCGTATTCGTAACGTCAAAGTAACTCCCGATCCCGGAGTGATTGAGGTCAATACGGATCCTTCCGGCGCCTGGCGTGAACTGGTTGATAAAACCAATCTTCTCTACGAGGAAGCCCGCCAGACCCGCCTCGGCACCGAAAAATTCATGCTCGATGGCCGTCACACCGGCACGGGCGGAGGCAACCATCTTGTCCTCGGCGGCCCCACCGCGGCCGACAGCCCCTTCCTCCGCCGGCCCGATCTCCTGCGCAGCCTCGTCGCCTTCTGGGTCAACCATCCCTCGCTGTCGTATCTATTCTCCGGCGTCTTCATCGGCCCCACCAGCCAGGCGCCCCGTGTCGACGAATCCCGCGCCGACGCCATTTACGAGCTCGAAATCGCCTTCGGACTCATTGACAGCAACGCTCCGTGCCCGCCCTGGCTTGTCGATCGCATCTTCCGTAACCTCCTCGTCGACGTCACCGGTAACACCCATCGCGCCGAATTCTGCATCGATAAACTCTACTCGCCCGACAGCGCCACCGGCCGCCTCGGTCTCCTGGAACTCCGCGCCTTCGAAATGCCGCCCCATGCGCGCATGAGCCTCGCGCAGCAGCTTCTCGTTCGCGCCCTCGTCGCCTGGTTCTGGCGCGAACCCTATATCGCGGCGCCCATCCGCTGGGGCACCCGGCTCCACGATCGATTCCTGCTGCCATACTACGTCGAGCGCGACTTCAACCTGGTCACCGATGCCCTCCATCGCGCCGGTTTCCCCGTCGACGCCGTCTGGTTCGGGCCACACATCGAGTTCCGCTTCCCCGTTTACGGACGCGTCGTCTATGACGGCATCGAAATCGAATTGCGGCAGGCGATCGAACCCTGGTACGTACTCGGTGAAGAGCCCGGCGGTGGCGGCACTTCCCGCTTCGTCGATTCCTCCGTCGAGCGCATGCAAGTCCGCGTCCGCGGCTTGACCGCCGAACGCTTCACCGTCACCTGCAACGGCCGCCGGCTTCCGCTTCAAAGCACCGGCGTGCAGGGCGAATTCGTTTGCGGCGTCCGGTTCCGCGCCTGGCAGCCGCCGCGCTGCCTCCATCCCACCATTCCCGTTCACACCCCGCTGGTCTTCGATCTGCTCGACCTCGCCGCGGGCCGCGCCATCGGCGGCTGCACGTATTACGCCGGTCACCCCGGCGGCCGAAGCCACGAGACCTTCGCGGTAAACTCAAATGAGGCGGAGGCTCGCCGCATGGCGCGCTTCGTTCCGTTTGGGCATACTGCGGGGCCGGTGCCCGCTCCTCCGGTGGAATCGAATCCGGAGTTCCCCGCGACACTGGATTTGCGCCGGCCTGCGGACGCCGAAATGGCTAAGAAAATGACGCCCGGGGGAGGTTGGTGAATAAGTCTAAACTTCTGGCGAAACGGTCGAAATGGGAAGAGTTTCGCTATGCCTCGGTTCCCGGTCACTGGGACGAGGCACTCCAACCCTCGGGCATGCCTCGCCGCCACTGGCGCGGCCTCGCCACCGCTCTTGGGCGCATGGGCTTTCGCCAGTTCACCCGCGGTTGGCACGTCGGCCAGGAACTGATTCAAGCCAACGGCGTAACCTATAACGTCGGTGGCGATCCGGCCGGCAAGGAACGTCCCTGGCCGATGGATCCTATTCCCCTCGTCGTTCCCACTGACGAATGGACCCGTATTGACCGCGCCGTTCGCCAGCGCGCCATGCTGCTCAATTGCATGCTCCAAGACCTCTATGGCGAGCAACGGCTCGTCAAGGAGCGTCTCCTCCCCGCCGCCCTCGTCTACGCCAATCCCCATTTTCAGCGCAGTTGTTACGGCGTCTCGCCCGTCGGCGGCGCGCCGCTCCAAACCTACGCCGTCGACCTCGCCCGTTCTCCCGATGGCCGCTGGTGGGCGCTCGGTGACCGTACCCAGGCGCCGTCCGGAATCGGCTACGCGTTGGAAAACCGCTTGGTCAGCGCCCGCATTCTTCCCGGCGTCTTCAATCAGTGCCATGTTCGCGCCCTCACCCGTTTCTTCGACACGAAGCGAAACTCGCTCCTCGCCATGACCCCCAGCCGTCGCGAGTCTCCACGGGTCGTCCTGCTCACTCCCGGCCCTCATAACGAAACCTATTTCGAACACTCCTTCCTCGCCGGTCACTGGGGCTTTCCGCTTGTCGAAGGCGCCGATCTCACCGTCCGCGATAGCCGCGTCTTCTTGAAAACCCTCGCCGGGCTCCAGCCTGTCGACGTGATTCTCCGCCGCATGGACGACGATTTTTGTGATCCGCTCGAACTTCGTGGTGACTCTCTCCTCGGCGTTCCCGGTCTCATGCAGGCCGTTCGCAACGGCGCCGTCGCCGTCGATAACGCCATTGGCAGCGGTGTCCTGGAAACTCCCGGCCTCATGGCTTTTCTCCCCGGCCTCTGCCGTCATCTTCTGGGAGAAGAACTGCTTCTGCCCTCCGTCGCCACCTGGTGGTGCGGCCAGCCCGCCCCCCGAGCCTACGTGTTGGAACACCTGGATAGACTGGTCATCAAACCCGCCTTCCGTAAGTACGGCTTGCACCCCGAATTCCCCTCGCAAATGGATTCCGTTGCCCGCGCCGGGCTCATCCGGCGCATTGAGGCCCAACCCGAACTCTTCGTTGCCCAGGAATTGGTCGCTTTATCTACGGTGCCCGTCCGCACCGATACAGGGCTTGCGGCCCGCCACGCCGGGCTTCGCGTTTTCGCCGCCCGCGATGGACAGGATTACGCCGTCATGCCCGGCGGACTCACTCGCGTCGCCGGTGAAATGTCCCCCGTTGTCTCGATGCAATTGGGCGCCGGCAGTAAAGATACCTGGGTCTTTGAAGGCGATGAAGAACTTCCTCCGGTTCCGCCGCCGATCACCCTTGTCCGTGCCGTTCGCACCAGCCTTCCCAGCCGCGTTGCGGACAATCTGTACTGGCTGGGCCGCTACGCCGAGCGCGTCGATAGCTGTGTCCGCCTCATCCGCTCCATTCTGCCCGCCCTCTCCGGTGAAGAAGATTTCGGCCGCACCGCATCGCTCGAGGCGGTTGTCCGCCTGCTTTCCGGGCTTCGCTTTCTTCCCGGAGACGCGCCATCCTTGCCGCTCGGCCAACAGCGCTGGCGCCTCCAACGTCTACTTTCCGATCTCGTCTACGACGCCACGCGAATGTCCGGCCTTGGCTGGAATTTGAAACAGATGCGCCGCTCCGCCTGGAACCTAAAGGAACGCCTTTCCTCCGACACCTGGCGTGTCCTGCAGCAGTTGGAAGCAGAGCTTTCCAAGACTCCTCCATCCAACCCGGACCAGCGCCTCACGGCCCAGATCACTCTTCTCGATGGCGTCGTCGTCACCCTCGCCGCCTTCAGCGGTCTCGTCATGGAAAACATGACCCGCGGCCACGGATTCCGATTTCTCGATATCGGCCGCCGTCTGGAGCGCGCCCTCCAAACCACGGACCTTCTTCGCATCGGCATCGTCGATGAGCCTCCCGGCGATGAAGGCTACCTCCAACTTCTGCTGCATATCGCCGACAGTTCCATCACCTATCGCTCGCGCCACCTCACCCTGCTGCGTGACGATCTAGTCCTCGATCTGCTTCTCTGTGACGAAACCAATCCCCGCTCCGTCGGCATGCAACTAGCCGCTTTGCGTGAGCACGTCGACTCGCTGCCGGAACACGCCGAAGTCGGCCGCCACTCCATGGAGCAACGGCTCGCGTTAAAGGCGCTCACCGCGGTCCGCATCGCCGATGTCGACGTCCTCACCCATCGCAATAAAGAAGGGGACCTCCCCGTCCTAAGTGACCTTCTCGCCCATCTCAAAACCGACTTGTTTGACCTCTCCGAAGCGCTCACGGCCCAGTATCTCAGCCACCTCCAAACAGCGCGCCTCCGCTCCTCCGACTAAGTCCCCCCATGCTCTATCGCGCCACCCACATCACCCGGCACATTTACGAAGAACCTGTCGCTCAAAGCGTTAATGAGCTCCGGCTCACGCCCCGGGAATTCGCCCGCCAGCACGTCCGCGAAGTGCGAATCAAAGTCGAACCGGAACCTGCCCTGTGGCGCACCCGCAAGGACTGGTTCGGCAACGAAGTCACTACGTTTTCCGTCTTCGAACCGCACGACCGCTTCACCGTCACCGCCACCAGCATCGTCGAAGTCGAACCGGCCCGGGTCGGCGTTCTGCCCGCCTTGCGCTGGGAGGAGGCTCGTGAAATCCTCGCCGCCGGCGCTGATGATCCCGCCCTCGAGGCCTCCGAGTATATTTACGATTCGCCCTACGTCGCCGCGACCCCGGACCTCGGCGCCTTTGCGAAGCCGTCCTTCACCGCGGGCCGCCCGCTCGTGGAAGCGCTGGAGGATCTCAACCACCGCGTCTACCGCGAGTTCGAATACAAACCGAAGTCCACATCGATCGATATGCCGCTCGCCGAAGTTCTGAAGAACCGTCGCGGCGTCTGCCAGGATTTTGCGCACATCATGATCGGCAGTCTCCGTGCTCTCCGTTTGGGCGCGCGCTACGTCAGCGGATACCTCCGCAGTGGTGCGGAGTATCAGGGCGCGGAAGCCTCCCACGCCTGGGTCGCCGTCTTTGTACCGGGCGCTGGCTGGCTGCACTTTGATCCCACCAACGACGTGATGCCCGCCGAAGGCCACGTGACCTTGGCCTGGGGCCGGGACTATAGCGACGTGACCCCCGTTAAAGGCGTTACCCTCGGCGGCGGGGCGCAACTGGTAGAAGTCGCCGTCCGCGTGGATCCGGTCCCACCGCCAAAATAGCCCCTATTTTCCCGTCGAAACCTGCTTCCCGTCGCTCACCGTTTCATCCGGATGCAGCACCACGACATCACCCTCTTTCAGTCCGCTCACAATCTCCGCCGCCACGCCCGATTGGCGCCCGATCGCTACCTCCCGCCGCCGCGCAATTCCGCCATCCACCGCGAACACGGCCCAGCCGTTCCCGGCCCGGAATAGCGCGTTTGACGGCGCCTGCAGCACGCTCGCCGATTCCCACAAGACAAACGCCGCCTCCACCCTGTAGCCATCGCCCAGCGCCGCCCATTCGGTCTCCGGCGATACCAGATCCGCCACCACTCTTACCCGCTGTTCTTCCACGCCCAATGCCGAAACCTTCGTGAATCCGCCCGGTTCCACCACGCGCACCCGTGCCTCCAGCGTCGTTGCGCCGCCCCAGCGGTCCAATAGGACCTTCATTCCCGGCGCAATCTTCACCGCGTCGGCCGACAACACTTCCACCATCACTTCAATCGCCCTCGCATCGCCCACTTCCAGTAGCGCCTCCCCCGGCCCCACCACCCCTTCGCTGTCTCGAATCACCTTGATCACCCGTCCACCGGCCGGAGCCACCACGGGAATTCGTTCACCGGTCTGCGCTCCGGCCGTCTCTCTCACTCCCGCCCGCGCGCTGGCCACTTCCGCTCGCGCCGCATCCACCTCCACCTTCGTCGTTGCCAACTGCCGCTCTGCGCCCGCCACTGTCGCTTCGGCTCGCAGCAGATCGGTTACCGTCCGTTCCAATCGCGCTGCAGGCAAATCTCCGCTCTTCCGCAGGACATCCTCCCGCGCCTTCTGCTGCTTCCAATATTCGAGCTCCGCGCGCGCCACCCGGACCTGTTCCTCTTGTATCGCCACGCGGCTCTGCGCCACCGTTAGCGCCGCCTGGGCCGCCACCACCCGAGCGTTCCCCTGGTCCCGCGTCCGCGCGTCCAGCACCGCCGGCCGCGGCGGTTCCAGTATCGTGATCACGGTTCCCGCCTTCACCACATCTCCCGCCTTCAAACGGATCCGTCCCATGTATCCGGACACCGGCGCCGTAACCACATACCGGCTCCGCAAACGCGTGCGTCCTTCCTCCTCCACCGTCACCCGCAACGGGCCTTTGGTCAGCGCCGCGGCCTCCACGGAAACAGGCTGCGGCCGCATTCCCATAAAGATTCCAACCCCCGCCAACACTGCCAGTCCAATAATCCAAAGCCAACGTTTCACGCCGTGTCTACTCCCGTGCCTTCAGCACTTCTACCAAGTCTAAATGATTGATTTTTCGACCCACCAGGAACGCCGAAACCACCGTCGCCAGGGCCACTACCAGGGCCGCGAGCGCATAGGTCGATGGCTCTATAACAAACGGCACCCGGAACAACTCCGTCTGCGCCGTCGTCGCCATGAAGTACGCCAGGCCATGCCCCATCAACAATCCCAGCGGAATCGCGAGAAACACGAGCACCGTCAACTCGCCCAGCAGGATGTACGCCACCTCACCGCGGGTATAACCCAGCACCCGGAGACTTGCCAACTCCCGGCTTCGTTCGCTCAGCGAAATCCGCACCGTGTTGTAGACCACGCCGATTGCAATCGTCGACGCCAGCAGCGTATTGAATAACGCGAACGTCAACATTTGCGCCGCCAGCGTTTCGTAAAAGCTCTGCAAAGCCTGTGCCCGCGCCGCGGTGCCCGCTACCGCCGGAATTGTCTTCAGACGCCGGTACAACTCCGGAATGCTCTGCGAATCCACCGCCAGGAAGGCCCCTGTCGCGCTGTCGCCTTCGCGCAGAAACCGGTTCAACGCGTCCCTCCGCATGTAAGCCGAAACGCCGATGTATTCGCTCACTACTCCCGCTACCACCACCTCCCGTACCGCCCGCGAACCCTCCAGCAGTTCCACCGTCAGCCTCTGTCCCGGCCGTACTCCCAACATGGTGGCCAGATGATCCGTCAGCAGGATCCCCTCCGGCGGTAGCTCCACCCGTTCCAAATTCGTATTCAACAACCGCCGCAGCTTTCCCTCCGCCTCCATCCCCTGCAAGGCTGTCCGGTACGTCCGCTGCTCAAACCGGAATCGCGCGGCAACGGACCGCGTCGGCTCGGCATACGTCACACCCGGCAAACTCATCAGCGAGTACAGCGCCCGCGTCGAAACCGGTCCAAAGAATGTGACAGTTATATCGTCTAGCTGTGCCCGTCGCAACTGGACGAAGACCATGTAATCCACCGCATCGCCCCAGAATCCGCCCAGGATCAGAATCGCCGTCGACATCGCCACGCCGCCAATCGACAACAACGACTTCACCGGCCGCCGTTCGATATTCCGAACGATCATCCGCGTCGGCTGGGATAGCCACTTATTCTCGAACAGGCTCCGCCGGTACCGCCCCGGATTTGCCGGCTGCATCGCCACCGCCGGTGACTCGCCAGCCGCCTTGATCACCGCAAACAAGGTCCCGGTCGCCGCCGCCGTTATACTCACCGCGAACGAAACCAGCAGGACACCCGCGCCGATCGAGTAGTCCAAATAAGGGAATCGATACACGTCCATATAAAGCCGCGACAACCCGCCGCCCATCCATGCTCCACCCGCTATGCCCAATGCCGTTCCGATCACCACAATGACCGTCGTGAACTTCAAAAAATGCCAGACAATCGACGCCGTCGTGTATCCGAACGCCTTTAGCGTCGCAATCTGGCTCCGCTGCGTTGCCATCAAGCGGCCAACCACCACGTTCAAAAGGAATGCCGCCACCGACAGGAAGATCACCGGGAACATCGTCGCCATGATCGTCAACTGCTTGAACTCTTCCGAAAGATAACGATGCGAAATCTGGTCCTTTCGGCCGTGGGCGCCTAACCCGCCATACTGCCGCAATATATGATCCACCGCCTGCACCGCGTCCTCAACCCGTGTCCCCCGCTGGAGCGTAGCCGCCAGCTGGTTGAACGCGCCCGTCATGTTGAATGACCCTTCTAACGGAGCCGCATTCATCCAAACCACGCAATACGTCTTGAAATCGGGCACAATCGATCCCGGCGCCAACTGGTAAATGAACTCCGGCGTCGACGCGACTCCCACCACGTCCAACCGCTGCTTCCGCCCATTTATCGTCACCTGCAAAGAGAATCCCGGCTGGAGTTTATGAGCCTTCGCAAAACCGTCGCTCACCAGCGCCTCCCGGTCCCGCCCGGGCTCCGGCAAACGCCCCGCATGCAAATGCAGCAGATTGAACTGCCCCTGACCACGAGGTAATCCCACCACTTGTCCTGAGACCGGCTGGCCATACCCAGCCAGCTCAATATTGGCCGGAGCCACCACCCGCGTTTCCACCGTCGCGATCCCGGGAATCGCCGCCACCCTCGCGGCTACGCTGTCTGGCGCTCGCTTCAGCCCCGCGAACAGCTCGGGAAATCGAAACTCCCGATAGAGCCGCGCCTGCGTCCGCTGCAACGAATCTAGCGTCGACGCGGCCATCACATACGTCGCGATTCCCCCGGCCAGTACAAACGAAATGGCGATAACCTGGCCTCGCACCGCCCACAGATCGCGAAACAGCTTCCTGTTCAATGCCCGCATATCTACCAGTGCAAATCCCGCGGATTGCGCCTGTTTGCATTCTTGTCCACATGCGAGACATTCCCATTACTCATATGCACCACCCGGTCCGCCATGCCCGCAATATCGGCGTTGTGCGTGATCACCGCCGTTGCCGCGCCCAACTCCCGATTCACTTTGTCGATCGCCTCCAACACCACGATGCCCGTCTCCGAATCCAGGGCGCCCGTCGGTTCATCGCACAGCAGCACGCTCGGCCTTTTCGCGATCGCTCGCGCAATTGCCACGCGTTGCTGTTGTCCGCCGGAAAGCTGGGAAGGGAAGTGGTGCATCCGGTCTCCCAATCCCACCAAATCCAGCGCTTCCGCCGGTTTCATCGGATTCTCCGCGATTTCCGTCACCGCGGCGACGTTCTCCAATGCGGTCAAACTCGGTATCAAATTGTAGAACTGAAAGACGAATCCAACGTGGCTCCGCCGGTATTGCGTCAGTTCCTTGTCCTTGGCTCTCGTGATATCGAAGCCTCGGTAAAGCACCGTCCCGCCGGAGGCCCGGTCCAATCCCCCAAGGATGTTCAACAAGGTCGATTTCCCGCTTCCCGATGGACCCAGCAACACCATCATTTCCCCGGCATACAACTCAACATCCACGCCCCGCAGCGCGTGGACCCGCACCTCTCCCATATCGTAAAACTTCGTCACCGCCTTCGCCGAAAAAACGGCCTCCAGGCTCACCGGGCTTTCTCCCCGCAGTACAGTCCCGCCGCTTCCACCCGTTTCACCAACCGTAAGCCCGTCACCGCCTCACCCCGGCCCATCCCTTCAATAATCAGCATTCCACCCGGACGAAGGGCCCGGATAATTTCCGGTACATGTTCCTGAAAGGGAACCTTTCTGATTACGATCAAGTCCCATCGTCCTTTGGAAAAAGGTGATGCGTTCGACTTGGAAACGTCGATCCCCGTGGCATCCCATCCGTGGCTGGCAAGCCAGAGGGCGCCATCGGCATGGCCCTTCGATACCTCCAAGGCCTTGCCGGGTTTCCGTCCCTTCACCATCTCCGCCAAAAAGGGAAGTGCATCCGGTTCCGGGCGGCCCGCCTGCGCCTTGATTACCCGAAGCTGTGACTCGGCGTCCACCGAATCCGCACCGCGCTCGATAAGGTAGGCCTTATAGTCGTCCAGCACGTCCGGGCTTACCTGCGTTGCTGCGGGTTGTTTCGCCAGCCACGCCCGATACTCTTCTATCGCATAAAGATCCGCCGGCGTCTGACCAAACACCGAAAAAGTCAAAATGAACAAAACCGGAATTCGTAACACGTTAATTTAGTACATCACGTCTCCGAACCCAATGTTCATTGTGGTAGCATTCGTGGCATCTAGGAGCTTTTCCCCATCATGAACACAAAATGGATCGCCGGCGCCACACTCATGGCCTGCGCCGCGTTTGCCGCTCCGGGCGCCGGCCTGGTCGCCAAAAAACTCGAGCTCTCTTCGGCCGGGCCACTGGCCTTCGGCCCCCCCGGAATTCTCTTTGTCGGCGATTCCGCCGGCGCCAGCCTCATCGCTATCGATACCGGTGACTCCAAAGCCAACAAAGGCGCTGGAACCATCGAATTGAAGGGCATCAACCAGAAGCTCGCCGCGGCTCTTGGCGCCGCCCCCGATCAAATCACCATTCAGGATCTCGCCGTTAACCCCATCTCCCGCAACATTTATTTCTCGATCACCCGCGATAAGACCCCGCTCATCATGAAGCTCGATGTCGCCGGAAAGATCTCGGAAGTCTCGCTCGACAACATCGCCCATGCCCGCGTCGCCCTGCCGGACGCTCCCGCGGAAGGCAAGGACGCTCGCGGTAACTCCAAGCGGATGGAAACCATCACGGATCTCGGCTACGTCGACGGTCGCGTCTTCATCGCCGGACTCTCCAATGAAGAGTTCGCCTCCAGCCTCCGTTCCATTCCCTATCCCTTCCAACCGGCCGCCAAAGCCTCCAGCATCGAAATCTTCCACGGCGCCCACGGCCGCTTTGAGACCAACGCGCCCGTCCGCACCTTCACTTCCTATATGGTCGCCAACAAGCCCCATCTCTTGGCCGCCTACACCTGCACGCCGCTCGTGACAATTCCGCTCTCGGAACTCACCCCCGGCAACAAAGTGAAAGGCCGGACGATCGCCGAACTCGGCAACCGCAACCGCCCCCTGGACATGATCGTCTACAAAAAGGACGGCAAGGACTACATCCTGATGGCCAACTCCAGCCGTGGCGTCATGAAGCTTCCCGCCGCCAAGCTCGAAGGCTATGATGCCATCACTTCTCCCGTCGCCGACAAACAGGGCGTTCCCTACGAAACGATTGCCGACCTCAAAGGCGTCCAGCAGTTGGATCGTTATGACGACAAGAGCGCGGTGATGCTGATGGTGGAAGGCGGTTCCATGGACCTCCGCACCGTTACGCTTCCCTAGTCATCGTGTAATGGACCACGATATTTCCCCCGGCCAGTGCCACATTCGCGCCCTGGCCAAATCACTCTGTTTTCCCCCTGGCGGGAGCAGTTCTAAAGTGGCCCGGAGCGGTCAAGGGCGCGCCAATAGGCGCGGCGGAGCTTACCCTTGACGGCGAGGACCACTTTGGGGCCATTGGGGAGGGGGAGGACAGCGCGACAGTTCCTGGGGCCGAAGTTGGTCAAGTTAACCGGAATTATCGGGGTCCGTTACATCATCGTGCGATTCGTTGTTTTCCTAACGGCGGCCCTTAGCGTGCTGGCGGCGGATATCGCCGTCCGCCGCGATGGGCCGTCGTTTCGCATTTCCGGCGCCGCTTCATCGGCCGGTGTCCAACTCTTCGTCGGCGACGGCGACGTTCCGCCCGTCCTCGGTACGTTTTCAAACGACGGCGCCGATATCCTCTTTCGCCCCCGCTTTGAAGTCTCCAAGTTCGTCGCCAGCCGCATGGTCGTCAACGGCAAAGTCTTCCATTTTCCCGCTGAAAAGCAAATCCAGGAGCGGACGACTTTCGTCGAGCACGTCTACCCGACAGCCTCCGGAATTCCCGCCAATCAACTCAAATTCTACGTGCAGTTCTCGGCGCCGATGCTCCGTGGGGAGGCCTGGGATCATCTGCAACTTCTCGACGCGCAAGGTAAAGTCATTGACCTCGCCTTCCTCGAGATCGACCAGGAACTCTGGGATCGGGATAACCGCCGCCTCACCGTTCTCTTCGACCCGGGGCGTATCAAGCGTGGTGTTCTTCCCCGCGACCAGGCCGGCGCGGCTCTCGAAGAAGGAAAGTCATACACCCTGGTCGCCAGCCCAAACTGGCGGGACGACCGTCGCGTTCCCCTGAAACAAGAATTCCGCAAATCCTTCAAAGTCATTGCCGAAGACCGCACCGCCATTGATCCCGCCAAATGGACGGTCTCATCTCCCAAAACAGCCAGCCGCGAGCCGCTCATCATCGATTTCAGCGAATCGCTGGATGCCGCACTGGCGCTCCGTCTGATCAAAATCGGAATACCCGGCCAAACCGTTCTAGCTGCCGCCGAACGTGGATTGCAGTTTGTCCCCGATCAGCCTTGGCCCGCCTCTCCCGTTGCTATTGAAATCGATACGGCCCTCGAAGATCTGGCCGGAAACAAAGTCGGCCGCCCCTTCGACGTCGACACCTTCGACCCCATTACCGTGCGTTCCGGCCGCGGAATTGTCCGCCTAAAGATCGTTCCCAAACCGTAATGTGAACCGGCATCCCTGCGACGGCGCGGAATCAATCGATATTGTGGCCTTATGCGCCGCGGCAAACGACTTCACCGTCTCCATACCCAGCCCTGTGCCGCCATTCGCGCTCCCCGTGCTGAAAAACGGTTCAAAAATTCGATTGCGCGTTTCTTCGTTCATACCGGCGCCGCTATCTTCCAAAATCAAGGTCTTGCCGTTCGTGGTGATTGTGAACTGGCCCCGGCCGGACATGGCCGTCGCGGCGTTACTGGCGAGGTTGAGCAACGCATTCAGAAAATGAGGCTGGTCGAGCGGAAGTTGCATTGGTTCGGCACAGAGATTGGTCACGCACGTTACCCCTCGCCCGAGAGCAAGTTGAACCAGTGGAACGGCGGCGCGAATGGCATCGTTGAGATCGAAGGGCGTTGAATCGGAGGCTTCATCGCGGAGCCATGCGAGGAGTCGCCGGGGAGAATCGGCGGCGTGGTCGATGGCGGAATGCAAATCGGCGGTCGCGGTTTGCGCGGGGTGATCGGGCGGCAGGGCAAGAGAAATCTCCGCCGCCTGGCCGGCGAGAAGGGTGAGCAGGTTGTTCCAGTCGTGCGCCAGATTCGCCGCCAGCCGTCCGGTCGTCAAAAGTGCATCATTTTTGCCGTTTTTTGCGGCAAAATCAAGCTTAAATGCATCAAAATCGCGCTCTTTTCGACCAGTTTTTATACCCGCGCGGAGGGTGTGAAGCGCATTTCGTTCGGCGATCAGAACGGCCTCGGCCTGGGTCAGGCCGGCCTTTTTGAGTCCATCGACCGACGCCGCGACCAGCGGGCTGAACAGCACTCCGGTACACGCCGCCGCCGCCGTAAATGTCTTTTTCTCACCCGGTAACAGATAGAAAATAGAGGACTTAGTAGCCTTGGCGAAACGCCGAAGCCGGCGCTTCGCGCCGGCTTCGGCGTCGGCCACGAAGCGGCAATCGGAAAAGGCGTCGAGGCAATCGAGCGTGCCAGTGGAGGCGCCCAGCGCCCGCAGCGGCGCCAAATCGTCTGTATCTCGTTGAAAATCAAGCAAAACCGCCGTCTTCCCCCGCCAATCGATGGCATTGGAAGTTGCTAGATCCAAGAGTTCGGGGAAGTCGGCGTCCGGACCGGTAATTAGAATGAAATCAGCGGTTTGCAGGCCTTCCGGGGGCACCGCGGCGCCGGCTTTCAGCCGGTTGGCGAGCCGCGAAGCGACGCGCAGCGACGCGGAAGCCACCGGCCCCAGGTGTACATGCAAATCGGCGATTCGGAACAGCGCCGGGCTCATCGGGCCGGCGGCAAGGATGCCAATCCATGGCTTTCGAATCATGGGGTTGGCGACTTCAGCGCCTTGATGCGGTCGCGCAGTTGGGCGGCTTTTTCGAATTCAAACAACTTGGCGGCTTCGCGCATGCGAGCTTCGAGGTTCGCGATGAGTTCGTGCTTTAGTTTCGGATCCAGTTCCGATTCCGGCGATTCCGGTTCCAGCGGAATCGTCACGTAATCGGACTCGGCGATGCGGATGAGGCTCATGTCGATCGGCTTGATGATGGACTGCGGCGTGATGCCGTTGACTTCGTTGTAGTCGGACTGAAGCAGGCGGCGGCGGTCGGTCTCGCTGATGGCCTTTTTCATGGAATCGGTGAGCACGTCCCCGTAAAGGATAGCGCGTCCATTGAGGTTGCGAGCGGCGCGGCCGATGGTCTGAATCAAAGAGCCGGCGGAGCGGAGGAAACCCTCTTTATCAGCGTCTAAGATGGCGACGAGCGAGACTTCGGGAAGGTCCAGGCCTTCGCGCAGCAGGTTGACGCCGATCAGGACGTCCAATTCCCCTTTTCGCAGTTCGCGGAGCAGTTTGATTCGATCGAGAGTACTGACCTCGGAATGCAGATACTGGCATTTGACGCCGACCTCGGAGTAATAGCTGGCCAAGTCCTCGGACATTCGTTTTGTGAGGGTCGTAATCAGGACCCGCTCGTTGGCTTCGACGCGAAGCCGGATTTCATTGAGAAGATCGTCGACCTGTCCGCGAACGGGGCGAACTTCGACGGGTGGATCGATGAGGCCCGTCGGCCGAATGATCTGTTCGACGGTGACGCCCTTGGCGATTTCAAGTTCGTACGGCCCTGGAGTCGCCGATACATAGATGGCTTGGTTTACCCGGTTCTGGAACTCTTCGAACGTAAGCGGCCGGTTATCGAGGGCGCTCGGGAGACGGAAGCCGTGATTGACGAGCGTCTCTTTGCGGGAGCGGTCGCCGTGCCACATGCCCCGAATTTGGGGCATCGTCTGGTGGCTCTCGTCGATGAACATAAGGTGATCGGCGGGGAGGTAATCGAGGAGGGTAGGAGGGGCTTCGCCGGGGAGTCGGCCGGAGAAATGGCGGGAGTAGTTTTCAATTCCGTGGCAGTAGCCGATGGTCTTGATCATCTCCAGATCGAACATCGTGCGCTGATGGATGCGCTGCGCTTCAATCAATTTCCCTTGTTTTTCGAGTTCCGGCCGCCACCACTCCAACTCCTCCTTGATGGTGCCCATGGCCTTTTCCTTCATGTCCTCGCTGAGGACATAGTGGGTTTTGGGATAGATGGGCAGGCGGGTGTGAACCGTGCGAATGGCGCCGGTGAGGGCATCGATGTGGGACAGCGATTCGATCTCGTCGCCCCAGAGTTCGATGCGAACGGCGTATTCGTCGTAGGACGGAAAGATCTCTATGATGTCGCCGCGGACACGGAAGGCGCCGCGACCGAATTCGTGGTCATTCCGTTGATAGAGCAGTTCAACGAGCCGGCCGGTGAGTTCTTTGCGAGAGATGCGCATGCCCTTTTCGAGCATGAGGAGCATGCCGTAGTAGGCTTCCGGCGAGCCGATGCCGTAGATGCAGCTGACGCTGGCGACGATTACGCAGTCGCGGCGTTCGAAGAGGGAGCGGGTGGCGTGCAGGCGAAGGCGGTCGAGTTCATCGTTGACGGTGGATTCCTTCTCGATGTAGACATCGGAGTTCGGAATGTAGGCTTCGGGTTGGTAGTAATCGTAGTAGCTGACGAAGTACTCGACGGCGTTATTGGGAAAGAACGATTTGAACTCGTGATAGAGCTGAGCGGCAAGGGTTTTGTTGTGCGCGAGGACGATGGCGGGACGGTTGGAAGCTTCGATGACTTTGGCCATCGTAAAAGTTTTGCCGGAGCCGGTGACGCCGAGCAGAACCTGGTGCTGCGTGCCGTCGTTAGCGCCACGGAGGAGCCCCTCGATTGCGGTTTCCTGATCGCCCTTCGGGCTGTAGGAGACGCCGATCTGGAATTGCATTCTACCAGTGTAAAGTGCTAAACCCTGAATTTTGAGAAGTAGGCGTGATCGACCCTCGGGGGACACCCAAAAGCCGCCATTAGGGGACGCTTGAAAAGCCGCCATTAATTCGACGCGATAAAGCCCGCTTGCCCTTGCCTTTAGGTAGCGGCGGTGTCGCCGGTGAATCCAAATGGGGACGCTGTCCCCAAACCCCTGAAATTTGACGCATTCCGGCCGGATCGGCGGTCGCCTCTGGCTCCAGGCTCCTGCCGCCATCCACTTAGGAAAGGTGCTTAGTTGGAATGGCTCTGGAAATGGCGGCAATTTAGGTGGCCCCTAATGGCGGTACTCGAGGTGTCCCCCGAGGATCGACTTCGAAAGTCCGTACGGGCTTGAGTCCGAGTTCCAGCGTTTCCAACATTTGGATGAGCTTCTCTCCATCGATCAGTTCTATCGGCGGAACGCCGTCGCGGGAGGCTTCGCGGCGCGCTTCCGTGGTGAATGTCCCGGTCGTCAGGATAATCCCTTTGTCCGCTCGACCGGCCATCGCGCCCCTAAAGTCGCGGACTTGAGCAGGGGAGACGGACGCCCTGTAGCGTTTGCACTGAAAAAGCACCCGAAATGAAACGAGGGCGTTTATCTGGAGGATTCCATGGCCGTCAATTCCGTGATCGTTGGAACGGCCCGTCACGACGACTTCATTAAAACCGGCTTCGCGGAGTATCGCCTGACACAATTGCTCGAATCCCGCTGAAGGTAGAGCTTGCATAAGCTCAAGGACTTCCACGGTATAGTCCCTGATCCTAAATTCGGCAGTTGAATTCGTCCCAATGAATCCAAAGGCCCAAATGACGGGCCTGCCGTGATTTTCACCCACTCACCCATATCACTAATGGAATCAATAGCCTGCGAGGAATCAAGCCGTCAAACCGCCGGATATAGGTGATGGACTTCCCCTCCTTCCCGGCGACCTCTTCGGGCAAAGTCTCCTGTTCCGAGAGTTTTGCCTTCCGCCGTTTTTGAAAGATTTTCGTCCATTTCTGGAAGACGGCCTGCGATTGTTCGGGGGACAAGTGCGTTTGACGACCGCGATCCGTCAATTGCCAGACGCCGCGCTTTGAAGAATCTAAGTAGCCTTCGCGTACCAAATAGAAGCGGGCCCAGGCAACCCGGTTCCGGTATCTGAGTTCACCCGAAGGCAATAGCTCGTTCTGCTGTAATGGACCGCGATATTTCCCCCGGTCAGTGCCACATTCGCGCCCTGGCCAAATCACTCTGTTTTCCCCCTAGCGGGAGCAGTTCCAAAGTGGCCCGGAGCGGTCAAGGGCGCGCCAACC
>Ga0105046_10002858_pt1 | contig 27297 bp, 30 predicted proteins | sample MAT03_FD_78385 | JGI IMG/M metagenome (GOLD analysis project Ga0105046, IMG submission 78385) | Freshwater microbial communities from Lake Fryxell liftoff mats and glacier meltwater in Antarctica - MAT-03 (megahit assembly) | ecosystem: Environmental > Aquatic > Freshwater > Ice > Liftoff... | reverse complement strand
TTTTTTATAGCTCTATTTGTAGCTATGCTCACGTGTTAGTAAGCATAGCTAGCTTTGCGCACTTATATGTTACAATCTCAATATGATTTTATTGCACTGTACATGAAAAGGCTGAAGCACTTTGATCTCTCTTGCTTAAGAGCTCTACTATTTCTGTATGACCTGCGCCTGCAGCCTCCATTAAAGCAGTATAACCATAATTATTTTCAGTATTGATATCAGCACCTTTATCGATCAATAGCCTGACTATTTCTGTATGACCATTATCTGCAGCCCACATTAAAGCAGTCGAACCATTATTATCTTTACTATCTCTATCAGCACCAGCCATAATTAATCTTACAGATTCTTTTAGATCCTTTTGGCTTGCATCAGAGTTCAAGAAAACCTTTAATCTTTTATTTAGCTCTTCTGTAGATACATCTTTATACTTTTCTTTTATACGCTCTTGCAAATAGGCAGATCTATTTCTTTTCTTGGACTCTTGTTCCATGGAATAAGAACTTATAACACACAATAATGACATAAAAAGACTAATGATTTTACATTGTTTCATAATAACCTCAATTTATAATTTCAGATCTAGTAATTTTAAGACTAAGTTGATTCAAGTAATAAATGTAATTTTTTACACTTTAATTGAATTCAGGTTATTAATTAAAAATCAAGATAAAAATTATTAATTAAAACTCAGTTATGAATAAAGTAACATAAACTTCTAATTAAACTCAATATTATACATACTGCTGTTCTACTTGTTGATTTTGATCATAAAAAAGGTTTGATACTACTGACAGTAGGAAAAACCTAACGAACGTATTCTGTCCTTAGGCAGTTACCATGACGGCAAGCCTTTAAGAATTTTATTGTTATTCTTAGCAGTCAGGTATAAATATTTCAAGCTAATCTTGCTATAATCATGTCGTGCTTTGCTCAATCGAAAAATTTTTCAACATCGTCAACCATTTATTATCCTGGACATAGAGAAAGTTGATGAATAATCTGTACAAAAGCTCATTTTCTTCCCATAATCTGTACCAAATGAAGTGAACTGGGCTTTGCCTACAATCCCTTCCATAGCGAAGACTAAAAAGGGTTCTATAGACACTAATCTTGGTAGTGAAACACCTAATATTCTGGTGAAATAAAAAATGAGTAAGAAATTATTGCTATTAATCTTGGCAATTACGTTATCAAGTAAGGCAATGCAGCAAAAAGACGATAAGCCCGTTTCAACAATGGACATTAATGGAGCAATAATCTTATATCTTGCTTAAACATTATTTGACTATTAATCCCAATCTTTCACACGATATAGAAAACAAAATACCTAAAGAGCTCATAGACCTATATATAATGCCATCTAATAACTAACAATTTAACTCATTAGGTTTCATTAATGTAGGTTGATGAGGTAAAGCAATTTTTAAAGTTTTCCCTATTGGTTACTTTTATAAAAAAAGCGCCCGATTAGAGCGCTTTTTATTATGATTACAAGAACAATTGCAATCGGGATCATTTAAGCAATTATAAAAGTTGCTTGAAAATCTTTATTACCACTTTTTTTCAACAAGTTCTTTATGAAGATTTGAATTTTCTAGGTTCGGCAGTGTATACTCAGTCTTTTTTAACATTAGTTCTTCACATTCAAGAGCAACGTTATTTAGCTTGTTCAAGGATCCTTCTGAAAGAGATTTTGTAAATTCATCAAAATTTGTTAAAGAATCAGACTTTACCAAATCAAATGCATTTTCATCTTAAACAGACAAAACCAAAAAACTAGCGGCTCATTTTTCTTAAAACTTTTAAGCTTGGTATAAAAGTCATTAAAAAAACTGACACTAATGCCAGCATTTTTATTTTAATCAAAATTTAGGAACAAGCTAGCTAACATTAGTTGCCAAGCATAGCATAAAAAACTAATTAAACGGTTACGAAGCGTACAACTGACAAATCTTGTCTATGACCTTGTTTGCGTCTAGATTTTTTACGTCTTTTAAACTTGAAGATAACCAATTTTGGTCCACGCATATGTTTAACTAAAGTAGCTTTTATATGTGTGCTTAAAAATGGTTGACCTATTTCAATATCACTTTCATTTAATTTTCTTAAAAGGACTTGATCAAAAATTATTTCTTGGCCTGGTTCTACTTTTAATTTCTCAATAGAAATAGTTTTACCTTCTAATGCTTGATATTGCTTGCCTCCAGTTTGAAATATTGCATATTTTTCAAAATGAGGAATCTGAAGCTTCTGGTTTGACATGTAACACCTGTACTTAAAGTTAAGTTGCAAACAAAATTATTAATAATTTTAATTTTAGCAAATAATAAGGATATGTCCAGAAAAGACCTACTGTTAAATTTTAGACTAATTCATTTTTTTCAGAATGTTGTCATATTTTTCATGATTTAGGTCCATCTACACGAAACTTGAAAAAGTTTAATAACCTAAATTGCAAACGCACTATCATAAAATAGTTAGGCACAACTATTGACCTAAGCCCTACCAAAATTGCTAATAATAATGATAATACTTTTAGTAAAAACAGGAATATTAGGTTTATGAAGAAACTATGTTTTTGGATTCTTATATTAGCGCATATTGAAATAAATGCCATCATAATTCTAGTTCACGGAACATTTGCTACAGGATCAAAATGGTGGCAGCCTGGAGGAGATTTTTACCAAGCTTTAGAACAAGAAGCCACTAAGATAAATGAAAAAATTCATTTACTGAATTGGACGGGGGCTTTAAATAATAGTGCACGAATTAAAGCTGCGAAAAATTTAGCGGAATTGGTTTTATCTTTAAAAACGGTAAATAATGAAAAAATAATTATTATAGGCCATAGCTTTGGAGGAAATGTTATAAATCTAGCGAGCAAATTGCTCTATCATAGTGAAAACATTCCTTCGTTTTACAGCTTTGAGGATACGGCAGAATTTGTACAATCATATAGAGATCTCGCAAAGTTACGCGCTAAAAGATGCTGTAAAAATTTAATAGAAGTAGTTTATCTGCTCGGTACCCCTATTGATCTCGATCAATTTCACCCAAATATGTATGTAATAAAATACTTATGCAATTTGTTTTCCCCTAACGATAAAGTACAAAGTGTTTTAGGATTTTATGGAAAAAAAGTTGAAAATTTAGAGAGAATAGCTAACTTCGAAATTATAATTAGAGATGCCCAGGTAGCTACAGGCTATCCAAATCATATACAAATGCACCATCCCATAATAGCACAATCACTTTTATATATTCCCTTTAGCCTTAAAGAACAAAAAGTTGGCGGTTTTGAATTGTTTGATTGGAATGAATGCGGCATGATAGAACTGGCGGATGAAAAACCACCACTCTATATAGTTACTCAAAAATCGGAAAGGCCCGAACAGACGATTAAAGATCCTGAAATTTCTCATATATCTTTATGGTCTTAAATATACTCCTCAACTAAACAAATTTTTACAGCAATCTCTAGTAATGCTATAGTATTATTATGCTTATTGCTGAATAGCTAACTTTTTGGCAAAATTAATCTCAGCATCTTAATATAAAAAAATATTTCAAAGGAGCTCATTATGGCAGAAATTTCTCTTGAATTGGTAAAAAAACTTCGCGATAAAACAGGTATCGGTATGATGGACTGTAAAAAAGCTCTCGAAGAAGCAAATGGTGATATCGAAAAAGCAGTTGAACTATTAAGAAAAAAAGGGGCCGCAGTTGCTGAAAAGAGATCTGGCAACGCAACTGGTGAAGGTTTGGTACACTCGTATATCCATCCTGGATCCAGAGTTGGAGTAATGATCGAAATTAACTGTGAAACAGATTTCGTAGCTAGAACAATTGATATGATTAAGTTTGCAAATGACCTTTGTATGCAAATAGCAGCTTTTAGACCTGTTTGTATCTCATCAACAGAAGTTGATCCTCAATTAGTAGCAAAAGAAAAAGAAATATACCGCGAACAATTAAAAGATAAGCCTGCATCAGCTTTAGACAAAATCATTGAAGGCAAAATACAAAAATATTATGCAGAAGTTTGCTTATTAAATCAGACATTTATTAAAGATGAAAAATTAACAGTTGATGATGTTCTTAAAGGATTAATAGCAAAGGTTGGAGAAATTGTAAAAATCAACCGCTTTGTTCGCTATGAAATTGGCAAATAATTTACAAACAACTCAAAATATTTTTAGTTAAGAGGAAAAATTGACATGGAATTAAATGGAAGCTCTAATAGTAAACAGTTCGAAAAAGAAATTGAATTGGAAATGGATAAACAGATTAAAAATTTCCAAAGAGAGCTATCAAAAATCAGAACAGGGAGAGCTAATCCAGTAATGGTTGAAGACATTAGAGTTTTATGTTACGGAACACTCATGCCTTTAAAAGAAATGGCAGCCATTACTGCTCCTGATGCAGCTACGTTAGTTGTACAGCCTTGGGATAAATCATTACTAGCTGACGTTGAAAAAGCAATTAGCCTATCTGATTTGGGTGTTTCAGTTCAAAATGATGGCGAAATTATTCGTATAAAAATTCCACCTATGAGCTCATCGCGAAGAGATGAACTTACAAAATCACTTCATCAAAAACTTGAAGCGACCAAAGTAGTAATAAGAAATATCCGAAAGGATATTCAAAATAAAATTCGAGAATCTGAGAAATCTAAGAAGATATCAGAGGACTTTTCAAAGTCTTTACAAGAAATGTTGCAAAAAGTCACTGATAAATTTATTAAATTAGGTGATCTGGAAGCAAGCAAAAAAGAAGGTGAAATTAAAAATTTATAAAAACAACTTCACATTTTAAAAAAAATCAGCTAGAATTTGTAATATAATTTTTTTCACCGCTATTTGAAGGGCTGCTAGCTCAACTGGTCGAGCAACAGACTCTTAATCTGCAGGTTCTTGGTTCGAGTCCAAGGCAGCCCACCAGTCATTTTCTTCAAGAAATGCCTGGTTAAGCCATATTATTTTAAGAATATATGTGGTAACCAAATTTGAAAAATTGCAGGAGTGGCGAAATGGCAGACGCGCTGGACTTAGGATCCAGTCCCTAACGGGGTGGGGGTTCAAGTCCCTCCTCTTGCACCATAAAAAAGGGAGATATTGTGGTTAAAGGTGAAAAATTTTATAACTTCGATCTTGTGGAAAAAGGTCAAAATCAATGCATGGTATCGCTTACTATGCCATATCAAAATATTAATTTAATATACCGAAATGCAGTATTAATGCATAGAAGTCAAACCAGTACTTATGGTTTCTCTCAGGGCTCAACGCCAGTCAGTTATATAGAATCAACATATAGACCAAACATTCTTGAACATATAAAAGATCTTCTTTTTATTCATTGCGGTATGAATCTTCTATGTCAATCATTATATGCTAACAAAATAGTTGTTGCTGGTGATCCAAAACTACTAGATATTATTCTTGACGAGGATAAAGGTGCTCAGTTTTTATTCAGTATTTCAAAAATGCATGATATTGTTGATGAAAAATGGAAAAAAATAAACATCAAGATAGCGCCGCGAAAAAACTATAAAGATATAGACAAACAAGTTGATCATTTTCTCAAAGAAGAATTAGATGGTAAAGCTAACTATAAAAACAATGGTATTAGTTATGGCGACTGGGTATTTTTTACCATGGAGCTCGTTGATGAATCCGGCAATCCTACATTTAGTGGCTACGAAGATCAGCTTTGGGTAAAAATAAGCGAAGAAGAAACAGATCAAGATCTACATGCACTCTTTATTGGTAAAAAAATAGCTGAAATTTTTATCACCAACAGCCACTATTTTCAAGAATATATCAACAATGATTTTGGGTTAAATTATCAATTCAAAATCAAAATCATTGATTTTATTAATAATGCTTATTTCTGTGTAAGTCTATTTAAAAAACATTTTCAATTAAAACTGGATAAAGAAATACATCAAAAGCTTATTGAAGTATTTTCATTCAGAAATGACATATCCCAACGGCGAGAAACGGTAGAAAATACTCTAAAATCGCTCGTTAGGCAATATTATGTAACTTTACCACCGCACTTATTGGAAAAACAGAAACAACTCGTTCTAGCGGATGTGCATGTCAATCCTGATTATTACGTTTATAAGTCTCAAAGTGATTTTAAGGACAAAATTAAAATGCTTGCGGAAAAACAACTAAGAGAAACAATAATAATCGATGGAATATCTTATCAAGAAAATATTTCTATTTCTGATCAAGATGTTTATTCCTATTTAAATTTAATGCAGCGGGCTCGTACGCGAGGTCTTTTATACTTCAAAATTCCTACAACTAAATTTAATAGCCAAGAAGTTCCATTACCGCATGAAATAATTAAACAATACTGTTTAAGAGAAAAAACATTAAACTATGTCATTAGTTATTTAACTAAAAAGAAGGTACCCAAATAAATTAGAAAATGAAAAATAGCGACATCAAAGATTTAACAATAATAGGCTCAGGTCCAGCAGGTCTTTCTGCTGCTATTTATGCTAGCAGAGCAAATCTTAATCCTTTAGTAATAGAAGGTAGAGAACCTGGTGGCCAGCTTATGTCAACAACCTATTTAGAAAACTGGCCCGGTGACCAAAAAATACTTGGGCCAGAATTGATGGCAAATTTAAAACAACATGCTAAATCTTTTGGTACCCATTTTTTATCGCAGTCAGTCACCAGTGTTGATCTCCTCCAGAAGCCTTTTATTATCTCTACTGATCAAAATATTCAAATTAAATCTAAGGCCATTATAATATCTACCGGTGCTAATCCCAAAAGATTGGGCTGCAAAGGTGAAAATGAATATTGGAGCAAAGGAGTCTCAAGTTGTGCTGTTTGCGATGGCGCTTTATTTAGAAATAAAAAAATAGTAATTGTAGGGGGCGGTGATTCAGCAATGGAAAACGCTTCGTTCATGACAAATTTTACTGACAAAATTACTATAGTACATATTTTACCAGAACTTACCGCATCTTATTCCATGCAAAAAAAAATCATAAGTGATCCCAAGATAAAAATCATTTACAATAGCTCTGTGTCAGAAATTAAGGGCGATAATCATCAAGTATCTTCTGTCTCAATAACTAATTACCATACAAAAAACATATCAGAACTAGAAGCAGATGCTGTTTTTATAGCAATTGGATTAATTCCAAATACTAACATTTTCAAAGGCCAACTCGAATTAACAGAATATGGACATATCCTGCTTAAAAAAAATACTGAAACTTCGGTCAAAGGTGTATTTGCAGCGGGCGATGTTGCAGATGCTAAATATAGACAAGCAATAACCTCCGCCGGTTCTGGATGTGCCGCTAGTTTGGATGCTGAAAGATATCTAAAAAATTTAGAAGATTAATTAATCTATCAGGTAAAATTTGAAAATTTTTATCAATGATTTATAATTAATTTAGATAGTTTTTAATTATACGCTTTTCCAAGGAAAACATCATGTCAGTTACTTTTCAATTAAAAAGAAAAAAAAGAAATAAAAAGCATGGCTTCTTAAAAAGAATGGCCACAAAAGATGGAAGAAAAATCATCAATAGAAGAAGAGCTAGCGGTAGAAAAAGATTAGCAGTTCATGCCTAAAACGGTAGCAGCGCTCATTACTAAGTTTAAATATAAAGAAATTAAACAAACGTTTAAAAAAGCGCGTTACGTCTATTCAAGCCCGGAGCTAGATATAAAAATATCGCCTCAAATCGATACTTTAGGGAAGTTATTAATTGTTATTCCTAAAAAAGTTGGTAATGCTCCAGCACGAAACTTAATCAGACGACGCTTAAAATCAATTTTCTATGAAAATGAAATTTATAAGCGCCCCTATAATTTTTTGGTATTTTGCAAGCCTACTATTGTAGATCTTGAATACCAACATTTAAAAGAAAGATTGCTCAACTCAACAAACTAGGTTGAGCAATCTTTAACAAAGTGCCTAATCACGAATAAATACCACTATTAAGCCTCCGTAAAGCGAATATATTTTAAATTATTATAAAATTACAGCACACCGCATAATCGTAGTTCACGCTCAAGTTGCCCATAATCCCAATTTTTTAAAACCAAAGTACCAATTTTACATTCTCTAGCACTTTTCGCATTAACTTCTTGATCATCAATAAGAAGAGAATTTTGAGGATTCAAGCCAAATTTTGCAATTCCAAGTTCATAAAATTCTTTGTCAGGCTTAACCACGTGATTATTGCCCGAAACAAATTCACCATCAAATAGCTCAAATATTTGTGGGTATATTTTTTTAAAGTATTTATAGGAGCTAGGATCCCAATTTGACCAACCAAAATTTCGATTTTTTTTAGAGCCATCAGGATTTTTGGCTGCTGCACATTTCTTAAGCAACTCTACACCAGCTTCAACTGGATAAACATTTCGAGCAAGTATTTTAGGATCAAACATAGCGTGGATTACCCTTTGTATTAACTCGCGCTCATAATGGCTTTCAAAATATCCTATTTTATCCATTTTTTTAATATGCTCATCGGTCATTTTTATTATATCAGACGATGAGAGAGTACCTGCTTGCCAATGGCGCATGATGGTCGGAAGGGTTGCCCCATCACCCGTTCCTACGGCTCCAAATCTTTTATCATCAGACATTACAGTATCCAAAAATTTAAATAGATGACTTTGTATATTAGGACTCTTCAAATCCATAACCATATATAACAAAAAATATTTTAACCCAACTTGTTGACCAACACCAAACTTATCAGGATGAAATATAATGCCCCCAAAATCCCATATCACATCCTTCGCATGTATCGAACTAAATAGAATTAAAAACATACAAAATTTTACCTTAAACTTCATCGATCCCCCAAGAACCTAAATAATCATTATTGAAAATTGTATTAATTCAGAATAATTGATGTAAACAATTTTCAATAAATTAAATATTTGGGCAAAAAGTCTCTAAATAATTTTTTGAGCATTTAAAATGAGTTATAAAACATTTTAGAAAACTTAAAATAACGTATAATTCTCTTGTATGTTTTGAGAAGTTTCTTTTTAAGCCGTAGTAAATAGGACATGACATAAAGATCAAAGTAATTTTATGTGATCAGCAACAGCGTCATATTTAGCTTTATACGAGTTTTGAGCGCAGAACTCTGCAATTTTTTGATATAATTCTTTTGATTTTTTTATATCGTTAAATAATAAATATAATTCTGCTTGAAGTTGAAGCGCTAAAATTTTATCATTCATAAGATGACCTAATAATTTTGCTAAACCCAAAGCTTCAGATTTTTGTCCAAAAATTGCAAGCTCTAGTAATTTATTCCAAGCTTGCGAATAATGATCCGCAGGAGTTTTCATAACAAACTTCTTTCCCGTTTTTTATTAACCAAATTAATGAAAATACCTATGGATTTCAACAATTATCACAAGCGCAAAAAAAATTTCAAATTATAGATTTAAAAAAATTATTGATTTTAAACAATCGCATTGAGTAATATGTTTTTAGTGTTAAAATTTAACCTATACAAAGGGGAGAGTATGAAAAAAGTATTATTACTATTATCGTTATTAGGATTGGTGTTTGTCCAATCTGATATCAATGCTTTATTCTGGGGTGGTAATAACAATACTCCGTCAGATTATCCTAGCTGCTGTACACCTAGAACCGAAACCATAGGTTGTCGTACAAGGTGTTGCAGAGGATCATTAGTTGGAAGACCAAGATGGTCTTGTTGCAGAACATTACGTTGTTGTAAACCGAAAAAAGTTTGCTGTCCACGTTACAAATGTTGCAAACCAAAACCAGCTTGCTGTCCAGCTGAAGTTCCTTACTGCGAAACAAATTCTTGTGTAACCACTCCACGCACAACTTGCGTAGAAGATTGGTCAAGCATGTCAACCGAAACCGCAAGCTATTCTGGAAGCAACACAACCTGTACAGAAGACTATTCTGGCGCCGCAAGCTATCCAACAAGCTATGGTCAACCATTTGAGCACAGGTATCAACAAGAAGAACTAGTATAGGACATAAATAAGGTAAAAATAGAGGTTTCTCTCTAAAGCCGTATTTGATAACAATGTTTTATTTACCAAGAGCACTATTTTTACACTGCTCTTGGTTTTTTTAATGGAAACTATTTTCAATCATTCTTCCTAATTGAGGATAAAAACATGAAAAAAATTATAGTTACTCTTTTCCTAATACTAACAGCTACTCAATTGACTAATACCTTTTATGCAGCTTCAAGAAACAAGTTATGCGGTAGTCCTTTTTCCAATTTCGGTAGCTGGCCCTACTATTCCTTCGATTATTATGATCGCCCGTTTTGTCCTAAAGTGTATGATGATTACTATAGCTAAATGTACCTATCCTAACACCCTAACTAATCTCATTCCTCCCGTGGCCAATGTAAAATAAATTTTGGAAATAATTTCGTATTTCAAAACGCCCCAATTTTCCAGATTGAAACTATTGACTTATAAAATAAATTTAAACTATCCTTATTTGTAATAAATGCAAGAACTGTATTCTTTTATACTTTTGAAATAGAGATTAAGTAATATCAAAATTATCAATCTGTAAATTAAGTAGCTGATGCGGTATTACATGTTAAAAATATTAATTTTAACGCGCTTTAATACGAAAAAACAAATAAAGGAGAAAGTATGAAAAAGTTTATGTCTATGGCTTTATTAGCTTTAATAGGATTTACAGCTTCTACCAACGCATTCTTGTTCTGGGGAAGAAATAGTGGTTGTTGTGGTAACTCGTATGGTTACGGCAGAGGATATGGCTATGGTAGTGGCTATGGTTACGGCAGAGGATGCTGTGGCAATGATTACGGATCTAGCTATTCAAATGGATGCTGTGGTAACGGTGGTGGTTACGGATACGGTTCTGGCTTGGGATTAGGCGGCAGATTCGGTGGCGGATACGGATATGGTTCTGGCTTGGGATTCGGTGGCGGATACGGTGGCGGATTCGGTGGCGGATTCGGTTGGTAACTGTTATCACCAGATTAATAAAAGAAACGTTAAAGGCCCTTAAATGGGCCTTTTTTTATAAAAAGAATAGATTTAAATCTCTATCGATACTTATGCCGCAAGATGAATAATCAAATATACTTATTTAATATTATCTATTTTTTTTGCATCATCAGCATTAAGCGGCTCGATTCTAACAGCTCCCACTTGAAAAAGATCGGCATAATCAATATGCTCTTCATAATTTTTTGCCTTAATTTTATCTTGTATCACTAAAGGCTCGCTATCATAAAATATGTCCATTTTAATATCTTTGGGATTTGTTCTCCCCGGTTTTATGTACGACGATCTTTGTTTTATCTTAAAAATAAGCTTCATATTAAATAAACTAATTACTTGAGAATTCTCTCCTGTATTAATAAGACTATCTTTTGTAGGATCTATACTAAAACCTAATCCAAATCCAACAACAGGATACTTGTACTGAGATTGCACTAATTTGTAAAAAAAAGTTTGTGTTAGAAAATCTCTAAATTTATTAGTATCAAAAATAATTTTAAGTCCTTTAGCAGGTACTTTTACCGTTTCATTATGTTCTTTACCATCTGAATCTGGGACCTTAATCTTTGTCTCAACCGTAGGCTTTCCGATGTACATAGTAATAATATTTTTATCTTTTTCAATTGATACATGAATTTTTGATAAATTTTTATTATTCGTGCTCAAAACATAAGCTGTTTTTTTTCCATCATTTATTCTATATTTCTGCATCGCAGCGTAAACAGTATTATTTTCGTCGGTTTTCAATTTTATAGGACTCAATTGGACAGATTGATTCGCCTTTAAGCTGGTTAGCACATTGCCATTTACATCTTTTAGCTCCCAAATATCGTCCTTATTTCCATAAAGGGTAAGGTCCCCTAAGAAATAATAATCATCAAGCACCTGTTTTGGATTGAAATTTTGAGGTTTTTGGTATGGATAAACATCTGAAGAAACATTTGTATCACTCGAACCCCCTACCCTTGCTTTTCCTAAACGTGAAGCGAATGCCGACAATGATTCGTTCTTTAACTTAAGTTTATTATAAATTTTTTGTACGTCCAATCCTTGAGACCTTAATTTTGTTACTTCTTCAATAAATTTTTTTGAGGTCTCATCGCCTTTTAAATCTGGATGCATTACCAATATATTTAAAAAAAACAGCACCAACAGAAATTGCTTTCTCAACATTTTTCCCTCATCATTTTCGAGTAGAATTTCATATAGTAAAATTATAAAAAAAACAAGGAGAATAATGCAACAAAATTAACTACTGGCTCATAGAATTGGATCAAACTCCGACAAGCTTTTTCTTCGTGCTTTTTTGAGAAAATTTAATAAGAAGATTATTTTTTAGTGCAATTTTATGTAAAGTATCATAAAAAAAATCTCTATCATAACCCTTTACGACCGCTTGCTCATGAGCTTCGGATAGCGCTATAGGATAGCCATTCCCCTTATTGCATTGATCAATTACTATATTTAAGATTTTATCAAAATGAGGATCTTTAGTGAGCCAATTCGGAAATTCAATTCGTACTATTTCGGTTTTAAAATTTATATAACAAAAACTTGGTCGTAGAGGTTCAGGATACTGATTAGATAAACTTGACGAAAAAGAAAAAATCGGCGTTCTAAAGCATGATTTTAAGAACAAAGAAACAAAATCGGCATCGGTAATAAATTGAAAATCAGCATTGCATTCATATCCTAAATTTATTATTTTTTTTGATAAGCCAACTTTAATCAGATTAATTATCTCTTTATTTTTAGGAGCACTTAAAAAACCAATTATTGGCATTCGTTTAGAATAAAATAGTTGTAATGAGGAAAGGTAGTTAGATAAGAAATTTTTTTTAATTTGGCCTGGCTTATTATCTAAATACCAAAAATATAAAGGGCCATCAAACAAAAAAACAAATTGCTCAGCATTTCCCCCTATATACATGTTTTGGCTATATTCAAAACCCTTTATAAACTCTTGTCCCGTTCTTAGATAATTTATATTTTCAGGTGAAAGCTCAAAATCGACATCATTTTCAAAATAGAGAGAAGGGAAAGATTTTAAAGCAACGGTCGATTTCTCGGCATAAGAAAATTCAGCAAATCCTATATTAAGAAGAAAGCAGTTAACGCCTTGGTGTCTATCAGGATAAATTTGAGAGCCATCTACTCCCAATATCTGGTACGGATGCTTAAAAGATTTCAACTCAATAGCTTGATTAATGTGGCCTGACCAAGAAATTTCACCAATCTTGAATAGTTCTTCCAAATGCTGATTGTTATCATTTAACCAAGTTAAACAATCTTTAAGAATTTTTAACTCTTCATTAAGAGTAATAATAAGGTTTGGGACCAGGGCATTTAGTTTACGTATAACTTCATTTTTATCTAACATTATTTATTTAGGAATTTAAGTTTATAGTCTTTAGCTATTGCTTTAAGAGCTTCCAAAGGCAAAATCGCACACTTCAAACGATTAAGCCCGAGCTCTAATTTAATAAGATCTAAAACATCTTTATCTGATAATAATTCTATCGATTTAATAGTCCGATTAGTAACAATCTCAAAAAGCATAGACGCTGTAGCTAAACTAATTATACACCCTTCTCCTCGAAAACCAATTTCGGAGATTATATCATCAGCCAATTTTAGTTCTAAATAAATTTTATCCCCGCATAGTGGATTAAAAGCTATAGAATCAAAAGTTGGGCATTCTAACTTCTGATAATTCTTCGGATTATGATAATGATCCATCAATACCTTATTGTATAGTTTCATACTTGGCGATCTCCCCGGTTGATTTTTTTGACACATAGAATAGAATTGTAAATACAATACCAATATTTTAACTTAATTGGAATTATATGCCTGCTATTAAAAAATTGATTATTTCTCTAGTTCTATCACTTATTTTATTAAGTATTACTCACTCAAAAGCAATAATTTGGGATTTTGATAATACCTTAGTGAAAGTTGATAGACTTACCATGGCCAATGCTATCGGATTATCCGATTTCTTATTGTACACTATTTTAGATTTTAAAAACCCTTATCATTTAATTGATGAAGTGTTTCATTTATTAGATCACATAAAGAGTGATCCTTCTAAGCACGAATTAATCCCAACGACAGATCAAAAACCCTTACCGCGTATATTTTCTCATTGGTTAGACGGAACCTGGGAATATAGTCAGATTAATCAGATGGTTAGTAATTTGATTAAATCATTCTCAGCCAACAACTATTTTGATAATGAGAGACATCAAAGACTTATTGAAAATTCAATGAAGAACATGTTTAATCCAATCGTACTATCAAATAGCATTAAACCTATAAAATCAGCATTATCTTTGTTAAAATCTTGTGTTAGCAAAAAAAATATAAAGGGTGAACTTGAGCATGAACCATTTTTACTCTCGAACTTAGCTTCTGGTACCTTGGATTATTTTATTCAAACCGCTGTCGGGCGAGAAGTATTAAGCTACTTTAAACCTGAAAATATAATTATATCGGGCGATGTGGGCATGATTAAGCCTAATGAAGATATCTATCTCTATTTTTTAAAAAAATTTCATTTAAATCCAAAAGATTGTGTATTTATTGATGACCAAATCAGCAATATTAATGCTGCAAAAAAGCTTGGCATTCAGGGAATTTGGGTTGAAAATTCTAATTTTGGACAAGTAAAACGTCAACTTCAAGCGTTACAAGTAATCTAACTTAATTCTATTTAGTTCAATTATGCTAAAACAAGAGCCTTAACTAAAGACATTGCTCGTGACCTCTAAAATTAAGGTTATTGATTATGGTCATTAAAAAGATTTAGCTATTTTTTGCACATTAGTCTTAGCAAGTTCAGATCTATAGAGGCACAATAACAGTGTGATCCATGCTGCAATAAATATATTCCAATAGATCACAAACGCGCCCGTTGAAAACATACTAGAATTATAAATTATACCATAATAGAGATAACTAAATGCTGAACCGATAAGCCAAATTACTGCAGAAATGGAGGTTGCCAGCCAAAAATGATAATCAAATAAGTTGCAAATTAATCCTAATATCCCTACCGAAATTTCAGAGAATGCAAGCTCCCGCTGAAATTCAGAAAAGGCCCATCCTAACTCTAAAGCAATAGTTCTTGGATATAATAGTTGTCCTAATGCACTTGAAAAAAAGAGGCATCCTATATTGAAAAAAAGAGAATATTTTAGAAGAAGTGTAAGAACCGTTTCATTATTATTTTTATTAAAAAAAACCTGATGTATAAACGGCGTAATAAACGACAAAATAAATAAAATAAGCGATAAATAAATATTCAACCCCATTATAGAAACAGTAGCCATATTTTTCCCCCATACTAAGCTAAACTTTAATAATACTTAATCTATTTTATTTTTAAGTACAAAAAAAGCAAACGCCTAGCAGACAGATTAAACGGTTTATTGATTAAGCAAATGTTCAAGTTTTGACACAAGAAAATCTATCTCTTCTAATGTATTATAAAAATAAGTGCTAACTCTTAAGGAGCCAGTTATGCCAAGCTTATTATAGAGTATTTGTGCGCATTGATTTCCCGCTCTTACAGCAATATTAAACTGATCTAAATAAGCAGCTATATCATGCGAATGAAAAACGGTAGAATAAAAACTAATAATTGGACTGTCACTAAGTTGTTCTAGCGGCCCTACTATTTTAATATCTTTAATAGTTTGGAGCCCACTAATTAATCGAGATGATAGCTCTTTTTGATGAGTTTTCAAAGAATCAAAATCAATATGTTCATTTATAAATCTGATACCTTCAGCGAATCCTAAAGCTTGAGCTATAGCTGGAGTCCCCGCCTCATATTTGTGCGGCGCCTTAAGCCATGAAATAGTTGGCGAATCCATACTTAAAACCATGCCACCACCAAATTGGTAGGGAGGGGTATCTTCTTGGATAGCACGGCTAATATAAAGAACGCCAATACCGGTAGGTCCCAAAATTTTATGGGACGAAAATACTAAAAAATCTGGTTTCATTAGTGAAACATCTATTTTTTCATGAGCAATTGTTTGTGCGGCATCCACCAAGACAGGTATTTTGTTTTGTCTAGCTTTTTCAATTATTACATCCAGATTTACTTTTACACCAATCGAGTTTGCTCGATGAGTTATGGCCACCAATTTGGTCTTTTCACTAAGCAGATTTTGATATGCTTGATAATCTACATTACCAGATTCATTTATAGGTATATATCTTATTTTAATCCCCATCGTTTCTGCTAAATTCATCCATGGCAAAACATTAGCATTATGTTCTAGTTCAGAGATTATAATTTCATCACCTCTGGACAAATTTTTTGTTGCCCAGCTTGATGCAACAAAATTGATACCTTCGGTTGCACCTCTTACAAAAACTATTTCATCCGGATATGCGCCGATAAAATGAGCTATTTCAGCTCTCGCTTGCTCATAGATTTGTGTTGCGTGTTCTGCCTTAGAATAGAGACCTCGATGTACCGACGCATTTTCGTACGCATAATAATGTGCTATTCTATCTATAACCTGTTGAGGTTTTTGAGTAGTTGATGCATTATCCAAAGCCACTAGTAATTCATTGTTAATAATTTTATTGTCATTTTCCTCAAGCTTTTGAAAAACGGGAAAGAACTGTCTTAAATTTGAAAATTTTTTGGTTTGCATAAAATTACTTCAAGGTAATACTTTTAAAAATTCAAAACCTAGAATGACATCCTGCGATAAGTTTGTCAGCTACACTAGAGAATGTCTGTTAATGCTAAATTTATGTCATTGAAATAATTTAGCAAACAATTAAGATTGTTAAAAGAGATAAAATTATATGATAAGAAAATAAATGCAAAAAAAAACGTATACCAATCATGGGTATTGCCTCTACTATGAAGGTAGCAGTTCTTGGAGTTTTTTAAAAATTATAGTCTGCATAATGATTGTCAGCTTTTTTGGTAATCAGTTGCATATATATAAAGAGCGTCCAACAAAAAACATAACTATTTTTATACATGGCACCTTGCTGACTTTTCTTGCCCTTTTGAATCCTCTCAAGACCTATACTCAAACTATTAAGCCGAAAGATTGGTATTATAAATGCTTACAAGCTATGCGTGGCGATTCTGATATTCTTCATGATTCTATTGTACTTGAAGAGGGATTAAGAAAAATTGATCCACTAATACTCTATCAATGTTCAAAGTTACATGCGGGATTAATCAAAACAGGACTTCCTGGCAAAGGTGCTTATCAAGCCATTGGTGCCTACGATATGATAGCTAAGCTCATTAATAAAAAGAGACACCAAGATTCAAATAATTCATCTTATTATACTTTTGGCTTTAACGGAATACTTAGCCATGCACATAGAAAAGAAACGAGCTTAAAATTCTATGAAGAAATAAATGCACTAATAGCGGACTGCTTAAAAAGCGGATTCAAGCCTGTTTTGAATTTATGTGGTTATAGTCATGGAGGTAACTTAATTTTGCTATTGGCATACGCAGAGCTAATACATAAACAAAAACTGCACATTGATAAAGTGATACTCTTCGGTACCCCTATTCAAACCGAAACAGCTATGTATGCCAATCATCCTATGTTTGAAAAAATCTATAATTTTTTTTCTGAGGGAGACACTATACAAAATAGTGATTCATTTTCAAGCGCCTCTAGTTTTAGAACTTTTAGGGAGATATGCAACGTTCATAATTTAGAAATAATACCAAATAAAGTTTACGATATTCGTTTATTAGTTGCTGAAAATTCTACCGTATTGGGACATTTTAGTTACTGGTTTTTCAATAAATATTACGATTCATGGACCACCAATCATTCTAATTCTGCTCAATTGGTGCTCAATACTATTAGTCCCTTGCCAACTGCTGTTTTTGCACCATTATTTTTAGACCTAATTGACCGGCATACGCCCTCTAATCTAAAAAATATTGATATTAATTTTAAGGCAGAAGACCAGCTCTTAGAAATAGAGCTTTTAGAAGGCGAATCAAAAATGCGAATTGATAAATCCGAAAATATTTATTCCCCATTTAGCAAAATTAAAAGGTATACAGGATCTCCTGGCCAACAAACAGAATCTACTAGCTCAAATACTACCAGTATTTTAAAAAATTTAGGCGCGGGTATAAGCGCAATAATTCAAAGTATCATAGAGTAAAAAAAGAATAGATCAATTTAACCATAAGGGACTTTTTTATGTGTACTAATCATTGCAATTTAGACAAAAAACAATTAACGATTGACGCAAACTCAGGTGATGCTGATGCTCAATATAAGCTAGGCTCGCTCTATGAAGAAGAAGGCGATCCTATTCAAGCTAAGCATTTCCTTAATCTTGCAATTGAACAAGGCCATCTCGATGCTCAAAATCTTTTAGGCATTATGTATGCAGAAGACGCCGATTTAGAACAAGCTGAAAAAACGTTTCTTAGTGCAGCTGAAAAAGGATGTAAAAATTCATTGTATCATTTAGGAATCTTATATACGCAAACAGAAAATCCTGAAAAAGCAAAACATTACTTAGAAATTGCTGCAAAAGAAGGCAGCGTTCCGGCTCTAAACTTTTTAGCTGAACTTTATTTAGAAGAAGAAAATCTAGAAAAAGCAGAACATTATTATAAGCTTGCCGCTGAACAAGGTGATGTACCAGCTCTCAATAGTTTGGGTATCATATACTGGGAAGCAGGAGATACAAAAAAATCTATGGAATGCTTTCATCTTGCAGCAGAAGTAGGCGATACCGATGCTCAATTTTGTTTAGCAACAATTTACACGGAAACGGGCGACGTTGAGAAAGCTAAAGATTTTTGTCATCGTGCCGCGGATCAAGGCCATCCAGAAGCTCAAGGATATTTAGGTAAAATGTATCATGAGCAAGGGAACATAGATAAAGCTAAGCATTATTTTACGCTTTCGGCTGATCAAGGTGATGAATTAACTCAATGTACCCTAGGTGCACTTTACGCGATGGAAGGGAATATTCCTAAATCTAAAGAATATTATCAATTAGCAGCTGATCAAGACAGCGAAATTGCTATCGAGGCTTTAAAATTATTTGGCACTAAAGAATCAGCATAAAAACAAAGCGGATTAACTATCTAGAAAATACTATTTTAAGGGCTGCCCCTGAGCTTGAATAGTTTTCTCTGAATTTTGAAATAACAAATCACCAAGAGATGCAATGTTAATAACAGAATTTTTAATAATTTTCCTATTTTGATGCCTTAATTATCTCAGTATTTATGCCTATAAAATCTAATGGCTTTGACATTTGCCGCGAAAATGTATGCTCGCAATTGCATGTAGCGGGCAAGATTTCTAAATGTTCTTTTACCTGCTATTCCGATAAGTCCTTGAATCAATATTAAGAAGAAAGTTGCTTGTTTTTTGTTGATAAAGTTGATTTTGCTTAATACTTGTTCTAGAATCTTCATTGACCGCTTCCTTTATTTATTTTTTCTCGAAAAAAACATTTTAAGATGCGGTCATCAAAATATCAACTTCTTAAAAATTTTAAACAAAACAGTTTTAATATTATATTATAAAAATCTTGCAGTCTCTGTTTAAAAAGTGATAATTACTTAGTTGAAAGCTAATGAAATCCTTATTAAGCAGAGACGCAGGACATTTTAAGGTTGCATCTTATGGACTTTTAGACTACACTGAAAAAGTTATTCTAATACAAGGATTCCTATTTAACTTAATTATTAATTCAAAGGATCATTATGAGACGTCAAATCTTTTCAACAAAAGAACTATCTCAAAATCGTACTTATTCATTTAGTTTCGACTCTTTTCTCTATCTCTTTATTAGTACCTGTTTAATTTTTATGACCGGCGTCGTCGCCTTATAAATACTAAAATCTAACTTTTAATGTGCTTTTTATTTTGACATATTAGCTCTATATAGAGTGATATGCACCTATTTATTTATATTTATTTAACTCTGAGAAAAAAAATGAAAAAGTATTTAAGCTTGATCATAACGACAGGTCTAACTATATTTGCAATGCTCTTTGGTAGTAGCAATTTAATGTTTCCATTGAAACTAGGTATCATTTCGGGAAGTCAACTATTGGTCGGCTTAGCTGGCTTTTTAAGCAGCGGCACCTTGATTCCCTTTGCTGGACTTATAGCAATTATGTTTTTTGACGGGGATTACAAAGCTTTTTTTTATCGTTTAGGAAAAATTCCGGGATCGCTACTTGTTTTTGCTTGTATGCTTATACTCGGTCCTTTATTGGTAATGCCACGCAATATTTCCTTCAGCTACGAAATAATTCGTCCTTTTATAGAAAATTACGTTTCGTTAAAAATATTTACGGTATTGTTCTGCTTGATAGCTTTTATATGTTGCTACAAAAAAAATTCAATTATCGACGTAATCGGCAAACTATTAAGCCCCTTAATTTTAGCATCATTATGCGTAATTTTTGGTATAGGAATGTGGTCAAGGGAGGCTCCTGTAGCATTTGTTGCTTCTAATCTTGAAGTGTTTAAAGAAAATTTTTTACTCGGTTATCACACGCTAGACCTAATAGGAACAATATTCTTTGGCTATATAGTATTATCAATCTTAAAGAATACCGAGAAAGAGTACTCGAAAAGAACGTTAGTACATGCAATGTTACTGGCAAGCTTAATCGCGGTCTCATTATTAATCATTGTGTACGCAGGTCTAGGTTATTTAGCGGCGTGGCATGGCCAAGAATTTGGAAACCTAGAAGTAGGAAAAATTTTTATTCATCTAGTACTAAAAATTGTTGGTTCAAGTGGTGCTCTATTAATAAGCGCGACAGTACTTTTAGCATGCTTAACAACTATCATTGCGTTAGCGTCTGTATCAACTGATTATATAAGGACAGAATTAACAGATAAAAAAATATCTTATGTTTTTATATTGATAGGTGTTTTGGTAGTAGCGGGGATTTTAGCTCAATTTAAACTAGGTTCACTCTTAAAATATTCTGCACCATTTATTTATATACTCTACCCAGGATTAATAACATTAACTTTTTGTAATCTAGGCTATAAACTCTTTAACTTCAAGCCGGTAAAAATACCCGTATTACTAGTATTTTTATTAAGCACAACATACTACGGCTCAGATATAGTAAAAAATGTACAAGAAATAACTCAAAATTAAGATGCTCCTATTATTTATATTTACTTTAACTTCGAGGAAAAAATGAAAAAGTATCTAAACTTGATCATAACAACCGGCCTGACTATATTTGCCATGCTCTTTGGCGCCAGCAATTTAATGTTTCCACTAAAATCAGGCATCATTTCTGGAAATCAACTTATCGTAGGTTTATGTGGTTTTTTAATCAGCGGTGCCTTAATACCATTAGCAGGACTTATAGCAATTATGTTCTTTGATGGCGATTACAAAACTTTTTTCTATAGATTAGGAAAGATACCAGGAGCAACACTTATTTTTGCCTGTATGCTTATAATAGGGCCATTATTAGTTATGCCCCGCATTATCGCTTTCAGCTACGAAATGATTCGCCCGTTTATAGAATATTATGTTTCATTAAAAATATTCACCATAATCTTTAGCTTGCTCACTTTTATATGTTGTTATAAAAAAAATTCAATCATAGATTTAATTGGCAAAATACTAAGTCCATTAATTTTATTATCTTTATGCGTTATCTTCGGGATTGGCATGTGGACGAGAGGCGTGCCGGTTGAGATAAACTCTTCCAGCTTGGAAGTATTTAAAGAAAACTTTTTACTGGGTTATCATACTTTGGATTTACTAGGAACAATATTTTTTGGCTATATAATACTGTCAATCTTAAGAACTACTGAAAAAGAGTACTCGAAGAAAAATTTAGCACATATAATGTTGCTCTCAAGTTTAGTGGGCATCTCATTATTAAGCATTGTATATATAGGACTTGGGTATTTAGCTTCATGGCATGGTCAAGAATTTGCAAATTTAGATCTTGGAAAAATATTTATTCAGCTAGTACTCAAAATCGTGGGCTCAAGTGGCGCCTTATTAATTAGTTCAACAGTCTTTTTAGCGTGCCTAACTACAATTATTGCTTTGGCTTCGGTAGCTAGCGAATATCTAAGAACTGAAATAGCGGATAAAAAAATATCTTATGTTTATGCGCTCATCGCGGTTTTGGTATTATCAGGTATATTAGCTCAATTTGAGTTGGGAACAATCCTAAAATATTCTGCACCATTTATTTATATACTCTATCCAGCATTAATAACGTTAACATTTTGTAATTTAGGCTTTAAGCTCTTTAACTTTAAGCCAGTAAAGACACCGGTATTATTAGTATTCCTATTAAGTACAGCATACTATGGCCCTGACATAGTAAAAAACATACAAGAAATAACTCAGAAATAACATAAGACAGGGGCTGATATTTATTTAATCAGCCCCTCAAAATTTAACAGACAAAAAGTCTGTCTTTCAAATTTTTCAAAAAACTATCAGTGATGCCAATGCTTCTTAAAAATTGACTTGCTGAATTCGCTGCAATTGAACCCAAACTAGCAGCTTCCACCGCTTGAGAACAAGTTGGATTGCCAACTTCTCCCGCTGCAAATATACCTGGATGTGAGAGTGACTGACAGGCTTCATCGGTGTGCATATAACCAAATCTATCTATTTTTAAGGTATCCACAAACAACTCATTTCTGGGACGTCTACCAATAGCTAAAAAAACACCATCAGTGTCCATGGTACTAACGGTATTGGTAACAGTATCCTTAACTTTAATTCCAGTTACGCCAGCAACATCGCCAAGCACCTCAACCAAACTTTTATTATATTCTATTTTTACTTTATCATAGCCGCTTATCTTATCTTGCATTCTTCGAGCAGCCTTTAATACGCCGCTCCGCACCAAAATGGTAATACTTTTAGCATAAGCAGACAATTGCATTGCTTCTTCAAGAGCTGTATCACCACCACCAATTACGCAAACGTTTTTATCTTTAAAGAAATGACCATCACATTTAGCACAGGGACTAACTCCCTGTCCAAAATATATATCTTCACCCACTGCTTCAGATTTTTTTATTTCAGATCCTGTAGCAATAATAAGTGACAACGCAATTATAGTTTCTCCCGAATCCAGCGTTACTTCAAATGGCCATCCTTTATCAAAGTTAATACTCACCGCAGATCGGTCATACACTAAAGCACCGAAATCTTTTACTTGGTTATAGAAAGTATCAACCATAGCGGAGGCTAACCCTTTTCTAACGAACGGAACATTTTCTATGTATGATGTTTGATTCATCTGACCACCAAGATCATAGCCCGTTAAAATAACGGTCGGAATACCTAAATTACCGCCATTCATTGCGGCAGTTAATCCTGCAGGTCCACCACCGATAACCAACATTCCAACAATTTTATTTTTTCCTTCTAAATTAGATAAATTAAATTCATAGGCAAAAACAGTGCCAGCAGTTAATCCTAGCAAAATTAAACGTAATAAAAAAAACATGGTTTTCAAAATTGTTCCCCTAAACAAAACATTATGCAAAAAAAATTAAATCCTACTAGTTAAGTTCTTACAGCAGAACATCTATATCTTACAATATTTTGTAAATAAGATTTTTGAGATTCTGATAATAGATCCATAAATTCTTTGTTATCTAGCAACCGTTTATGATTGTCTTCACCCTTGCCTAGTGCAACTAATAAATCCTCTGAGTTCAAAATAATTCTTCTTTGATCTTCTGAAAGTTGCCCCAAAAATTTATCAAAATTTAACACGGTTCCCTGTCTATTATTTAATGCTACCTTAATATTATAGAGCAAACGAGCAACCGCTAATCCTAAAACGGCGGCACCAAGCTCAATTTTATGAAGTTTTAATAAACTAATAAATTGTATTGCTTGATCTTTGCAGGTAGTACCGTACTGATAGATTGTACCACCTAAGCCACCTGTGGCTAGTAATGCAACTAGGCCTTTGATGTAATCAGATTTGGTCAACCCTTTTTCTTTAATCTCTTCCCATTTATACCAAGCATCTAAAAATTTTTCTTCACAAAAATCTTTAAAATCAGCTGCTTGCTTCTTAATTGGTTTTTCAAAAATTTTATATAAAACCAAACTTCCGGCTGCAAAAAGGGCTAATGATGGATATTTATTATCTTGAATCAATTGAATACCATAATCAATCCCGTCATTTAATTTTTTTAGACGACCTCTATTGTCAACAACAGTTACCAGTGGTGGTGTTGGTGCTATAGGTATCATTCCTAGTATTACGGGTGTCTGAAGATTTTGGTTGTTCCCGGAACTCACACTCCTCCGATGAAGCGTGCCATTCATCGAATAAAAATTTGATCCAAACAGGACAAGAGAAATCAGCAAGAACAGTTTTTTATTTAACATGCATAAGCCTTTCAAAATTAATTATTATTTACCATAATATAATCTAATTAGTTAAAATATGAAAATGCTCTATCAGCATTAGCAACTAATTTCTCTGGTGATAAATCCAAGTTAAAAGGGGCCCTCAATGTAGAGAGCCCCTTTTAACTATTTCATACAACTATGATTTATTGTTTTTATTATTTAGTCTTCTTTAAGTGCTTCTTGATATTCTGCGAATTTTTCTAAGACCACTTCTGCTAAGTTAGTTGCATCAGCATTTATTTTTTTTTTATTAAGAACATCTAAAAATGTACCTTCGCGCAAGCTATTGGTTAATTGTATGTGTTCAAGAATAGTAAGCTTGAGCATATCACATAATTCAATCAATGGAATCGTATACATAGTACATTTAGCGTATTTAGCTCTATAATCAATACCATTAGATTCTTCTTCATCTGAATCATCTTTAGAGTCTGTATCTGAAGCATCAATACTATCTAGAAACGCTATGAAACTTGCTTCATCTTCAGCTTCATCTTCAGCTTCATCTTCATCTTCATTCAACCCAAATAGTTCTTTATAATTTGTTTCGTTTTTTGATGACATTGATTTAGCAATCAATCCAGCAGCGATGACTGCAGCAATAGCTACTCCACCACCAACAGCAATTTTACCCTTATGACGTGCAAAGCGGCTTTGTCTTCGGTCTTCATTATCTTCACCTGGAGGATTAGCCGTGCTATTGGTGAAAGAATTGAGGATGCTAGTCGTAGTACTCTTCACAGATTGAAACCAACCGGGGGATTGGTGATGACCAAGAGTTGGAACTTGAACGGTTGGGCCTTCTTCATTTACCAGAGCTTCAACAACATGAACAGGTGCAGGCACATTCACCGCATTATCAGTGTTCGTAGGCGGCGTTAATGATACAGTTTTTTTCCTCTTAGCTTTTCTTTGTTTTTTCCGATTTACTAAAGGTACTTCACCTTCATCTACAGGCGAATTCGTACCATCTCGAGTCACTGATGTAGCAACTTCTTGCATACCACTATTTGGTCCTGCTATTGGTTCTTCATCTGATAGTGGCTCCGTTCTTGATGACGGGTTCGGAAAAACTTTTTTTACATTCCCTGTATAGGTGTGAGTAAACGATTGCCAGCCTGTTTCAAGGGCGTTTTCACCCTTTTCTTCATCTTCTTTTTCATTTTGTTGTTTCCGCAAATCATTGCGTTTTTTCTGCCACTCTTCTTCTTCTCCTGAGGTTTGTTCACTGCTTCCATAAAAAATTCCTACCTCATAAGTGTCTTCCGATTGCCTTGACAACCTTGGCGACGTAACCGTGGAATCTTTCTCTTTAGTATAAGTATGCATGCTAAAACTATTAGAAGCAAAGCCGAAGCTTACCCCTAATAACAAAGCTAATTTAAATTTATTCATCTGTTATCCTCATCAAGTAGATATTATTTATCGCAAAAAAAATTACATTTTAATTATCATATAGTATTAATAAAAATGACTTAAAAAAGCATAAGGCTTTTTCAAACCTTATGCTTTTTTGTTTTTTTAAAATTTATTCGGTTGGATTTCTGTCTGCTTTAGCAAAATAAGATTTTACTAAACATGCAGCACCAGCAAGAACAACTGTTCCACCGATTACAACACCAGCTTTTTTATTTCTGCTAAGGTGAGAAAACTTAGTTTTAAGAGTTCCTAGTAAAGCCTTCGTTCTAGCAGCAGATGTTTTTATTTTAGTAGATATTTTACGAGAGCGAGTAGAAGCTTCAAAAGCTGAATCTACATCAGCAGCAGGCTTAGCTTTCTTAACATACTTTTTTGCAAGATAACAAGCACCTACAACACCAGCTGTACCGAATGCACCAATTGCTGCAGCTCTGTACGGATGAGCTTTAGTCAATTTAGCTGCTTCACCAGCAAAAGCAGAAGTAAGATCTCTAGCTTTTACTGTTAAATCAGATACCATATTTTTAATATCTGCCCAACCAAAAGCCTGTACGGTTGCTGGGAAAACCGAAATTAAAGATAACGCCAAAAATGTTTTGCGTAAAGAGTTCATATTATACCTCCAATATGAAATATTATTTATATTAACAATTCACAAGTTCGATTTAGTTTTATCAACTTGATACAACCAGAATACTATATAGTTTTTCGGGTTGCAAACGCCCCCCAGAAACTCCCATAAAATCAGTATATTGGTGGGTTTTGGTTAATAACTCAAAAATTTTTTTGCCTCGTTTTTTAAAATAAAACTATAAAGCACCTGGTCAAAGAGTTAAGAGCAAGATATTGAACTATATGTCATAGAAAAAATGATCAGATGTATAAGCAAAATTTAGTAGTCCTAAATCTAGTCCTATTGCCCTGGTCTTATCTAGAAGAACTTTTGATAGTTGTTTTTCGATAGTACAAACAATGCAAATATACCAATTCTCGCCCTCTTTTTTTACCGTAGCTTGCTTGATGGTTCCTTCGATATCTTGAGAATCTCTATACCTTACCCAACCTATTTTAGGTAAGTATGCTTTTCCATTTTCACCTTTGATAGACTGTGGATATCTAAATGAATCTCCCTGGTCTTTTTTCTTAAAATGTAGGTTTGCTTTTTCTTTTTTTTTGGTTTTTTTAAAAACTGCTTTAACGCTAAATCTAAGTCTTTTAGCTACGGAATTTTGCTTTTTGCCTCTAATGCTTTTTTTATTAATGATAAGCCATAGTTGTAAACGAATCTAGCGCATCCAGCATACTGTGCAAAAACTTCTTTTAATGCTTTATTGGGAGCTAATTTAAATTTATATGTCTTTTGAATAGTGGTCATAGAGCATTAGTTTTAATGGTAAACATATGT
>Ga0105046_10002856_pt1 | contig 27317 bp, 23 predicted proteins | sample MAT03_FD_78385 | JGI IMG/M metagenome (GOLD analysis project Ga0105046, IMG submission 78385) | Freshwater microbial communities from Lake Fryxell liftoff mats and glacier meltwater in Antarctica - MAT-03 (megahit assembly) | ecosystem: Environmental > Aquatic > Freshwater > Ice > Liftoff... | reverse complement strand
TCGGGAAGCCGCTTCGCGTCTATAAAAAGGGGGGAACTGGACTCAAAGTCCCCCTTTTTAAGGGGGATTTAGGGGGATCTAAAACGTTTTGCTACTAACAATCAGACTTTTAAAACATCCTCTTAGGCTCAACCGCCTGCTACCGCTGGCACAATACTTACCTCATCGCCGGCATTCAGAGCCGTATCTGCGCCCTGCAAAAAGCGAATGTCTTCGCTGTTGACATAGAAATTGATAAAGCGGCGCAGTTGGCCTTGTTCATCGCACAGACGAGCTTTAATGCCCGGAAAATCTTGCTCTAACGTGTTGAGCAACTCATGGATAGTCGTCCCATCGCATTCAATCGCAGCTTTGTCGCCAGTGAATTGTTGCAAGGGTGTGGGGATCAGAACTTTGACAGCCATAGCGAGTAGTTAAAAAGTTAATACATTGGTTCTAGAGTTATCCATGTGGAGGTCATCCATACGAATATTCGACAAGAAGACAGTCGGCTTTTCAGCAAAGCTCATTCTAGGTAGTCCTACACACTTACCTGCTGCCACTCTAGTCGTCCTAGGGTTTGGGCGCGTTCTAGAGCACGCTCAAACGCTTCAAGCTTAGGTTCAATGGTCAAAGGTTCGCCAATGTAGCCTTGAACGGCTTCTTGGGTCTTGAGGCCGTTGCCAGTGATGTAGACGACGGTTGTCTCATCAGGGTTGATTTTGCCTGCTTCGACTAGCTTCTGAAGTACCGCAACCGTTGTGCCGCCTGCTGTTTCGGTAAAGATGCCTTCAGTTTCGGCTAGCAGTTTGATGCCGTCGATGATCTCTTGATCATTCACTGATTCGATATTGCCGTTAGTTTTACGGGCAATGTCGAGGGCGTACACGCCATCGGCAGGGTTGCCGATCGCAATCGACTTGGCAATGGTGCTGGGTTTAACGGGAGTGATAAAGTCACGGTTATCGCGGTAGGCTTGGGCGATCGGGGAACAACCTTCGGCTTGAGCACCGCTGAAGCGCACAGGTTTCTCGTCTACCAATCCAACCTTGATGAATTCTTGGAACCCTTTGTAGATTTTGGTGAACAAAGAACCGGAAGCGAGAGGAGCCACAATGTGGTCTGGCAATTGCCAGCCAAGCTGTTCGGCAACCTCATAGCCCAAGGTCTTGGAGCCTTCGGAGTAGTAGGGACGCAGGTTGATGTTGACGAACCCCCAGCCGTGGGTGTTAGCCACTTCCGAGCAGAGACGGTTAACCTGGTCATAGTTGCCGTGGACGGCCATTACGGTTGGGCCATAGATCAGCGTGCCCAGTACCTTACCGGACTCTAGATCAGAGGGAATGAACACACAACACTCTAGACCCGCGTAAGCTGCGATCGCCGCTGTCGAGTTAGCCAAGTTGCCAGTGCTAGCGCAAGAAACGGTTGTAAATCCCAACTCCCGTGCGCGAGTTAGCGCTACCGACACCACCCGATCTTTGAAGCTCAAGGTGGGCATGTTCACGGCATCGTTCTTGATGTAGAGATTTTTTAGACCTAAGCGACGGGCAAGGCGATTTGCCTTGACCAACGGGGTCATCCCTGTACCCACGTCGATGGGATTATCGCTGGCAACGGGCAAGAAGGCACGATATCGCCAGATGGAATTGGGACCTGCTTGGATGCTCTCGCGGGTTACTGTCCGCTTGAGGGCGCTGTAGTCGTACACCACTTCCAAGGGACCAAAACAATATTCGCAGACATGGATTGCCTTTGCTTCGTAGTCGGCACCACACTCTTTGCACTTCAGCCCAGTAAAGGTAGCAGCAGTAGAGCGGGTTTGGGTGGTTGGGAGGTGGGTTGCCAGGGTCATGGGTGGATACTCTTGGAGAACGATGGAAAGAATGCCAACAAGTTGAACTGAAGATTGGGTAAAGCTTGTGGTGAATTTCCCACCCAATAAAGATGGATAGTAACATGGCACACAAACTGCGTCAAACAAACCCGATAATTTTTGTCGGGATTGACCTAAAGCTATACAGATAAGGGCGATCGCCTTCTCACATCGCCATTAAGTCGGTTAAGAGCGATAAAATTTTCTGCAAATTTCGAAAAAGTTTTCCATATATAGCGGTAGCCATGATCAATAGGACGCCTCCCTGTCATTCCCGCGCAGGCGGGAATCCATCTGCTCGATAGGGGCGGGGGTGGATTCCCGCCTGCGCGGGAATGACGCTGGCATGTCTTAAGCTTCTTGGGTGATCATTTCCTGGCAAAGCAGGGAAACAATTCGCGCCTACGAAAAAGCGTTCACGCCAGAAAATCATTGGATTTGACCTGACATTCGTGCCGAGATCGAGGAAGATTAGGGATGGGTGCACATTGCTCAGGTTACTGAAACACCGTCGTTCTGGGCTTTCTTGAAAACCACGATTTAGAAGCTGACAGCCGATAGGTGAGTATTTGATGTCACCGCAGAGAATTTCTATGACACTTAAAACACTGGTGATCGCCTTTGCAATGTTGACTAGCACTGGGATAGCACTAACTTTGAGCTGGGCTGCCCGTGCCAATGCTGATTCAAATGGCGATCGCCTCGCCCCAGCCGACGCTAATCTCACCCGACGCGATCGCCAACAACCCCGACTGAATACCGCGTTAGAGCTGGAACGACTGTTACAGCAGCGCCTCCAGCATCCCGAAACCGCCGAGGCGATCGATGCCCAAATTCAGGATCAATTTGTCGAAACGCACGCGATTCTGGTGCTCGATTCCTCTGGCTTTTCTCGGATCTCGCATGAGCAAGGAATTATTAGCGCACTAGCTGAAATTGAGCGGATGCGGGGTGCTGTGCTACCTATAATTGCAGCGCATCAGGGCAGTGTTTTCAAAATTGAAGTGGATAACGTGTACGCTGTATTCCCAACTGTTGATCTGGCGACCGCTGCCTCCAACGCCATGATCGACCAGATGGCTGCGCTGCAAAAATATATCAGCATTGGCATTGGCTATGGCGAGCTAATCATGATCTCCACAGATAATCACTACAGCGATGTCTATGGCGAGCAAATGAATCTGGCCTCCAAGCTGGGTGAAGACCTGGCAGGGCGAGATGAGGTGATGCTCACCGAGGCGGCATTTCAGCAAATGGATGCCGTTGGGGATCAGAGATCGGCTGATTGGGAGATCTATTGGGAGCTAGTCCAAGCCGAAATCTCTGGCTTGCAGCTCAGAGCCTACAAACAGCGCTCTATCCGCCACTCACCGGAGGAATCAGCACCACTTCATCCCCGTTCTGCAACACCGTCTCTGGCTCCACAAACTGGAGGTTAACTCCAAATCGGGTCAGGTCGCGCCACGGTTGCAGTTCGGGATGTTCTGCTAAGAGGCGATCGCGCACTTGTGTCACTGCCCATCCGGTTGGCACCTCCAGCACCAATTCGGATACACCGTAGGCTTCCTGATACGCTGCAAATAGCTTAACGGTGACTGTCATTGTCGTGTGTGCCATGTATTTTCTGTGAGTTCTCCAACAATCAAGCTTACCCGTCCCAGAATTCCGAAATGAAGCATAAAACCCTAAAAGTCTGCGCTGCCCGCGCAGCGGGCAGCGCAGACTTCTAGAATCCTGTTTTTATTTAAGTTGAAAATGAAGGTAGGAACAACAAGATCGCAGGGCTGCCGCTATGTTGGGTTCAGCTTAAAAGCGATCGCACACCTGTTTCACTGCCCCTCCTTGCTGTGCTGCTACTCGCAATTTATCAGAGCTTCAATATCTGCCGATACGATCTTTTCCAAGTTGCGCGTAATTTTGCTAACGTCCCAATTCCACTTCAACCCAAGCATTAGAACTAGCTTTTGGCTCTGACTTGGTTATAAAGGGTTTCGGCAGCGTCAATGAAGGAGTTGTCGCGGTGCCAGAAGGCGGGAAAGTCGCCCTGTTTTTTGATCGGGATGGCAGAAACAGGGGTGGGTGAGATGGGTTCTATGGTTTGGGGCAGGCGTTTGGCACCGTGCCAAAAATCGTGCAGGGTGGCGACGGCTGCGGATGGGGTCGTTTCGGGGCGAGTGTAGTATGAGGTGGATGGAGTGGGCGATCGCGCCTCCATTTGCAACTCGGCAGACAGCGCCTGCCCTAGCGGCGACTTGGCCAGCTCTTTGAGTAAATCTTGGCGCGACAGTCCCCGCAGCTCAAACAGTAGAAACGGATCGCGATCGAGTTCGGCGGCAACTTTGTAGTAGACCCCGGCAATGTGTTTACACGGGTCGCCCCAGTCGGGGCACGAACACTCGGCACTGAAATCCTTTTGAGTACTGGGCAAAAAATTTAAGCCCAAGGTGCTAAACGACTGTTCAATGTTGTCGGGAATCTCGTTTAGCAGCAGCCGGGAAATTAGGCTGGCTTTGGAGGCGATGAGAGCGATCGCCGCTGACCATTTGGCGGCACTGATCGGATGAAACTCAATGGTGGTGGTGTAGAGGGGTTCTTTGTGAACGCCAAAGTAGGCATTGATCGAGCCTCTGACTCTGGCATCCACCATGCCATCTTTGATGGTAAACCGGGTGATTTTGCCATTGTTGGGGTAAGCCCGCCCGCGACTTAACCGCCCCGCATCGGCAGATTTTTCCAGGGCAACGATGAATTTTTGTCCCCACCAGGTACGGCTAAGTTTGCTCATGGTTAAGCCTCCATCATGGCATTTTGATTCAGGGCGATCAGTTTCTTAAATGCGTTGTTGTCTAACTCGGTCAACCACGATTCATCGGCTCCAACAATTGATCCGGCCAGCTTCTTCTTGTCTTCGATCATTTCGTCAATCCGCTCTTCCAAAGTGCCCATCGCCACAAATTTGTGGACGAACACGTTCTTTTTCTGCCCAATCCGAAAGGCGCGATCGGTGGCCTGGTCTTCAACGGCGGGGTTCCACCAGCGATCGAAGTGAAACACATGATTGGCTTTGGTTAGGGTAATGCCCACGCCACCTGCTTTGAGCGACAGCACAAATATCGATGGTTCTGTTTCCGGGTCTTGAAATGCGGTGATCATTTGCTCGCGTTTGGGGCGTGAAGTGCTGCCCGATAGGTAGTAGGTATTGTAGTGACCGACCTGGCGCAGGTACTTTTCTAAAGCGCTGCCTAACTCATTAAATTGAGTAAAAATCAACATACTTTCGCCTTCGTCGATCGCCTCTTGCACCATCTCGCTAAGGCGGGTCAGTTTGTGCGATCGCTCTGCCGTGAAGTCGCTGTTATCTTGCAAAAACTGCCTGGGATGGTTGCAGATTTGCTTTAATTTAGTCAGCGTTGCCAAAATTAAACCCTTGCGCTGCAAGCCCTCCACCTCTTCCAGTTGCCTTTCTACATCTTTGACCACAGCGGAATAGAGGGATGCCTGTTCGGTGGTGAGGTTGCAGTAGAGCTTTTGCTCCACCTTATCGGGCAAGTCTTTGATGATGGATTGGTCGGTTTTGACCCGGCGCAAAATGAACGGTTCTACCAGTTTTTTGAGTACTGTTGATTGCTGGCGATCGCCATTTTTTTGAATTGGCAGTTCAAAGTTGCGGCGGAATTGCGTCTGGTTGCCCAGATAGCCGGGATGCAGAAAGTTGAAAATCGACCATAGATCTAACAGGCGGTTCTCGATCGGCGTTCCGGTCAGCGCCAGACGATGGGGCGCAGTTAGTTTCAAGATCGCTTTGGTCAGCGCCGCTTTGGGGTTTTTGATGTTCTGCGCTTCGTCCAACACAATTCGGTGCCACTTAATTTCGCCCAGCAGCTTGGCATCGAGCCGCGCCAGTGAGAAAGAGGTAATCACCAGATCGTGGGTGCGGCAGAGTTGTTTAAAGTCTTTGCTGTCCTTGAGGCGATCGCCCCCGTGATGCACCACCGCCTGTAGAATTGGCGCAAACTTTTGAATTTCGCGATGCCAGTTGCCCACCACCGAAGTCGGCGCAATCAGCAGCGTTGGCGGAATTTGCTTGACCCCAGCTTGCTGTGCTAACTCCCGCTCTTGCAGCAGCCGCGCAATCACCTGAATCGTCTTCCCCAGACCCATATCGTCCGCCAAGCAGCCGTTTAAGCCCAACTGCTCCAGATAATGCAGCCACGACACGCCCCGCTTTTGGTACTCACGCAACTGACCCTGGAGCTGCTGCGGATTGTCGATTGGCTGAAGCTGACTGGCATCGCCCAGGTTTTGCAGCATGGTAGAGAGGGCATCCTGGCGATCGACCTCCAGTTCTAGCTCGTCATCTCCGCCAGCGGTCAGCTTGAGAAAATCCAGCAGGCTTAGCTCTGGATGCTCTTGCTGCTGAGTTTGCCAAAATGCTAGCATTTGCTGCATTTTGTCTTGGTCTAGCTCTAGCCACTGCCCGCGAAACTTCACCAGCGGCGTTTTGGCATTGACCAGTTGATTCCATTCCTCCTCGCTGACTGGCTCACTGCCGATCGCCAGTTCATACTGGTATTCCACCAGGCGATCAAACGAAAAATAGCTTTTGGCTTTGTCTTCGCCGCCCGTCTTTGACTTGCCCTTAGCCTTCAATCGCACCTTGGCGCGTTGCCGTCCTTGGGGTGTCCACCAAGCGGGCACAATCACCTTGTAGCCGGCATTTTCGAGCACCCAGGCTAGCTCTTTGAGCAAGGCAAAGGCAGCGTCTAGATCCAGCGTAATTCCCGTCGGCTGATCCGTTTCCAACCCCTGCCAGATCGCCGGATAGATGCGTGCGGCGTAGCCCAAATTCATCAGTAACTGTTGCTCAAATGCTTCCCCCATTTGGGTTTGCACCTGCTGCCGCTGCTGGGGTCGCATCCGCCAGTAGTCTTGCAGCGAAATTCGCAACGAGGGGTCGTGTTTGGGTGCCACCTGAAACTGTAGCTGCCACGGGTCTTCGGGTTTGGCTGGGTCTTGCAGTTGAAAACAGAGGTAGAACGGTTGGTCTGACTGGGTTCGCACAATGCGATCGCGCCATGTCTGCCATTGACTGTACTGCTCCAATCGGTTGCCCATTACCCAGGGCTGGCCGCTGCGATGCCAGCAATCGTACAGCAGTGAATCGGCAATGGTTTTCTCAACAGCCTGCGTTAGTGGCGTATGGGTGACAATATCTGTCAGCAAGCAGTCGGAAAAATGGCGCAGCAGCGTGGCGCGATCGTAAAATTCTGGCACGTCGCTTGGCTCTGCCACCCCGGCCACGCAGGCCAACGGCATGTAGTCCACATATTGCTGAATTGTCGTCTCATACGCTTCGCCAATCCACTCCCACCCCGGATAAAGTTCAAAGGGCTGACTAGAGGACTGACTGGAGGACTGATTGGGGGGAAGCGCCGACACGTCAATAGTTTGTGTAGCCCCCGTCGAAGATTTGGATTTGGCAGTAGATTTGGCAGGCGATCGCCCCTGTCCTGATTTCGCCTCTTTGACCACCGCCGTTTGAGTGCGTCTGCCGCGAGTGGTTGAGGGCGGCAGTTCCGGTTCAGGCTGAGTTTTTGTTTTACTGGACTTGCTGGCAGATTTAACCGCCTCCAACTGCCGATACTTCAGCGCCGGAATGTATTGATCGTTAAAAATAATCCGCTTGAGCGCTTGGGTGTAGTGAAACCAAAACAGCAGATCTGCACCCAATTGCACCTCGGCCAGATTGTGCAGCGCCAAAAAGTGCAGCTCGCTCAACAGGCTAACCACGGCATTCACCGTGCCGCCTGTCTTAAGCGATGAAACGAGATAGCAATCGACCTGCCAGTATTGCAGCTCAAACGCTTCGGGCACCTCGGTTTCTAAATAGCGAGAAAGTTCTAGCGAGGGCAACGGCTGCTGATCGGCAGTGGGCAGCAAGAAATATTGCGGCGTGATCAAATCTTCTGGTTTGCGATAACCCGGAAGCTGAAGCCCCAATTCTTTCTCAAGTAGCACAACCAAATCAGCCGCCACAACTTGCTGCGGATGCCGCTGACTGGATTGCCGAAATTGCTGGCGCTCAGTCGTTTCTACCCACAGATAAAACGCCCCTTGTTGAACGAATGCATCCCCCGCCGCCGGAATCCAAGTACCGTGAAGAATTTGCATAGCTGAAGAAACCGCTCTAACTACGGCTACTTTTGCATTTCAGCGTACCAAATTTTTTGGGAAGCGATCGCTTTAATTCAGAAAGCTAGAAAGCGAGTCACACAATTCTGATGGAGGGATGCCCCGATGATTGGCAGCACTTTCTAATTGAGTAAGCCACAGTTGCTTATATGAGAGCCGTGTGGCGCATGGCTCTCATATAAAACAATCGGGTTTTAGACGGCGGATGTTGATTTGATAAGCAATTCTACGTTTCGCATCGGCCTATAGTCAGGTTCAGTAATGGTATTCATGTCATGATTTTTCTGAAGCGAGCTGCGATCGCACTTCAACAAATCATGACGCGTTCAGGACTACCTCGGATTCTCGATGATGGCAAATCACAATTCACAGCCCTTAGTAAATTCCATGTCCGCCATTGCATCTCCCTTTCAAACCTACCTGAGCGATTTGCATACAAAATGCCAGCCTTTGCAAGACGGCAAGGTGGCGAGCTACATTCCCGAATTAGCACTGGCAAACCCAGACTGGTTTGGCATCTGCGCTATTACCCCAGACGGGCGGGTGTTTGAAGTCGGCGATTGTGACCAACTGTTCAGCATTCAGTCTGTCTCAAAAGCATTTATTTACGGCATGGCGCTAGAGGATCATGGCCGCGAATATGTCAACAGCAAGGTCAGCGTAGAGCCAACCGGGGAAGCGTTTAACTCGATTGTGCTAGACGAAAAAACCAACCGTCCCTACAACCCAATGGTAAATGCAGGGGCGATCGCCACCACTGACCTAATCAAAGGCGATACTGCCACCGAACGGCTCAAGCGCGTACTCGATATGTTTAGCTGCTACACAGGGCGCGAGTTAAACATTAACGTGCCAATCTTTTTGTCAGAAAAGGCCACCGGGCACCGTAACCGGGCGATCGCTTACCTGATGCTTAACTTTGGCATGATCTCTGAAAAAATCGACGACACCCTCGACCTGTACTTTCAGCAATGTTCGCTTATGGTGACAGCGCGCGACCTGGCGCTAATGGCAGCGACCCTGGCCAATGGCGGCGTAAACCCGATCACAGGCCATCGGGCGATCGACGAACACTATGTGCAAGATGTCGTCAGCGTTATGCTGGCCTGCGGCATGTATGACTACTCAGGCGAGTGGGCGTATCGCATTGGCATTCCTGCCAAAAGCGGTGTCGGCGGCGGCATTACGGCGGTGGTGCCGCGCAAACTGGGCATTGGTACCTTCTCACCCCTGCTCGATCAAAAAGGCAATAGCATTCGCGGCATCAAAGTCTTTGAAGCCCTCTCTAAAGATTTTGGCTTGCATCAGTTTTGCGCCGCTAAAGCTGATTTAGATTTACACGACTGGCTAACGGGCAATGGAGTAGATTGACCGTGATAAGTAGTTCAACCTAAATAAAAACCAAATTCCAAAACCCTGCGCCGCCCGCACAGCGGGCGGCGCAGGGTTTTGGAATCTTATATTTAATTAAGCCCACCTACTTACAAAAAACTGGAAGTCTTGGATTACTGTTGATTTGGATAGGGATGAAATAAGTTACCAGTTTTCTCCCTGAGTTCTTTAATGTAGCTCTCTAGCGTAGACAGGGAGTGTGAGTCTTTCTCTGCACCCATATCTTGCATTTTGCCCCATGGGATTTGCGATCGCGCCCCATATCTTACACCATATCTTTGTTGAGATTAGCCAACCGTCCGTTCTTAAGTAGATGGGCGCAATTAAACATAAAACCTTAAAAGTCTGCGCCGCCCGCTGCGCGGGCGGCGCAGACTTTTAGAATCTTGTTTTTATTTAGGTTGAACTACTTAAAAACAGCACTTCATAGTTCTGTAACAGCGCAAAAATGTCGAAAACTAGTGTGAAGGATCTGACTCTTTACGTGCCACTTTTCTAACTGCCACTGTGATAATTGGGCAACTGACACAAGCTGGCACATACATCAAAACAAGGCATCATAATCTATTTTCAGCTAGACCAATTTATTACCCATTGTTCTGTTGAATATAAGCCTACAACCTTCCCTTTAAATCAGAGGTGCTTGAGTCGTGAGCGACCTGCCCCCAGTCCTGCTCGGTATCCAGGTTCTTCTTTACTTCTATCCTTACCTTAATTCAAAACATCGCCCCGGACGATGGGTAGAAACCTGGAAAGAACGATCTCGACGTTTGCTTGACAAGATTAGTGCTGTTCCCCAATTAGAGGTTTTTGTTGCTGAGGTTTCTCTTGACTATGTCCTTGATTTTGTTAAAGCTGGATCGGGCAGTGAGCTTGCAGAACGGTTAGAAGAAAGTGTTAGAACAAATTGTCTGGCGGTGCTGCCGCGGCGATCGCACCTTGTCTCCCCAGACGATATTCCCTTCCACGAACTAAAGCTAGCGTTTGAGAGGGGATTTTCAGTTATCACCCATGAGCGCTCCAACTATTTAATTCCAGTTGGCGCGTTTGATGGGTTTGGCAGTCAAACGGTAGTCCATACGGTTGAGGAATTCCTAGAGTGGTTGGATGTGGCGCTTCAGCCTACCGAGCCTGCTGTATCGGAGTTGGACATCGTGCCATCGAATCCTCCCACAACCGATCGCTCGCTCAACACGGCACCATTAGCTCCTAAGCGTTCGATTAGCGATCGCCAATCTTCCGAGCAGCCTGAAGCGATCGCCATTGCCCTCAGCGTGTTTTTGGGGCGGTTGCTTGCCGAATTGGAACAATTTGGGATGGATCAACAGCAGCAACTGGCTGAGGCTTACCAATACCTGAAACAATTTGGCCAATCGACCAAATCTGAGATCACAACCAACCCCTTAGTTGGTCTGCCGTCTGCCTTAGCAGCCGTTGAAAGCTTAGGTGGGGCACTGAGTGTTACTAACGCGGCAGGCCTACTTTCTGGTGTCAGACCTGCTCCCATCTCGTATGATGAGTCAGCCGACAATAGCCCATCCTCCCTGTCTAAGCAAAGCAACGCTGATGATACAGACCCATCTGGGCTGAAGCAGACGGCGGGCGAGGGTGTGGAAGAGGCGATCGCCCCTTCTTTGTCATCTTCAGATGCACTACAGCCGACTAGTGTTCTTGACGCAGATTATCTTGCCGATGGAATAGATACATGGGGCGACTTCAATAAGGGTAATGGATCTAATAGCATTCCACTTTCTAACAGTGCTCCAGTCAATAATCCCTTTGAGTCGTCTCAACCTGGCTCAATTCCCGACAGCAGCAATCCAGGTACTGATCTGGGTAATGATCTAGACGGCACAAATGGAGTCATAGAAAATTCCACAGACCCGCTGATTCTGACTGATCCCATTACCCCACTCAAGCCCGATTCTCCTCCGACAGAAAATCTTGTAACACCACCTGAGATAAGTGAAGGTGGAAACCTTGGCTCCGATGGAGGCTTACCCGTTATCCCTCCTATTTCGCCTAACCCTAATGATGGGACTGACAATGCAATCAGCCCTGACGATGGGGAGCCAGACGACTCGACCCAACCACAGGCTCCTACCGCAAACGACTCCAACTCAGGGTCTAATAGACCGATTCCTGCTGATCCCATCGACGACTTATCTCAGCCACCCGGAGGGAATCCCGGTTCTGGCAAACCAGGGTTCACTCCAATTGAGGGTAAAGAGCAAGTGCCTCGCTTGGATGGAGCTAATGGAAACATCAACTTTCCAGTCAATGTGGGTGATGAAATCACCATCTACAATTTTGGCGGGGTAGACAAAGGATCAAGTCCCAACTCAGACGTTCTCAATGAAATCGATACCCTAAACCTGCAAGGGACTGGTCTGATAGCTGAAAACATGCTGTTAAAACAGGACGGAGACGACTTAGTCATTACCTTTGCCGGAGTACCCAATACTAAAATCACTCTCCTAGACTTCAAGCTAGAACTGCTAGACAACCTGCCTCACAACCAGGAAGAACCAATCGGTAATATCTCATTTGAGGGTCAGTCAATTGATGGGCAGCCGAATCCTAAAGATGTCTTTGATGTGATTGATGCCGATAATAAGGCTTCTGACTTCCAGGTATTTCGGTCAGATGTATCGACGTTCTTAAACGATGGGAACAACGACGCTCGAGGACGTGACAATTCTGCCGATGTGATTAATGGCTTGGGTGGAAATGATGTCTTAAAGGGATTAAGTGGCAATGACACTCTGCGGGGTGGCAGCGGAAACGATACCCTTTACGGCGGCGATGGGAATGATTTGCTGAATGGTGGGGCAGGAAATGATGCACTCTACGGCAATGGGGGGAGCGATCGCTTCCTCTTAGCCCCCAGTTTGGGAACTGATACCATCTACGGTTTTGAGGTTGGCAAAGATTGGTTACAGCTAGAAAATGGCATCTCTCGTGACCAAATTACTGTTTCCCAACAGGGAAATAGCACCCTAATTGAATTCAACCAGCAAACGTTGGCAATTCTAGACGGCATTCAGAGCAGTACCGTACTTGGTAACCTTGCTTCTCTCTTTTGGCCTTCCACATCTGTGTAGGGTGTGTAGGGATCTGTAGGCATTTGCAGTAGCCAACACAGCGACAGACCGTAGTATTCTTTGGGGATTTTGTGGGCACGTAAACGTGCCCACAAAATTTTTTATCACCATGCCTAACTGTTAAGAATTCTACCAACGAGTGCGATCGCGTCATCGGCAACGGGAACTCTCAAAAAACAAAAACAAGAGCGTAATGGGTTTACATCGCCCCCAAGAGGTCAGATTACCTTTTTCCCACACTAACTCTTTCTCATAAAGGTAGTCCTAAATTGGTAAGGATTTTTTTGATGGGCGGGCTTCGCCCGCCCATCAAAAAATCCTTACATCAATACCACTACCCTCATAAGCAGCCTCCCTAAATAAACTCCAAGCTCTAACCTTCTGTCCAGCCCGCGCAACAGGCTTTACACGGAGCTTTAAGTCTTGCATTTAATTAAGCTCATCTACTTACAGCGCTTTGCGCTTGGATAAAACCAGACTTTTGATGAAAAGCCGCACTCCGCGCGGCTTTTCATCAAAAGTCTGTACCTCATGCACTTGAAAAGTGCTGTACCAAGGATCGTAATAGTGCTCGGTTGATCTCGACAGCCGAGGCGCGTCTGCCACTTACGCTTAGAGGAATTTTCTATGAACGACATCACACCGTTGACTGTTAGCCGGCGGTCTTCGTTGGAAGAACGCCAACTCGCCTTGATGCAAATCTATCGCCAAGTTCTAGAGCGGCAACCCTACCAGTCAGAGCGGCAAACCATTGCATCGCTAGAAAAAGACTTCGTTGAACGACAAAATTGGTGTGCGCCGATTCCTGAAACAGTTTGCCTGTAAAAACATCTATCTCGATCAGTTTTACTTCAAACTCTCCAATGTCAAGTTCATGGATGTGTGTTTCAAGCACTTCCTGGGACGGGCAATCTTGGATCATCAGGAGATGCAGGTCTACAACAACATCTTGGTAAGAAAGGGAGTTGGTGAGCTGATTATAGCCATGCTGGATTCGGAAGAGTATCGAAAAGCATTTGGTTGCTTCACGGTGCCATATCCGCGTAAATATCAATACTACCAATCGCCGGAAGCATTTTTGGAATCGAAACTCCTCGATGAGGAACACGTTGGACAACGAGGACAATCAGTGCCAACTATTTACTGGCGGCAACTTGGCTTGACTTGCACTAACGGTGTTTGTCGCCATCCTGAAGAGGATCAAATATTCACGACAACTGCTAAGCCTGAGCCAGTGAACTCTAGCGATGTCGAAATGTTGTTGCATCTTCTCAAGACGAGCGATGTTGGTAAAGCCAAAGCCCTACTCTCGAATCTATCGCCGCATCAACGGGAAGCGCTGCTAGCCTTGCGTTAAATGTGACGGTTGATTCCGCGATCGCCCTTGAGATTTACACCTGCTAGTTGCACATCTCGTCACGTTAGAACAGAAAGGAAGAGGGGTGAGCTGCGCTCACCCCTCTTCCTTTCGTCCCACCAGAACTAGCGATCGCAATACCTTTTGCTGCACGTCGCGCGAAAAATCAAATCGCCAGAATTCCTTTCAGACAGGCGGTGCACTGACACTCACGGGTTGAATTAAAGGTCTTGGACGCGAATGTTCACACTGTTCCAGGACGCTGTCCTAGGACACTGTTCTAGGACGCTGTTAATTTGCGATCGCGATTTGCGATCGCGATTTGCGGATGATAGTAGAAAACGATGTTACTCAGGTTCGCAACATTTCTTCATCTCATTTCTTCAGATTTTATTGACCGATCAACGTAAATCAAACGGTTTTGCTAGTTACATTTAATTCAACTGAGATAGATTTGACGCACCAGTGGCAAAATCGATGTATTGTTCAAGCAATCAGCTCGTGTCTGCTACCAACGCTGAATCTCAGGCTTGGGTTGAACCATTACATTCTTTATAATTTGTAATGAGCAATGATCAAACGCCATAGTATAAACATAGATGTAAGAAAACTTGCAAGCGTTATAGATGCGATTTGCCCTGACATCTAGATGAGCTAGGTTCTCTGATTTATTTAAGAAATGTAAATTTCTCCAAGCTTCCTTGTTGGAAGATAAGAAAACATTTCATTGGTCTCCATCCGCTGGTTTTACCTGTTTCGCTCCGCCCCGGGCAGATTGATTTCTAGGTTCAAGCTTGTTTGGTTGTGACCTTAGCCATATTCGACTAAACCCACTAGGAGATTGAAGTTTATGATGGACGCATTTGCAAAAGTGGTTTCCCAGGCTGACGCACGTGGTGATTACCTCAGCTCGGCTCAATTAGATGCACTAGGCGCCATGGTTGCAGAGGGCAACAAGCGCATGGATACCGTAAACCGCATCACCAGCAACTCGTCTGCAATTGTGGCTAACGCAGCTCGGGCACTGTTTGAAGAGCAGCCCGGACTGATTGCACCCGGTGGAAACGCTTACACCAGCCGCCGCATGGCCGCTTGTTTGCGTGATATGGAAATCATTCTGCGCTACATCACCTACGCAATCTTTGCTGGCGATGCAAGTGTGCTTGATGACCGTTGTCTCAATGGCCTAAAGGAAACCTACTTGGCTCTAGGCACCCCCGGCGCTTCTGTAGCAGTTGGTGTTGAGAAAATGAAGGCCGCTGCGCTGGCGATCGCTGGCGACGCAAACGGCGTTACCAGAGGCGACTGCGCTAGCCTGATGAGCGAAGTCGGCAGCTACTTTGACAAGGCAGCATCTGCGATCGCCTAGGCGACCGCCCATCGAATAGTTTCGATCAGCGTCTGCTGGTTTAAGCGATCGCTATCAGAATTAGTCCGCAAAACAAGATTATTTTGGAGATCATCTGACAATGAAAACCCCTCTAACCGAAGCAGTAGCTGCTGCTGATTCTCAAGGACGCTTCCTTAGCTCCACCGAAATCCAAACCGCTTTTGGTCGTTTCCGTCAGGCAGGAGCTGGCTTAGAAGCAGCAAAAGTTCTAAGCTCGAAAGCCTCTAACTTGGCATCTGGTGCAGCTAATGCGGTGTACAGCAAGTTTCCTTACACCACCTCCATGCAAGGCCCTAACTATGCGGCTGATCAACGTGGTAAGGACAAGTGTGTTCGTGACATCGGCTACTACCTCCGCATGGTCACCTACTGCCTAGTTGTGGGTGGTACAGGCCCCATGGATGACTATCTGATTGGCGGTATTGCTGAAATCAACCGCACATTTGACTTGTCTCCTAGCTGGTACATCGAAGCGCTGAAGTACATCAAGGCAAACCACGGTTTAAGTGGCGACCCTGCTGTTGAAGCTAACTCGTACCTCGACTACGCCATCAACGCACTGAGCTAGTCATTTCTAGATTTGCTCGGATAGGGATTCAGTTGCTGACTCAAGTTGGCGAGTGAATTCTTATCCGAGCATTGTTTTTTAAACGAGTTGGTTGCATCACCTCATTTTCCCAGTCTCTCCTGGCTTAATAATTATGGATGACGAGTCTGTTATACGGAGTGACAGCTCACTAACGGTGGAACAGGCGATCGCCAATCTCCAGGGAGAAGACCTGGGTTTGCGAGTGTACGCCGCTTGGTGGCTCGGTCGGTTTCGGGTCGATGCCCCAGAAGCCATCGATATGTTGATAACAGCGCTAGAAGATGAAGATGACCGAACTCAGGCAGGGGGCTATCCTCTCCGCCGTAATGCAGCGAGGGCATTGGGTAAGTTGGGGAATCTTCGAGCCGTGCCAGCGCTGGTTCAAGCACTAGAAAGTCCTGATTTTTATGTTCGAGAAGCTGCGGCACAGTCTCTGGAAATGTTAGGAGATGTGTCTTGCAGTGGCAAATTGATTGAGTTACTCAATAATCAGATTCCTGAAACACTGCCAGCCCCAGAGCCGCCCCAACTGGTTCAGCCCTTCGATGCCATCTTGGAAGCACTGGGTACCTTGGGCGCAGTTGATGCCATTCCCAATATCTTGCCCTTTTTGGATCACAATATTCCCCGAATTCAGTATGCAGCAGCCCGCTGCATGTACCAACTGACGGCTAATCCCTTGGTGGCCAATCAGTACGGCGATCGCCTAGTGCAAGCTCTCGCTAACAATGACTTGCAGCTTCGTCGCGCTGTACTTGCAGATTTGGGGGCAATTGGTTACCTGCCTGCTGCTGAGGCGATCGCTCAAACTCCAGCAGAAAATAGTCTAAAGTTGATTTCTCTAAAAGGGATATTGGAAAAGCAGTTGTTGCATACCACTCCGCCCCATTTATCCGAGGGAGCCATCAAAGTCATGGCCTTAATGGATGACTTGTTGTAGTCAATGACGCAGTGTTCAATCCAGTTATGAATTTTATATTGGAGGTTTGCTCAGCCCACCTCCCAATATGAAATTCATGGCTACAATTAGCACCACCGTAAACGACTTGTTAGCTTTCCTGGATTCTCTGTTGAGTATGCTTCTCCCTATCCTTTCCTGCACCAGTAAACAAGTCTAGTCATGATTGACATATTTCTATTTGAGCAACAGTTTCAACGGTTTAGAGAGCATGTCATTAAAGAAAGTGGCATGGATTTGACATCGTTTAGCTCAAATCCCTATACAGAAGTGCAAGAGGGCTATAAGTATGATTTATATCGTGATGCTAGAAAATTATTAAAGTTTGAAACTTGGAAAGAATCTGATATTGGATCTGGAAAAATTGCCCGTTCTGTCATTGAAGCAATTGAGCTGCCTAACAATAACCTAGTCCAATGGCAGTCAAAATATGGTGACGAAAAAAGACCACATAACGCTTTATGCGTTGCATTAGAAAGGCAATCAAATATTGAAGCTTTTGACTCAGCATTTTACTCTTTACATCGTAAGTCGGATGACCTCAATGTTTTTGGTAGCTTAGTTGATTTATTTGGTCGAAAGTACGCGCTCATTGCGTATCTTCTATTTCTCAAGGATCGAAATCAGTATATGCCAATAGCTCCCACCTACTTTGATAAAGCATTTTCCTTGCTGGGGGCAAGCTTCTCAACAAATCAGAAATGCTCTTGGGAAAATTACTTAACCTTTAATAACATTTTGTCAGAGTTGAAAATTCTGCTCACTGATAGGTTGGAAGGGGAAGTTTCTCTACTTGATGCTCACTCTTTTGCTTGGATGATTTCAAGAACTATAGAAGACAATGAATTAACTAAAGATGACATTGAATACTTGGAATTGTCAGAAAAACAACGGGAAGCAGTTGTAAAAGCAAGAATCGGGCAAGGATATTTTCGAGATGCGCTTGTGAATTATTGGGGGGAGTGTGCAGTTACTAGATGCAAGGAATTTTTTTTATTAAGAGCATCTCATATAAAGCCTTGGTCAAAGTGCGACTCGAAGGAAGCTGTCGATCCCTTCAATGGCTTTCTTCTTTCACCTACCTTCGACGCTGCTTTTGATGCAGGCTTTATAACTTTTGATGATACAGGAAAAGTATTGATTTCAAATTACTTGAAAAAGTCAGATGCAGAGATAATGGGAATTTCTTCTTCTTTACATTTGAGCCGAATAGAGCAAGGGCATCAACACTATCTTAAGTATCATAGAGCACATATTTTCCGGAAAAGCTAACAATTCGGGTGCAGCGGATTTACCGGAGTCGCTTGGGTTTAGATATAAAGGTGTGGGCAGCCGCTGACCCGAGCCGTTAGAACAGATAATTTGTTGTAATAGAAAACGCGATGTGCAACTCTCTCAAACATCTTGCGGGACGGACAGCTTGCCCGTCTAAATCAGTCAGGCAAGCGGCATGATCCACGAGAAGCTTTGTTTTCAAACTTTAGTTGCACATTGCATAACAGAAAGAGCGAGAATATAACAACGTAGAACTTATTGCGCCTCTCTTCGCCATGTCTGACCCCCTTTCCTCCTTAATACGGGCTGTAGACGATGCAGACTCTTCTAGTCTTTTGCTAAAAGCGGTACAAAATCTAGCATCAGCTCGTTTAGAAGGAGCCATTCCCACCCTAATTGCGGCTCTGAGCTATAACAACCCCGGGGCAGCCGTTGCAGCGGTCGAAGGGTTGATCTGTCTTGGCGAACCTGCCGTGCCTGCTCTGTTAGAACAACTGGATCTCCACAATTACACTGCTAGATCCTGGGCAATTCGTGCCCTAGCTGGCATTGGCGATCCACGCGGACTGGTCACGTTGTTAGGAGTTGCTACGGCTGACTTTGCCCTTAGCGTTCGGCGGGCAGCCGCCAAGGGACTGGGGATGATGAAGTGGCACTGGTTCCCAGACGATCTCTTAGAAATTGCCCAAGAAGAGGCGCTGGAAGCTCTACTCTTTGTGGTGCAACAGGACGAAGAATGGGTTGTACGCTATTCGGCAGTGGTGGGCTTGGAAGCCCTAATCAGCGCTACTGGCGTAGGGCATCCCGAATGGCGATCGCAAATTCAAGCTCAATTCGAGCAAATGGCAAACACCGAGAGCAGTTGGGCGGTGCGGGCTCGTGTCTGGAAGGCACAGCAGTCTCTCCAATCGGAAACAGGAATGCAGCCACTAGAGATTGCAGAGCTGCGATCGCCACTATCTGCAACGGATTGGCAAATGATTTTAGAAAAGCTCTATGAGCGCAAAGGGCAGGAGCGCCTGGTTTTAGCAGAGGGCGATCCACGTCGCTATCGAGACCTGGCAGTGGCTGTTTCTCCACATCCGATTGACAATGCTTAACGGCTGACTGTTTCTATCATTAGACGGGTTGGTAGTGGTATTGATGTAAGGATTGTTTGATGGGCTGGCTTCGCCCGCCCATCAGACAATCCTTAGGATTGCAAATTAATTAACCTCTAATCTTTTTTTGGACGTGCCGCGCGGAGCGCGGCACGTCCAAAAAAAGATTAGGTTTTATTTTGTACGCAATCCTTACCAATTTAGGACTACCGACGGGTTTACTCTACTACTGGTGCGAGAAGAATGAGCTGCTGACGTTGCAGCGATCGCACATCTTCTAAACTCACCTCTACAAGCTGCAAAATTTGCTCAACTGATTTTTGCTGCACCGCATTGCCATCACAGGCCAGTAAAAATTTCCACTCTGGATCGGTCAACTGCACAACCTGATAGTCGGGATTGAAAAATTGTTGGCTATCGCGCCAGCCCTGAATGCAGGGACTCGGTTCGGGTATCGCAGACAAGAGATCGCTATCTAACGCCCAATCGTGTCTAGGGAGCGGAGTGCGTCCCAGAAAGAACTCGTAGTGGGTGATGGCCTGTGGATCAAGCAGTTCAACTAACCGATAGCGCTGGCGATCGCTCAACCCATTAGACCGTTCCACCAGTTCCGGTGCTTTACCAATCAACCGTTGTAAATTCCACACCTGAGGATTGGAAAAACCGATAAACTCTAACCCCGACGCATCAATCAATTCAAATACCGTATTGATGTTGTAATCGATCTCTTGCGGGTGGACATACATATCAGCAAAATAAGCATCGCGTTGATTTTCCCAAGACCAGCGTTCCTGTTCGCGTTGGCGTAAGCGGTTATCTTCTGGTAGTGCCGCAAATAACTGTCGCCCAACGGATACTCCGTCGGTATAGTCGCCGCGCCGATCGCCTTGTAATAACGCGATCGCCTCCTGCATCAACTGCACTTCCCACCGCCCTAACTCGCCGTAGACGAAAATGTGAAATATCCCTCCCGGTGCCAACTTTTGCGCCAATGCTTGAATGCCGCGAATCGGATCGGGGGTGTGATGCAATACCCCAACGCAGTTAATCAGATCAAATTCTCCTGGCAGTTGTTCGGCATCAAACAAACTGAGGTGACGAAACTCTACCCCTGTTGCGCCCGATTTTTGGCACCGCTCCTTTGCCACCGCTAACGCCCCGGCACTCAAATCAATGCCCACCACGCTTGCCTCTGGGTTGAGATGCACCAGATATTCAGTGCCCACCCCCGTGCCGCAGCCAGCGTCAAGAATTCGAGCATTCGCTGCGCGGGGTTTTTGTCCGGTACAAAAGTTGTAGGCAGCTAGCCAATTCCAGCGCCAGTTGTAGCCCGGAGGCGGTTCATCCAATAACGGTTCTGGTGGAAAAGGATAGGTGTTGTAGAGTTTGGCAACGGCGGCACTAATAGCTTGATCGGACATAACTGGCTTTACGAATGGTTGGATAGAGCCTGTAAGCTCAGTTACCATTCTCCCAAACTCTATGCGGATGGCACGGTTATGCCAGAAAAATTAGCTAGGGAAATTAGCTAGGGAAATTCTGCAACAGGCGATCGCCCCAATTCCCAGGTTGTTATAGCGGTAGCCATGATCAACTAAGACGCCTCCCTGTCATTCCCGCGTAGGCGGGAATCCATCGGCTCGATAGGTGCGGGGGTGGATTCCCGCCTGCGCGGGAATGACGCTGGCATGTCCTAAGCTTTATGACTATGGCTATAAGTAGGTGGGCTTAATTAAATATAAGATTCTAAAACCCTGCGCCGCCCGCTGTGCGGACGGCGCAGGGTTTTAGAATTTGGTTTTTATTTAGGTTGCACTACTTAACTGAACAAAAATCCTTGACTATATTCTTAGGAATGTTATTATATTCTTAGGAATATTTCTGAGGTTTTATGAGACTCTCTCGACGCAACTTCATTTTAATTGCCGGGTCTACAGTCGTAGTTGTGGCCGCAGGTAAGGCAGCAATCGATTTAGACAAAATGCCATCCACTGCGATCGCCGCCTGGTCAAACTCTAAGCCAACTGACTCCGATATTCGTAAGCGTGTCTTATCCTACGCAATTCTGGCTCCTAATCCCCACAATATGCAGCCTTGGCTGGTTGACCTGAGCCAGCCTGGGCAAATTGACCTGTATTGCGATCGCACCCGGTTATTGCCCCAAACCGATCCATTTTCTCGTCAGATTTTAATCGGGCACGGTGCGTTTTTAGAACTACTCGATCTTGCAGCCAGTGCAGAAGGGCATCGAACCGAGATGACCTATTTTCCCCAAGGTGAATTTGGTGATGCCGTGGATGATCGACCCGTTGCCTCAATTCGGCTCATTCCAGATGCCAGCCGAGTGACTGATCCGCTATTTCAGCAGATTCTGCAACGACGCAGTGCCAAAGTTCCCTTCGATCTGACGAAGCCACTACAACCTGAACATGAACAAGAGTTGGCTACTGCCTACACTAATCCCGATTGCAAACTTGCTGTTGTCACCGACCCACCACGAGTCTTAGCATTGCAAGGAGTGGTGCAGTCGGGTATGGAAATTGAGCTGCAAACGCCACATACCTATCAAGAAAGTGTGGATGTTATGCGGATTGGTGCGCGTGAAGTTGAACAACATCGCAATGGGATTGACTTAACGGGAGCGCCCATTGGATGGGGGCGTTTGTTGGGCATGGTAAACCGAGAAAAGCTAGCTGACCCGACATCCCAGGCGTTTCAATCGGGAGTGAAGATGTATCGAGATATGGCAGTCGCAACGCCTGCGTTTGCCTGGATCACCACCCGCGACAACACGCGAGCAACTCAGCTAGCTGTCGGTCGTGCCTATGCTCGTCTCAACCTCAAAACAACAGCGTTGGGGGTTGCTATGCATCCCATGAGCCAGGTGCTTCAAGAGTATGCAGAGATGCAGGCATTGCAACAAGGGTTTTTGACAATGCTCGATATTGCTGAAGGGCATAGGGTGCAGATTCTAGTGCGGTTGGGATATGCAGAGCAGCCTGCCCCTGCCCCTCGTCGAGATTTACAGGATTTGCTGCTAGCCTAGGAGACTAACTAGGTGGGCGTTATTGAATGTAAAATCCCAAAATCTTACGCTGCCCGCGCCGCAAGCAACACAAGATCTGAGGGTCAGGTTTTTATCTAGGTTGACCATGTATGAACGGCCATAATTCTGAAGAACTGAAACAGATTTTGATTTGGCTTGGGATTGTAAATCAGTTAACTACCACGCGGTTCAATCAATTGATGACTGAAAGTAATTTGCCGTTACCTCAGTTCACAATGCTAAATCACTTTAGCCGCAATCCACAGGAGGGACGCACAATCACACGGATTGCCTCGGCGTTTCAGGCCAATCAACCTGCAATTACAAAAACGGTGCAGCATTTGCTCAAGAAAGGCTATTTGGATGTCACAGTGAGCCAAGACGATAAACGCGTTAAGTACCATTACATCACCGAGGCAGGCTTGCAAGCACACCAAAGGGCGATCGCCTGCATCATCCCCGATGCCCAACTGATTTTTACCGACTGGAGTGCTGAAGAAATCGATAGGTTACACCAGTCGTTGTTTCGCTTGAAGAATTGGCTAGATGACCACAGAGACACCGTAGCAAACAGCAAGGATGCATGACCTGGGGGTACAGAAATGGTGTTTCCTGTAACTCTATAATCTTTTCCAACTCTATAATGTGAAAGACGGCGTTACCCGACTTGCAGAGCCTCTATTCGCGATCGCTTTTGGAGTAACAGCAGAGGTATTTTTGTTGGTAGTCCTAAATTGGTAAAGATTTTTTGATGGGCGGGCGAAGCCCACCCATCAAAAAATCTTTACATCAATACCACTACCTTTTTGTTTTTGTTTGGAGTGAGGTTTTGATCTATGGATGTCATGAAGTTTTTTCAACTGAGTACTGGGGTATGGCGATCGCAACGCACAACCCACCACTTGGCGTTTAAACGGACTGAGGCGGGCGAATCCGAGATTCAGGTCGAGGCATTTGCTGCTGACCATCCTAAAGTGATCGAGATCTGTCAACTCCATCAGGTTGACCCCACACTGGCGATCGGTGGCGCATTTGTCTCCTGGAAAGGTGCCATGGGTTGGGACAAAGACGACGAAAACCACGAAGGGTCTACCGTGTTTGCCCTTATTCCAGATACCACTCATCCTCAGCAGGGAACCTTGCTGCGAGAAAGAGGCTATGCAGAAGTCGTCCCCGTTGCAGGGCAATACCACATAGATGATGAGGACGGGTTAGTCTTGGTCACTGACTATGAAACCATGAGTTCGACCGAGCGATTTTGGTTTGCTAGTCCCAGTCTCAGAATGCGAACCAGTACCGTGCAGCGGTTTGGCGGTTTTACTACAGCTACCTTCTGTACTGAATTTCGCATTGCAGATGCGTCAGACGATTCCCTTAGCCCAGATCAGGCTGACCTCGCCAATCTAACCCCAGATCCAGTCAAAACTGCCGTTGAACCTACAAAATCCTTTTCCTTACTAGGTTGGTAGATGCACGTCCTCCCTAAAGCCCTACTGTGCACACAAAAGTCTTCTGATCTGGCCTCAACTGGGTTTGATCCCCTCTAACCCCCCTTACCCTTCGGGAAGCCGCTTCGCGTCTAAAAAAAGGGGGGAACCGGATTCAAAGTCCCCCTTTTTTCTAGCGCAGCGGCGCGCCAGCGCGGGGATTTAGGGGGATCTCGCAGTACGTTGATACCTTGTCCGAGATGTGTGTACACGTCCTCCCAAAAGCCGGGTTAGCCCGTTCAGACAGGTTAGCCCGTTCAGATAATAAGCACGGACGATAGGCACGGACGTAGGCACGTAAGAAGTCTGGCCTTATTCTTTAGAAAAGAGGCATTGGGAAGCTTAGCCTCTCACTCAAGAAATTACTGGTGTTGCTGATTTCATGTATGATTTTTTTGAAAGGGTCGCTCCGCGACCCTTTCAAAAAAAATCATACCCAGATTAAGCAATGCCAAATTACTAACCCATCTACAAAAGGCAGCTCTTGGTTGATTCAGTGATTATTACAACCAGCTCCGATCCATTTACGCGCGGGTTAGATTATCTGTATGGGGTTCGTAGTCTTGCCTTAGATCTAGAGATGGTAGATCGAGTGTATGACGTGACTCATCGCGTTCCCATTTGTACTTGGATAGGTAAACACATTGAAGCGGTAAACATCCAACTCAATGCCTATGTAAAAGCTTGCCACGAGTGTTTTCATGCGTGGGAGCAGCCATCCATCCAAATTTTTGCAGCTCCCCTGGCTCAATCTTTTGGAATTGATGCTCTGTGCAACTTTCAGACCCAGCCTCTAACCATCTTAATTGATGTGGGTCGAGTAGATCCAAAAGACTGGCTGCTGCTCGTGGTTCATGAGTATGCCCACGCCCACGCGGGTTCTCCCGGACACCACCCGCAATTTGCGCGATCGCTGGCTCATCTGTGCTTGGGGTTAGAAATTACCCCGCCGCCTGAGCAACCTGGAATGGAAAATAGCCTCCGATTTTATCCTCACTGCCGTCCTACCCAAGACCCGCTGGCCTTTTGGCGGGGAATGTAAGGATTTTTTGATTGGCGGACTTCGCCCGCCCATCAAAAATCCTTACCAATATTAGGACTACCTTTGTGTGTAGCGTGCGTCAGTCCAATTAAGTTATGTAAGGTTTATCAGACTAAATCGAATAATGCTGACACCATCCCTATATGATTATGAGTAACTTTTGCAAGGTTTCGTAAAGAAAGGGAGATTTTTAGGCGTGGCAATTCCTCTTTTAGATTATTCCCCTGTTAGTCAAAATCAGCGGGTATCGGGTTACGAGGTTCCTGGAGACGAGCAGCCCAGAACCTACTCTACAGACAACCTGCTTGCCTCAACAGACATGGATAATCTGATTGAAGCAGCTTATCGTCAAATCTTTTTTCATGCTTTTGCGGCTGATCGTGAGCGATTCTTGGAGTCTCAACTCCGCAGTGGTCAAATCACCATCCGCGATTTCGTTCGTGGGTTGTTGCTTTCCAATACCTACAAGCGCAGTTTCTATGACCTCAACAGCAATTACCGCTTTGTTGAGCACACTGTGCAGAAAGTGCTAGGGCGCGACGTTTACAGCCAACGAGAAAAGATTGCTTGGTCAATCGTGGTAGCCACGAAAGGCATTGCTGGTTTTGTAGACGATCTTCTCAATAGTGAAGAGTATCTTGAAGCCTTTGGGTACGATACTTTGCCCTATCAGCGTCGCCGTGTACTGCCCGGTAGAACCGAGGGTGAACGCCCTTTCAACATCACATCTCCCCGCTACGACGAATACTATCGGAGCAAGTTTGGTTTCCCACAGATTGTGTGGCAAACTACTGTTCGCAGCTACGTTCCTCAAGACCAGAAGGCCAGAGCAGGTAGTCCATCGCTGTTCCTTGATATGGCACGGGGCATCAGTCCACGGGTTAATTCCCCTCAGCGCATTTCTGCCACTAATATTGATATCGAGAAATTAGTACCTTACCGTCGCAAGTAAGGACTGCCAGTCAATTGATTACTCAAAATGTGGATAGAGGAGCGACAGTGCAACCCTCCATCCACATTTTTTTGGCGATCGCGTCTGCGAAGAGTACAAGTGCTAGACCCCAGTTCCAATGCAACACTTGCTCTTTTTTAGGACTTAAGCTGACTCAGTCAGCCTACACCAAATGAATTACCAGATCTTTTATCATTCTCTGTTTGAAATCCCAACTCTAGGAGAGCCTTACGGATTTTGGCTTTGGAAGGGTGAACTTTAGGTACAACTAAACCCAGTTCTCTTGCTGTCTCAAACAGCTCTCGCATCAATAGGTCTAGGGAGCTATCATTTGCATCTTCTGGAAGGTTCTCAATCCTACCTTCATAGGCCAGAGTGTACAGTTCTAAATGATGTTTCCCCATTACTCTAGCCAGTTTTCTTAAGGTTTCTGGCGTGGGACAAGTGCCCTTAAAGCAAGCACCGCGCAACCGAGGTTGAGGAACGCCAGACAGCTCTGCCAGATGGTTCATGCTGATCCCCTGTTCTTCTAGATATTGAAGAATTGATTGTCCTAGAGGAGAACAGTCTTCTGCTTTGATTTGCAACCTTGCTGGCATTGATTTGGGATCAGGAACTGGTTACTAACCGAATGGGGAATTCTTAACATCGGCAGCAAACTTTACCTGCCCATCTTAGCGTAGCGCCTGTGCTATGGGAAGGCGAACTGATTCAGAATATTGCTCTCTGCGCTTGACGAACCGATCGCCTCGCCTGCCCGCAGCACGCCCGCGATCGCCGTTGCCTTTTTTGATATCGCTGAGCGATCGCCTCATTCACTCGTATCTACGGTCGCGATCGCCGTCGGGTCAAAATGCTCACCACCTCACCAGGGTTAGCACCGGGCTGTAAACTGCTCCAATCAGTGGCATTGGCAAAACTGCGTCGATGCAGATCGTGAATCGTTTCGCGCACCCAAGCAGGGCTGCTAATTAGCAAGATCCTGAGCTGTTCTTGTTCCGGTGCCAGCGGCATCATGTAAAGCGGCAAAATCAACGGCTGAGGACGAACCTCATCCTCACTACCCGTCAAAAAACTACGTGCAAACGGTGCATCAAACATCTCAATCATCGGGGTTCTCCTGCATAAGCGGTAAGAGGGAACCCCCAAAAACCTAGCCACCCCGCTCGCTACAAAGCAGGGTGGCTAGAGAGAATGCTAAAATTCCCAGTTAGCCGCCAGACTGTGTATCCAGTTTGGGGGTTAGCCGTTCAGTGCTGTTCGCAGCAGCATTGAACGGTGCTAGATTTTTGGAGCGGAATTAGGTTGCTCGACTATGGAATCGTTCAACAACCTTAACCAGACACAATACGGGCACACCTGCCACATCGTCAAGACCTAAATCGGCAAATTGTGTCAAAAATATCGGGTCGAAAGCACTGAGATGGGCGATCGCTATGTTATGGAGAAACGTTTCTCCGGTTCATCTGATTTAGAGTGATAACGCGATGTACAACTAAAAGTTGTCTGACACCAAGGATTGGAACTGCAATGGTTCAGGACTATGACGATTAAGCCATCGACAAAGAGTATGAGCTA
>Ga0105046_10002853_pt1 | contig 27329 bp, 23 predicted proteins | sample MAT03_FD_78385 | JGI IMG/M metagenome (GOLD analysis project Ga0105046, IMG submission 78385) | Freshwater microbial communities from Lake Fryxell liftoff mats and glacier meltwater in Antarctica - MAT-03 (megahit assembly) | ecosystem: Environmental > Aquatic > Freshwater > Ice > Liftoff... | reverse complement strand
GCCGCATTCCGGCGAGGTCTGCGGGAACGAAGAGTCGTCGAGCGTCGAGCCCTGCGGGCCGCCGCAATCGCACGCTCCGCATGCGGCAGGCTGCCCGGGAAGGCGGGCGCGGCCGGAAGACAGATTCAGCATCGAGCCACCGCCACGCGGCAGGACGTTGGGACCGAACGCCGACTGGATGCCGAACTGCGGGGAGGTCGGCACCGGAGTGCCATTGCCGCGCACGTATTGCGCCGAGATGATGCCCCAGCTCGATCCGGCGGCGTCGTGGCAGAGTTCGAGAGCGCGCGCGCCATCGACCGGGTTGCCCGACTCGAGGTTGATGCCGGCATCGCACGACGTGGGGGGCGGGTTGTCGACCGTGCCGTCGCAGTCCTCGTCGGCGGGCTCGGGCACCAGGCCGTCTTCGCCGGGCTCGGTGATGACGACCTCGATGGCGCCCGGGCTGACGTTGGCGTCGCAGTCGTTGCAGTCGCCAGCGGTCTTGGTGAACCCGTCGAGATCCTTGTCCTCGTCGTCGCCGGAGATGCAGCTGCTGGTGCCGGTGCCGGTGGAGGCGTTGGTGCCGACTGTGATGCCGACCGGACCTTCGCCGCCATCCGAGGAGCTGCGACCACCAGCGTCGCCCGAGCCCCCGTCGCCGCTTCCGCCGCCTCCGGCGCTGCCGTTCTGGAACGTACCGTCCCCAGTTTCCGCCGCTGCGCTGCACGCGGCGAGGGCGACGACCAGGGCGGCGAGTGACACGCGGGGAACGGGAAGGCGCATGCCTTACATTTACCTCTGTTTCGCGCCGACGACTATTGCCATGTCGCATCCAAGGGCTCGAGCTCACGACGAATGTTTGTTCCGTCGTGTGTGTCTTCACGGTGGGCAACCGACTACTCAGCCGAGGCGCGGCCTCCTCACCTCAGCGCCCCGTGTCATCGCCCCTTGGCGTCTCGCTCCAGCGAAGGATCCAGATCGCTGCGCGACTCCACCCGCGCCAGCGACCCGTCGACCACGCGAGCGAGGCGCGCGGCGACGATCGTCTCGGCGTCCTTGCCGCCCGCTTGCGTCACGAACGCATAGGCGAAGCAGTCGTGGGCGTACCCGCCGAACGCGAGGACCACTCCGTACAACGGTGCAGGATCGGCCGGCGCCGACGTGCCGGGCGACGATCCTGCTGGAGATCCAGCGGGCGAAACGACTGCTTTTCGCGCAGGCGCGTGGATGAGCGCAACGGTCGCGGTGGTGTCGTGGTTCGGCGGGATCTGGAAGGTCCGGCTCTCGATGATCTCGGCGTCGTCGAGACTGGGCAGCGCGCGGAGGGAGCGCGCTTTGGCTTCGCACGTCTCGTGATTCATCAGCTCCGGCTCCTTCCACCGCCGGACCACCAGCGTCGATCGTGAGGCGTCGTGCCGCGCCACGAGCCAGGGCCCACGCGTGTCGTCGATCTTGAAGCTCGACCCGTCGGGGAAGGGGACGCGAAGGTCGAATCGCTTGCTGCGAAAGAAGCCCGTCGGCCCCGCCACCAGGGGATCCTGCTCAGCCGCGAGCGAAGGCGTGGTGCGGGCTGCTACCGGGGAGGCGACGACGCGCGCGGGCTCGGCGGGCGCGCACGCGACCGACCAGGCCGCGAGGAGGACGATCGTGCCGCGCGCGAAGGCCGATCGGGCGATCTTCGCCATCTGCTTCTTCATCGCGAAAGCAACACGCACACCGACCCGGCCGTCCCATCGCGATCCTGTACCGACGCGAACGCCGCGACATCGCGTTGCGCGCGACCCTGGCTGAGCCAGGCCGCGATCTCCCCACGCAGGACGGCGTAGCCGCGCGGGGAATGTTTGCCTTTGCCGTGCACGACGAGCACGGCGCGGTCGCCCTGCAGGCGACGTCGCCGCAGGAACGTCTCGAGCTTGGTTCGGGCCTCGGTGGCGTCGAGCCCGTGCAGATCGATGGTCCCGTCGAGCGCGTACCGCAGCTGCCGCAGCTTGCGCAGCTCGCGCGGATCGACGTCGAGGCGGCGACCTTCGAGCGACTCGCCGTCGTCGACCACCTCGAATCGAATGCCTTCGGCGACGAAGGCCTCGAGCCGCGCACGTGCGCTCCGATCGAGATCGTCCTCGGGCGACGTCGCGCGCGCGCGCCCCGCTTTGGTCCTGGGCGCCGGAGTGTCGTCGAGACCTTCGAGCGAAGTCGGCACGCGACGTGTCCCGTCGCGCAGCGGCTTTACGCCACGCATCATTTGCGCGAAGCGCAGCCGCTCCTGGTGGTCCTTCGCGTCTTGCGCGTCCGTCTCGTCACCGTCTTGCACCGGGGCTGGTTGAACGGCTTCCCCGGCCTTCGGCGGCTTTCCCGCCAGTGCGCGCTTCTTCGCCAAGGTCCCGGCCAGCTTGGCAAAAGGCCGCTGCACCACCGCGCCCTCCACCTTGGGGACCGCTCGCAGTGTCGCCTCTTTCGGGGCCTTCTTCGCGGCGCGCAGGGGGCGCAGGGGCTTCGACATCGATTCGCGCATCCTAGTGCGCCTCCCGGCCTTCGAGTAACCTCCCGGCCGAATGCTCTCGCGCGCCTCGCTCGCAATGCTGGCTCTTTTGACTCCCGTCGTGGGCGCGTGCTCCATCCTCAACGCCCCCGACGACGTGCAACCGGGTGGTGGCGGCTCGGCCGCCGACGGCGGAGCCGGCCCGACCTCTTCGTCCTCCTCTTCGGCGACGACCTCCGACGGTGGCGCGGGCCCGTCGAGCACTTCCGCTGGCGGCGGCGGCTCCACTCCCTCGTGCGACACACCGGCGGACTGCGAGCCCGCCGAGTGCGAGGGCGCCACGTGCGACGATGGCGTCTGTAACGTCACCCCCAAGGACGCGGGCGTCGCCTGCGGTCCGTCGGGGGATGGCGCCTGCGAGCTGCCTGGCCGATGCGACGGCGGCGGCGCCTGCGAGGTGCCGAATACCGAAGGCGCGTCGTGCGACACCTGCGAAGGAAGCCCGTCCACGTGCGTGTGCCGAGCGACAGCGTGCGCGGTCTGCGAATCATTCGCCGACGTGAACACCTTCGTTGACGACAATCTCGTCGGCTGGGAGCTCACCGGCGGCTGGGGGCTCTATAACCGCTTCCCGCGGGATCGGCAGCAAGCGGACGAGGTGCCGATCGGCAAGCGCGTCCTCGGTACCGACGGCAACCGCGCGCATCCGTATCCCGGTGGCGCCGACGCCGCGGTCGGCGGAGCGCTCGAGCAATCCTCGGCGAAGACCCCGACGATCGAGCTACCGGTGACGCTCACCTTCCGCTCCTGGCACGAGGATGAGGGTGGGGCCGGCACCGGTCGCGACAACAAGCGCATCGTGGCCCGCTCCGGCGAGCTCGAGGTCCCGCTCGTCGACTGCGGCGAGGGCATCGCAAGTGACCTCGCATTCTGTCAGCCTTTTCCCCTCTCCGGGCAGCGCGAGGCGGGCGACTGGGACACGATCAGCATCGAGTTGCCGCCCAACATCGCCACGCTCGATGGCTCGCTCGAGTTCTCCTACGACTCGGTCGATGAAAGTGGTGGTCGCGAGCGCGGCTGGTTCATCGATCTGCTCGGCGCCGCCGGCCGCTGCGGCTGCAGCGACGACGGCGATTGTGGCTACCTCGACGGACCTTGCTCGATAGGCATCTGCGACACCCCGAGGAGCGCGTGCACGGTGACGCCCCGCGCCGGGACCACCGGCGACAGCTGTGGCGCGTCGGAGGCGAGCGCCTGTTCGACCGCCGACAAGTGTGACGCCTTCGGCTATTGCGACGCCAAAGATCGCGTCGACGGCACGGCCTGCAGCGACTGTGAAGGCGGCGACTGCCAGGCCTGCGGCGACGGTGTGTGCGCCCCGTGCAACGCCGCGACCAAGACCTTCGAGGAGCCGTTGCCCACGCTCGGCTGGGTGGTCGGCACCGGCTGGGGCGTGCGGACGAGCACGCCGGCCTCCGGACCCAATTTTATCGTCAACTTCGGCACCAACGTATTCGGAACGCTCGGAGAAGCGTCGGCGACTGCCGAGACGATCGAGACCGCGATTCCTGCCGAGCTCACCTTCCGATCCTGGCACGTCGACGGCGGTGGCACCGACGGCGAGGGCAACAAGACGATCGCGATCGTGACCGGCGCCGGCGACGAGGTCGTGATCCTCGACTGCGCCGGTGGCGTGAACGACGACGCCGCGCCCTGCGTCGCTGACCTCGGTCCGCGCGCAGCGGCCAATTTCGACGACGTCACGCTCTCCACCGGCGATGCGGCCGGCGAGGTGGCGACCATCGTCTTCGGCTACGAGACGGATGCCGCGCCCGCGTTCTCGCAGGGCTGGTTCATCGACGAGCTTAACGCCGTTCGCTGCCCATGAGCGCGCCGTCCGCCTCCGCCTACGCCAGCCCCGGCGCCGGCCCGAGCACCGGTCCGGCCAATCGCGCCGAGTTCGAGGCCGAGCTTCGCAAGCTGGTCGAGCAGAACGCACGCGCCGGCGAGAACGTCTCCTGTGTCGAGTGCGTGGCCTGCGAAGGTTGCCGCGAATCGACCTTCTGTCGGGGTAGCAAGCGTCTGCACCGCTGCCACTACTGCGTCGATTGCGAGCGCAGCACCGGCTCGACCCACTGCCGCCAGAGCCGCGACCTGCTCTCGTGCAACCATTGCGAAGGCTGCGAGCGCTGCGCGCAGTCGTCGTACCTGACCCAGTGCTTCGACTGCACGAGCTGCACCTATTGCTTTGGCTGCGTCGGCCTGGTCGGAAAGGATTTTCACATCCTCAATCGGCCCCACACACGCAGCGAGTACTTCGCGATCGTGGCGAAGCTACGGGGCGCGGCGCCGCGCCGCTGATCCGCCGCTGCCCGCCGCGTCGAGCGCCGAGCTGACCGAACAGGGGAAGAAGGCGCCTTGCGAGCAGTCGTTCAGCGCGTGCGCGCCGGGAGCGTCGAGGTGGCCGGCGAGACGGTCGGCGCGATCGATCGCGGCCTCGTGTGCTTCATCGGCGCAGAGCGGGGCGACACCGCGGACGATGTCGCCTGGACGGTGAAGAAGATCCTGGCCCTGCGGATCTTCCCCGACGAAGCAGGCAAGATGCAGCACGACGTCGTCGCCATCGGCGGCGCGATCCTCGTCGTGTCGCAGTTCACCTTGCTTGCCGATCTGGCGCGCGGCAATCGACCGAGCTTCACCGAAGCTGCCGAGCCTGCGCTCGCACGAGGGCTGGTCGAGGACGTCGCCACAGCGCTCGCTGCCCGCGTGCGCGTCGCCACCGGGCGCTTCGGCGCGGACATGCGCGTGCAGGTCGACAACGACGGGCCAGTGACGATCGCGCTCGATTCGCGCGTTCGCGGCAAGCGCGCCGGTTGACCGGCAAGCGCAGGCAGTCCTAGAGGACGGGCGGTGCGAATCGCAATCGTCGGTGCCGGTGCGCTGGGACAGATCTACGGCGTCCGACTGGCCGAGCGTCACGAGGTCTCGTACGTCGTGCGCGCATCGCGCGTCCGTGAGACGTCGCCCCTCCGGCTGGAGAGCGCGATGCCGTTCGGGTCGGCGCGGCAAGACGCGACCCCGACGCGAGTCGATCGCATCCCGGAGGATGCCGACGTCGCTCTCGTGACGGTTCGATTCGACACGATCGCGGCGGTCGACGCGGACCTTCGCCGCGTCCTTCGGGCGCCAGCGCGGACGACCGTCGTGGTGCTCTCGCCGGTCTTCGCCGAACAGCTCGCCGACATCGAGGCACTGGTAGGCCGGCCCGTCGTGTCGGCGATGCCGGGCGTCAGCGGCTACATCGACGACCGCGGAGTCGTGCGGCACTGGGTGCCCGGCGTCCTGTCCACCCTCATCGACGACGGCACGATGCGCTACGGCTCGAAGGAGGAGATCGAAGGCAACGAGGCCGCCCACGAGGACGTCGCACGGAGGGTCGAGCTTATGCGCGCCCTCGGCAAAGCAGGCCTTCCCGCCCGTCTCGAGCGCGACGTGGAGTCCTTGAACGCTGCAACGACGACGTCCTTCTTCCCGGTCATCGCGGCCGTCGCCGCCGGCGGGGACGTGGCCGGGCTCGTCGCCGACGCCGAGCTCGTCGCCCTCGTGCTGCAGGCCTGCAAGGAGTGCGAGACGCTCGCGCCCAGGCTCGGCAAGACTGCAGCCTGGGCCGGCTTGCTCACCAAGTTCCTCGGTCCCTTCACGTTCAAGGCGGGTGCCGCCCTTGCAAGGTGCCTGGCGCCGGAGGCGGTTCATTTCATCGACGTACACTTCGGTCCGAAGCTGCGCGACCAGCACCTCCTCATGGGGCGGCACATCCTCAAGCTCGCCGAGCTGCATGGTGTCGAGGCGCCGGCCCTTCGCGCGATCTGCGAGCGGCTCTCGTAGCTGCTCGTGCGATCGGAGCACCAGCCGAACGCGAACGCGAGCGCGAACGAGCACGAGCACGAGCACGAGCACGAGCACGAGCACGAACGTGCGGCGTGCCTCTACTTCGACTTGATGGATTTGCAGTCGCTGCCGATCTCGAGCTCCTTCATCCCGTCTACGACCTTCACGCTCGCCAGGCCCTCGTCCTTTTCGTCGACCACCCACATCATGTCGCCCGTCCGGAACGTCTTGTTGGACACGGAGTTGCTGCTCACGGTCGAGGACGTGCCGCTGCCGAACTTCGGCTTGTCGCCGTAGAACACCTTCGCCGTCTTGGGGCAGGCCGAGCGGATCGACACCGACACCGTCAGCGGCGCGCTCGGCTTCGTCTCGGCGGCCGGCTTGCTCGGCTCGCTGCCTCCCGATGCACCACCGGGAGACGAACGACCGGACGGGTCGGTGGGGCTGCCCTGGGCCGGATCCGAGGAGGCGCCGGGGCTGCCGGGGGCGCTCAGGCCGGAGCCAGTGGCCATCGTCCCCAGCTGCGCGCACGCGGTGAGGCTGGTGAACGTGGACGCGATGAGGATCGTCTTGAGAGAGGTCGACATCGGCGCACGCTTTCACGAGCGGGCGCTCGCCGTAAATGGCGGGTGTTGTGCGCCTCACCCGACGCCGCTTTCTCGACGCGACGAGTCACGTCGCACCGCGCTCTTGCGGCCATGTCGGTCCCCAGCGTAAAAAACGCGGCTGATTCTCGCGAGTCGGCGGACGTCGCCGCTCACAACCAGCGAGCGATCGACACGACGCGCCGCCTCTGCCGCTTCCCGCGGCAAGCGCCGGCGTGCGGGGAGGAGCGTGGCCGTGAGCAACATCGAGGTTCGCATCGCCGGGCGTGGCTTGGTGAAGGAGGGCAAGGCGACTGCCGACGCGAATCAGATCGCCAAGTGCGATCTGTGCGGCGCCGAGTCCGACGCCGTGGCCGCAACGTCGGCGGGCGAGGGCGCACCGTTCGCGTGCAAGTCTTGCCTTCGCGGTCGGCTCGAAGCGATGACCGTGGGCACCTGGCTCCTCCGGGAGGCCGGCGACGACGGCGGCCTTCCCTGGGGGAAGGTGAGCGGATGACCACCCCCATGCGCTCTCCGCGACAGTTCCAGCAGCAGTCCCATCGACGAGGCAACGCGAGATGACCGAGCGACTCTCCCCTGATCGATCCGAAGCGTCGTTCGAGGACTACAAGAGCGAGTACACGCGCGACCAGGCGATGGTGGAGGCCAATCGATGCCTCTATTGCACCGACGCGCCCTGCGTGAAGGCGTGTCCGACGCAAATCGACATTCCGCAGTTCATCCGGAAGATCGCGACCGACAACATCCGCGGCTCGGCCAAGACCATCTTCGAGGCGAACATCCTCGGAATGAGCTGCGCCCGGGTCTGCCCGGTCGAGGTGCTCTGCGTCGGTGATTGCGTCTACAACGACCTCGAATCGCCGCCGATCCAGATCGGCAAGCTCCAGCGCTATGCCACCGACAAGGCCTTTGCCTCGGATTGGAAGTTCTTCGATGCCGGCGCCGACAGCGGCAAGACCGTCGGCCTGGTGGGCGCGGGTCCCGCCAGCCTCGCTGCCGCGCACGAGCTGCGGCGCTTCGGCCACCGCTGCAAAATCTACGAGAAGCGCTCGCAGATCGGCGGCCTCAACACCACCGGTGTCGCCCCCTACAAGATGCGCGCGGATCGCAGCCTGGACGAGGTCGAGTGGATCCTCGACATCGGTGGCATCGAAATCCAGACCGGGGTGGAGCTGGGCGCCGGCCTCTCGCTCGACAAACTCGAAGCCGAGCATGACGCCGTGTTCTTCGGCGCCGGTCTCGGCGCCGACTCCCGGCTTGGCGCGCCCGGAGAGAGCCTCGCCGGCGTCTACGGCGCGGTCGACTGGATCGAGAAGATGAAGCTCGACAAGGTCGACGTCGCCTCGGTCTCCCATTGCGTGATCGTCGGCGGCGGCAACACCGCGATCGATGCGGTACGCGAGGCCCTCGGCCTGGGCATCGCCAAGGTCACCATGCTCTATCGCGGCACCGAGCCCAAGATGAGCGGCTACATCCACGAATGGAAGTCTGCCAAGGAGCAGGGCGCGCTCGGCGAGTGGAAGGCGCTGCCAATCGCCTTCGAAGGCGAAGGTCGGGTCAGCGGCATTCGCTGCCAGCGCCTCGACGACCAGAAGAAGCCGGTCGCCGGGTCCGAATTCACCGTGCAAGCCGAGCTGGTCCTGATCGCCATCGGGCAGTCCAAGCTCGGCGAGATGCTGGCCGGCCTGGGTGGCATCAAGGTCGAGAAGGGTCGCATCGCGACCGACGACGCCGGCTTCACCGGCCGCACCAAATGGTACGCCGGCGGCGACTGCCGCAACGGCGGCAAAGAGGTGGTGAACGCCGCGGCGGAAGGCAAAGCCGCGGCGCGCGCCATCCACACGTTCCTCTCTACCAACGCAGCCGTGGGAGGCTGACGATGCCCGACTTGTCGACGAACTGTGCAGGCATCAAGTCTCCCAACCCGTTCTGGCTGGCGTCCGCGCCTCCCACCAACTCCGGTCCGCAGATCGAGCGCGCCTTCGACGCCGGCTGGGGCGGCGCCGTGTGGAAGACGCTGGGCTCGCCGATCCAGAACGTCTCGAGCCGCTTCGGCGGGCTCAACGTGCGCGGGGTCCAGGCGGCGGGCTTCAACAACATCGAGCTCATCACCGACCGCCCTCTCGAATCGAACTTCCGAGAGATCTACGAGTGCAAGAGGAAGTACCCGAAGCACGCCCTGATCATCTCGCTGATGGTCGAGACGCGCGCCGAGTGGAAGGACCTCATCAAGCGCTCGATCGACGCCGGCGCCGACGGGCTCGAGCTCAACTTCGGCTGCCCCCACGGCATGTGCGAACGCGGCATGGGCTCGGCGGTCGGACAGGAGCCGCGGGTCAACCAGGAAATCACCTCGTGGGCGGTCGAGTACTCCACCGTTCCGGTGCTGGTGAAGCTCACGCCCAACGTCGCTGACATTGTGCCCCATGGGCGGGCGGCGCAGCGCGGCGGCGCCCATGGCGTGTCGCTCATCAACACCATCAAGAGTATTATTGGTGTTGACATCGACAACTTCGTCCCCGAGCCGCGCGTCTCCGGCGCGAGCACCAACGGCGGCTACTGCGGCGCCGCGGTGAAGCCCATCGCGCTGCACATGGTGGCCGCGCTCGCCCGCGACGCCGAGTTCAACATCCCGATAAGCGGCATCGGCGGCGTGTCCAACTGGCGCGACGCGGTGGAGTTCATCCTCCTCGGCTCGACCAGCGTGCAGGTCTGTACCGAGGTCATGCTGCGCGGCTTCCGCGTGGTGGAGGATATGATCGACGGTCTCGAGGAATACATGCGCACGCACCAGTTCGCGACCATCGACTCCATGGTCGGCAAGGCGGTCAAGAACTACAGCGAATGGGGCAGCCTCGATCTCAACTACGAGACGGTCGCCAAGATCGACCCCGACAAATGCATCGGGTGTCACATGTGCGTGACCGCCTGCCAGGACGGTGCCCACCAATGCATCCATCCGCCGGCGGCCACCGTCACCACACAGTTGCTGCGTCCGGGGCAGCCGCCGCTCAGCATTTTCTCGAAGATCCAGACGCCGCCGGGCGCCGGTGGGCACCTGCGGGTGCCGGTGGTCGACGAGTCGGAGTGCGTCGGTTGCAACCTCTGCAAGATCGTCTGCCCGGTCCCCGATTGCATCTCGATGGTCGAGGTTCCGAACGGGTTTTCGCCGTCCACCTGGAACGAGCACGTCACCGAAGGCAAAGCCCTAAGGCCCAAGAAGGGGAGTCATTGACATGAGCGACAAGGCACACAAAACGGTTCGTTGCGGCCTGATTCAGTGCAGCAACCCTTTGAATGACGAGAGTAAATCGGTCGCCGAGATTCAAAAGGCGATGCTCGACAAGCACATCCCGATGATCGAGGACGCCGGCAAGAAGGGCGTCCAGATCCTGTGCTTGCAGGAGATCTTCAACGGCCCGTACTTCTGCCCCAGCCAGGATCCGCGCTGGTACGAGGCCGCCGAGGCGATCCCCGGACCGACCACCGACCTCATGGCCGAGTACGCCAAGAAGTACGAAATGGTCATGGTCGTACCGCTCTACGAGAAAGAGATGAGCGGCGTCTTCTACAACACCGCCGCGGTCATCGACGCGGACGGCAAATACCTCGGCAAATACCGCAAGCAGCACATCCCCCAGGTGCGCCCGGGCTTCTTCGAGAAGTTCTTTTTCAAGCCCGGCAATGGTGGCTACCCCGTCTTCCAGACCCGCTACGCCAAGGTCGGCGTCTACATCTGTTACGACCGTCACTTCCCCGAAGGCGCCCGCTGCCTCGGTCTCAACGGCGCCGAGATCGTCTTCAACCCTTCGGCGACGGTGCAGGGCCTCTCCCAGTACCTGTGGAAGATCGAGCAGCCCGCGCACGCCGTCGCCAACGGCTACTACATGGGCAACATCAACCGCGTCGGCACCGAAGCCCCGTGGAACATCGGCAAATTCTACGGCACCAGCTACTTCGTGAACCCCCGCGGCCAGATCATTGCCGAGGCCAGCGAGGACAACGACGAGCTGGTCATCTCGGACCTCGACCTGTCGCTCATCGACGAGGTCCGATCCACGTGGCAGTTCTACCGCGACCGCAGGCCGGAGGCCTACGACGAGATCGTGACCTTGTAGGCCGCCGCCGCGAGCACATCGAGTCGTTTCTCAGGCACCGCATTCGCCATCGTCCCATCGAGGAGCCCCGCATCATGAATCCGACGTTCTCTGCCAAGAGCTACGATTTCGCCGAGTACATCCCGACCCAGAACTTCATCGGCGGCGAATTCACCGCCGAAGGGAGCGGTCGCGAGCGGCTGGACGTGCTCAATCCGCGGCACGGCAAGAAGATGTCGTCGGTGCCGCTGTGCGGCGCCGAGGAGGTCGACGCCGCCGTCAAATCCGGCGAGGCCGCCTTCAAGCAATGGCGCGAGTGGCCGATCCGGGAGCGCGCCCAGGTGCTCTATCGCGTGCGCGAGGCGATGGTGAAGAACACCGAGGAGCTCGCCTGGCTCCTCTCCCACGAGAACGGCAAGATCTTCACAGAGGCGAAGGCCGAGGTCGAAAAAGGCATCGAGTGCCTGGAGTACGGCTGCTCGCTGCCGAACCTCGCCGCCGGCAACCAGCTCGAAGTGAGCCGTGGCGTGGCCTGCGAGGTCGTCTACGAGCCGCTGGGCGTCGTCGCCGGCATCACGCCGCTGAACTTCCCCACCATGGTCCCCTTCTGGATGCTGCCCCAGGCGCTCGTCGGGGGTAACGCATTCATCCTCAAGCCGAGCGAGCAGGTCCCGCAGTCGTCGATGCGCATCGCCGAGCTGTTCCGCGACTCGGGCCTCCCGAGCGGCGTCCTGAACCTCGTGCATGGCGGCAAGGACGTGGTCCTTGCGCTCTGCGATCACCCCGGCATCAAGGCGCTTGGCTTCGTCGGGTCGACCGCGGTCGCCAAGGCCGTGTATGGCCGCGCCAGCATGGCCGGCAAGCGCGCGCTGTGCCTCGGCGGCGCCAAGAACCACCTCATCGTGGTGCCCGACGCGGATGTGGAGCTCACGGCCGAGAACGTCGTCGCGTCCTTCACGGGCTGTGCCGGCCAGCGTTGCATGGCGGCCGCCGTCCTTCTCGCGGTCGGCGACGTCGAGCCCATCCTCGATGCCATTCGAGCGCGCGCCGCCAAGATCGGATTGGGCACCGACATGGGCCCGATCACCACGCGTCCGAGCGTCGATCGCATCCACGGCTACATCGACGACGCGGAGAAGCGCGGCGCCAAGGTCGTTCTCGACGGTCGCGGCAAGAAGGCGACCGACGGCGGCTTCTGGGTCGGCCCGACCATTCTCGATCATGTCGCGCCGGACTTCCCGGCGGCGCGCGAGGAGATCTTCGGGCCCGTCCTGTCCATCATTCGCGTCCCCACGCTCGAAAAGGCGATCGAGCTCGAGAACGCCAGCCCCTACGGCAATGCGTCGAGCATCTACACCACGAGCGGCGACGTCGCGCGCCGGGTCATGCAGCGCGTCGACGCCGGCATGTGCGGCGTGAACATCGGCGTGCCGGTTCCTCGCGAGCCGTTCGGCTTCGGCGGCTGGAACGACAGCTCGTTCGGCCACGGCAACATGACCGGCTGGGACGGCTATCGCTTCTGGACTCGCCAGCGGAAAATCACGAGCAAGTGGGCCCTCCAGAAGGATGCAACCTGGATGAGCTGAGGAGCTGCCCGATCTGCCCGCGTCTGCGCGGGCGTTCGCTCAGAGCGCCCGCACGTTGACCAGGAGGGTCTCGACCGCTTCCCAGTCGAACATCCCCAGATCGCGGCTCACCATCCGCTCGCGCCAGGTCTTGGCGAGCGCTCGAAAGGTATCGGTCCGCGAGGGGCCGACCTCGTCGAGGTGCACGGCCTCGGTTCCGGCGGCTCGACGAACCGATGCACCGACCCGCCATCCCGGTCCGTCGGTGGGCGTCGGGTACACGTGAACGGTGAGGCGCGCGCCCTCGCATGCCAGGTGGTACTCGATGCCGTCGCGGATCCGCCGTTGATCGGTGATGCGCAGCTCGGTCTTCGTCGTCGGCTTCTTCATGGCCCGGTCTCCCGTGGAGAGGCTCCGACGAGGTGCCGGCGCGTGAACACTAGCACGGGGCGCTCGCGCGCCCGACCTCCGCGCTTGAAGCCCGGTCGCGGTCGGTCGAGCATCGCGCGATGAACTCGAAGGACATGATCGAGGCGTGCGTCACCCATAGCCTCTTTTCGTGGTCGGCGACCGGCAAGGTCGACCCGATGCCGATCGCCCGGGCCGAGGGCGTCTACCTCTATTCGCCCGAAGGTCAGAAGTGGCTCGACTTCAATAGTCAGCTGATGAGCGTCAACATCGGGCACGGCCACAAGAAGGTGATCGAAGCCATCCAGAAGCAGGCCGAGAGCTTGATCTTCGTGTACCCGGGAATGGCGACCGAGATTCGCGCCCGTCTATCGAAGCGCCTGGCCGAGCTGGTCCCTGGCGATATCAACACGTTTTTCTTTACGAATGGCGGTGCCGAAGCGAACGAGAACGCCATCAAGGCGGTGCGGCTCTTCTCCGGTCGCCACAAGATCATCGCGCGCTATCGCAGCTATCACGGGGCGACCCACGGCGTGATGTCGCTCACCGGCGACCCGCGGCGCTTGCCCAATGAGCCGGGCATGAGCGGCGTCGTCCGGGTGATGGATCCCGTGCCCTACGATTACTCGTTCGGTGACAACGACGCGCAGATCGTCGCAAACAACCTCCAGTATCTCGAAGAGGTCATTCAATACGAAGGGCCGACCTCCATCGCGGCGATGTTCATCGAGACGGTCACCGGGACCAACGGCATCCTCCCGCCGCCCCAGGGCTATTTGAAGGGGCTGAAGGTGCTTCTCGAGAAACATGGCATTTTGCTAGTTTGCGACGAGGTCATGTGCGGCTGGGGTCGTACCGGCAAGCTCTTCGCCTTCCAGCATGGCGACATCGTTCCCGACATCGTGACGATGGCGAAGGGGCTCACCAGCTCGTATCTGCCGCTCGGCGCCATGGGCGTGAGCGATCGCATCGCCAACCATTTCCGCGACAACGTGTTCTTCGGTGGGCTGACCTACAGCGCCCACCCGATGTGCCTGGCCGCCGGCCTGGCCGCGATCGACGTGCTCATCGAGGAGAAGCTGGTCGAAAACTCCGCCCGCATGGGCGAGGTGATGCGCGGCCACATGGAGCGCTTGGCCGCCAAGCACAAGTCGGTGCGGGTCCACCGCAACATCGGCCTCTTCGGCCTCATCGAGCTGCGCAAGAATGCCAAGAGCGATCGCCTCGTTCCCTACGCCGGCTCCCACCCGGTCATGGGCAAGCTCGGCAAGTTCTTCCGCGAAAACGGCCTCTTCACTGTCTTGCAATGGGGCGGCATCATGTGCAACCCGCCGCTGTGCATCACCGAGGCCCAGATGCAGGAGGCCTTCGACATCATCGATCGCGGTCTCGAGCTCGTCGACGAGGTCTTCGAAGGCTGACGCTGCTCGATAGGTTCGGCCGGCGTTTGGCCGGCGTTCGGCGGGGGCCGGCGCAATCAGCCGGACTTATCGACTGTCGATGAGCTTGCCGGCAAGCTCGATCGCCGCCGCCATGCCGGCTTCGTCGGCCTCGCCCTTGCCAGCCAGATCGTAGCCGGTGCCGTGATCGACGCTGGTGCGGATGATCGGCAGTCCCAGCGAGATGTTCACCGCGTCGCCGAAGCCGACCAGCTTCGACGCAATGGTCGCCTGGTCATGGTACATCGCAATGGCGGCGTCCCAATGGGGGCGGTCGCGCTTGCCCGCGATGGAGCGACGCAGCGCCGACTCCGCGCCGATCGGGCCGTCGACCGTGGCTTCGACGTCGCTCTCAGCGAGACGCTTTCGAGCGAGCGCAACGCCGGGCCCGATGGCCGTCTGCTCTTCGGTGCCCAGCAGGCCGCCTTCGCCGGCATGCGGATTGAGCGCGCACACCACGATGCGCGGCTTGTCGCGGCCGAGGTCCTGAACGAGACGCGCCACCCAATACGTTGCGCGCGCCACGCCTTCGGCGTCGATCGCGTTCGGAACCTGGGCCAGCGACAGATGGGTGGTGACCAGCCCGACGGTCAGGGCAGGGGACCAGAACGCCATGACGACCTCGGCGGCGCCCAGGCGCGCTGCGAGGTGCTCGGTGTGCCCACGGAAGGACGCGGTACCCGGAGCGCCGCTCGACGCGATCGCCGCCTTGGAAACCGGGCCGGTCACCAGTGCGTCGGCACGCCCGTCGCGCACCAGATCGGCCGCTTGATCGACCCACGCCAGCTGGGTTGCGCCATCGGCGGCGGTCGGTGCACCCCAACGCGACAGCTTGGCGAGGCGGGTCGAGCCCGACCACACGACGACTGCGTGCTTGCGGATCTCCCGCGCTTCGGCAGGGTCATCGACGACGACGAGCCGCCTGGAGGGGATGTCGCGCACCGCCATGGCTGCTGCGACCACCTCCGGGTCGGCGACCAGCACGGGTTGCGGCCCATGTTTGGGTGCGGCAACGGCGGCTGCGACGGCGACTTCGGGGCCGATGCCCGCCGGGCAGCCCACGCTGAGCGCAACGATCGAACGCATCGAGGTTTCCTTACTCAGGGCCTGCGGCGAAATAGCCAGATCGATTCGGAGTCGAGGCGCGCCGCCTGCGAGGCGCGGAACCGAGCGGATACTCCTGCTATCTCGAGATTTCGCAACGACGCAGGCGGGGATGGATCGGGGCCGAGACGACGGGTTTATTTCGCTGCAGGCCCTCAGGCGACGAAGGCGCGGTTGCTGCGGGGTACCGCCGTTGCGGAACGTGGCGGCTCTTCGTCCATCGGTTCGGCCGGTGCGGCGAGCTTGTAGCCGGCGCCACGATAGGTACGGAGATCGAGGGCGCCCCCGAGCTTGGCACGAAGGCGGCGGACATGGATGTCGATGGTGCGTGCGCCGCCATCGTAGCTGCCGCCCCATACCTTCCGCAGGAGCTCGTCGCGGGAGACCACGCGGCCGCGTCGTTCGGCGAGGTACGCGAGAAGGGCGAACTCGCGCGCGGTGAGGGCGATGACGCAGCCCCCGCAGGAGACTTCGTGGGCCGATCGGTCGATGACCAGGTCGCCGACCTTCGTCCGCTCCTCGGTCGAGAACTCGCTGCGTCGCCACTCGAGCAGGCGGATGCGTGCGTAGAGCTCGGCAGGAACGAACGGGCAAAGGACGAAGTCGTCGAAGCCACCCGCCGGATCCAGGCGCGCCACCTGATCGTGGCTCAACGCGGCGATCGCGCCGACCCGCTCCAGACGCGGCTCGCGCCGTAGCCCGCGCAGCACCGCCACCGCGAGATCCGGCCGCGCGCCGCCTTCGACGATGATCGCGCGCACTTCGGCGGGCTCGCTGGTGAAGAGTGTGGACGGCTCGTCCCACAGGTCGATCGAGCGGACTTCCGCGCCGAGCTGGCGGAGCGTCCGCATCGCACCCTCTTCACGGGCGAGATCAGGGCCGTGCCCCACGACTGCAACGAATCGACGCGTCACCATGACTCGGAACGAAGTGACTACCGCCGCGCCATTCAGCTCGCAAGCCGGCAAAGCGCGCGCGCTTTGTCCGCCGCGTCAGACCTTGGTTCCGCCGACGGTGATCTTGTCGATCTTCACCGTGGGGCAGCCGACGCCGACTGGAACCGACTGACCTGCCTTGCCGCATGTCCAGATGCCGTCGGAGAGGGTGAGGTCGTTGCCCAGCATCGAGACCCGCCGGAGCACCTCGGGACCATTGCCGATGAGGTTCGCCCCTTTGAGCGGTGCGGTGAGCTTGCCGTCCTCGATGAGGTAGCCCTCCGTGAGGTTGAAGACGAAATCGCCGGTCGCGATGTCGACCTGCCCACCCCCGTATTTCTTCGCGTAGACGCCGTTCTTGGTGCTGCGGATGATCTCTTCGGGATCGCTGTCGCCGGCGAGCAGCACCGTGTTCGTCATGCGGGGCAGGGGCACGGCGGCGAAGCTCTCGCGGCGCCCGTTACCGGTCGCTCCGAGCTTGAAGTGCCGTGCACTGTGCTTGTCGTGCATGTACCCGACCAATCGGCCCTTCTCGATCAGGACCGACCGCGTGGGCTCGTTGCCCTCGTCGTCGACGTTGATGGTGCCGCGCGACTGGAGAATCGTCGCGTCGTCGACCACCGAGCACAGCTCGCTGGCGACGAGCTCACCGAGCTGACCGGAGTAGTTGCTGGTTTTTTTGCGGTTGAAGTCCGCCTCCAGACCATGGCCCACCGCTTCGTGCAGAAGGATGCCGCTGTCTCCGGGCGCGAGCACGACGGCCATTTCTCCGGCTGGTGCGTCACGGGCGTCGAGCATCAGGATCGCCTGGCGAACCGCCTCGGCGGCGTGCTGTTCGGGCGACATGCTCTCGAAGTAGCCGAGCGTCGCGCGTCCGCCCCCGCCGCTCGAACCATCGCGGCGCTGGCCCTTGTCCTCGGCCACCGCGCGGACGGAGAAGCGGAACAATGGCTGGGTGTCGAAGGCGAACGTGCCATCGCTCGTCGCGATCAGGATCTCGCGAACCTCCTCGGCGAAGCCTGCCTCGGCGCGGACGATGCGCGAGTCCGCGGCCCGCATGGCCCCGGCGGCTCGCTCGAGGAGGGCGCGCTTTTCGGCGCCTTGATGGTCGATGGTCGGACGCTCGAGGGTGTAGCGCCCGACGACATCCCGGCGCTTGAGCGGGGTTCGGGCGACGCCGCCCCCGCCACGGGCGATCTGCGACGCGGTTTGCGCCGCGCGCTTCATCGCCTCGAAGTCCAGGTCTTCCACGTAGGCGAAGCCGGTGGCGTCGCCACGCTGGACGCGCACGCCGAGCCCCATCGACACGCCGCGCGAAGCCGACTTGAGGATGCCTTCGTCGTAGCTGAGGCCGCCGCCAGCCCGGTATTCGAAGAACAGATCGGCGTAGTCGCCGCCGTTGGCCAGCGCCACGTCGAGAAGGCGCTCGCACGTGGCGGCGTCGATCGCTTGGGAGCCTCCCGGGGCGAAGGGGGCTCTGTAGTCAGCGCTCCGACCTTTGGTCGAAGGCGCCAGGTCCTGGCTGGGTCCGGCGTCCATCGAGGGCGACTCTAGCACTGGCGAACAAAGAGTCCGTGGCAAGGGGGCGGCCTTGGCAAAGGTCGTGGTCTTTCTGGGCCGACCTGTGCGGATCTGTTAGAATCAATACCCCCGCGCGACGCCGTCGAAGCGCATGCGGTGGTCGGAGCAGCTGGTGGCGATCGACCGCGACAAGATCCTCGAGACCGCACAGAAGCTGGTCGCCAAAGGGCGATTTGATAAGGCGATTCTCGAGTTCCAGAAGCTCATCGCCGAGGATCCCAGCGACGCGCGAACGCTCCTCCGTATCGGCGACCTTCACCTCAAGGCTCAGCAGTACGCCGAGGCGATCGCCGTCTACGAGCGCGTGGGGCAGCAATACGCGCAGGCCGGCTTCGCGCTCAAGGCGATCGCCGTCTACAAGAACGTTCGCGAGATCATCCAGAAGCACGTCCCCCATTTGGAGGACCGCTTCGGGTACATCGTCCCCAAGCTCGCCGAGCTCTACACGCAGCTCGGGCTCACCAGCGATGCGCTCGCCGCCTACGACGAGATGGCGACGCGCCTCCAGCGCCTCGGTCGCGACCGCGACGCAATCGACATCTTCCGGAAGGTCGTCGCGCTCGATCCGGAGAACCCGCTCCCCCACCTTCGCCTCGCCGAGGCGTTCGTCCGGGTCAAGGAGCTCGACCGGGCCGCCGACGCCTTCGGCACGGCCGGCGAGATCCTCCTTCGGATGGGCCGTGCCGACGATGCGCTGCGCGTCTTCGAGAGGCTGCTCGTCCAGCAGCCCACGGCCCGATTCGCTCGCCTCGCCGCCGAAATTTACCTCGCTCGCGCGACCGCCGCCGACGCGATGCTCGCACTCCAGAAGCTGCAGATCTGCGTCAAGGAGAACTCGCGGGATCTCGACACGCTCGAGCTCCTGGCCCGCGCCTTTGACGTGCTTGGGCAGCCTGCCAAGGCGGTCGAGGTCCACAAGGAAGCAGGGCGCATCGCTCGTGAGAGCGGCCAGCGTGATCGGCTCGCGCAGCTCCTGCAGGTGCTGACGTCGCGCGCCCCCCACGACGACGGGGTCAAGCAGCTCGCCGCGCAGCTCCGGGTGATGGATCGCGGCGGTGCACCGTCGACCGCGCCGCCGTCGACCATCGCTCCGTCGGCGATGCCGCCGTCCAGCTCCATCCCGATCAGCGTCGCCGAAGTGCTCGACGCTGACGACTTCGAAGGTGCGGAGAGCCTCGACTCGATCGAGGTGGAGTCGCTCGAGTACGAGGGCGACGAACCGATCCCGCTGCGCGCATCGAGGCCACCCGACGAGCAGCCGGAGACGCGATCGGCCGACGCGCAGGTGCGCGAGGTCGTCGCACGGGTCGATCAGCTCCGGCATCGCGGCGCCTACGACCGCGCCATCGAGGAGCTGCGTGCCGCGATCGACCGGCATCCGTCGTTCCGCGATCTGCGCGAGCGGCTCACTGACACGCTGATCGAGGTCGGCGACCAGGACAGCGCCGTCGCCGAGATGTTGCACTACGCCGGCTGGCTCTCGCACAGCGACGACGCGGAAGGGGCAGCTCGCCTTCTCGACGAGGTCCTGTTGCTCGACGCGCAGAACGCAACCGCTCTCGAGATGCTCCGGATGCTCGGCTACGCCCTGCCCGAGGTCGAGCACTACGAAGGGTCACCCGAGATCCAGCCGCCGTCGACGTCGGCGGATCTGTTCGCCCCGCCGAGCTTCGCGGTGCCTTCGGCGTACGACTACGCGCAGCAGCAAAACTACGGCCGCAACCAGTACTCCACCACGCCCGATCCGTACGCCAACGACGCGCGCGACATCGGCACCGCGCCGCCACCTCCGTCTTACGCGCCCGGCGACACGCGCGGCTCGTACGTCGACGACGTGGAGGGCGATCCTTACGGCGGTCTGCAGCCCTACAGCGAGAGCGGGTACACCGACGCCTACGGGAACTACGTCGACACTTCGGGGCAGTCCGTTGGTCAACGGGGCGGCTACCCGCACCCGCAGGGCGGTGTCATCGATCCGTCGTCCTACGATCCCGACGCGCCGTTGCCTTCTTACGATCTCGAAGAGGTCGGGGCGGAGCAGGCGCTGTCGCGGCACTACACGGGGTCGCACATGGCGGCGCCGACCGCGATGTCGCAGGCGCCGCTCGTCGAGCTGGACGATCCGTTCGGTCCGCTTCCGAGCTTCCCGATCGACGACGGAAGCGTGCAGATTGTCGATGCGCCGCCCATGTCGGCCGCGTCCGTCTCGCTCGCCGCGCCGATGTCGAGCGCGCCGCGCCAGCAGATCGACGAAGACGCGCTCGAAGAGATCGACTTCTTCACGCAGCACGGGATGATCGAGGAGGCGAAGAATCTCCTCACCGAGCAGCTCTCTCGTGCGCCCAATCATCCGCTCCTGCTCGAGCGGCAGCGCGAGCTGGCCCAGGCATCCTCGCGATCTCCGGCCACGGCGCCGCCGCCGTCCAGCCACCTCGACGATCGCAGCTTCGACATCGCCGCGTCGCTCGGCGCGCTCGACGAGCTCGAGCCGGAAGCGCCGCAGGCTGCGGCGCCCAAGCCGCGATCACACAGTTTCGGCGAGCAGGTGAGCGTGGAGACGGTCTTCGAACAGTTCAAGGCCGGCGTCGCGGCGCAGGTTCCCGACGGCGACGCGGCGACGCACTACGAGCTCGGCCTCGCCTACAAGGACATGGGGCTGGTCGCCGACGCCATCCGTGAGTTCGAGATCGCGGCGCGCGACCCGGCCCGCACCTGCGTGGCCGAATCGCTGATCGGGATGATGCACCTCGATCACGGCCAGATCGATCCGGCGATCGACGCGTTCATTCGAGGTCTGCACGCGGCGCACAAGACGCCGGACCAGGAGCTCGCGCTCACCTACGAGGTCGGCAACGCCTACGAGCTGCGTGGCAACGCCGATCAGGCCATCTACTACTTCCAGGTCGTATCGCGCACCGACCCCAGCTACCGCGACGGCAGGGGAAGCGTTGCCGAGCGCATTCTCCGCCTGCAGCCGCAAGGTCGACCGGCTGCGGTAGCAACCTCCGGCAATGACGGACTTGGAGATGATTTCGACCAGGCCTTCGACGACCTGTTCGGAAAGAACTGAGACGCCGGGCCGTTCGCGGGCCGGAGCGGCGATTCGCCCTCGCGTCAGTCAGCTGGCCGAGACGGCTTGACCGGTCGAGCGCTTCCGTTCCGACCACTGCTGGAGCGCCGTCAGCATGATGGCCGCGACCACCCACGTCATGCCGCCGAGCATGATCCCGGAGCCGATGTTGAAGATCCAATGCCAGGTCATGGCGCCGCCAAGTGCCATCACGAAGAGGCCGGGCACGAAGATGCCGAAGCCGGTCGCGGGGTCGAGGTGCACGCGATGAAGCAGTCCGCCATCCGCCCTAGCGTTTCGCTTGGGCGCAACGGTCTCGGGGACCTTCTTGACGACTGCGTCGACCGCGGACGAGTTGTCGATGACCTCGTCACTCGCCGCGCCCTCTTCGGACGCGGAAGACTTATGGATGACGTCACTCACCCAGCGATCATAGCTCACCACGCGCCGATCCGGCACGAGAGCGGCACGACCCGAGCAGCGAGGGCCGCGTCGTGATTGGCGATACCGGCTTCGGTGGCGCCCGGGTCGTGGTGTTCGAGAGTCGGCGCTCGGCGGAGATGGCGTCTCTGGTCGAGCGTCATGGCGGGGTCGCGGTGAGCGCTCCGACGATGCGCGAGATCCCACTCGGCCCGACTCCCGCCATCACGGCGTTCGTCGGGAAGCTCGAGGCCGGGGCGTTCGACGCCGTGGTGTTGCTCACAGGAGTCGGCACTCGCGCGCTCTTCGACGCGGCCGCCCCGGTGCTCGAACAGACCAAGCTGCTCGAGGCGTTCGGTCGAACGCTGGTGATCGTGCGCGGCCCGAAGCCGGCGACGGTCCTGCGGCAGATGGGCTTTACCGCGTTCCTCGCCGCGCCGGCGCCCAACACCTGGCGCGAGGCGGCCGACACACTCCTCACGGCGCTGGGCGAGCGTGCGTCAGGCGCGAAGGGCGCGCGCGTGGCGCTCCAGGAGTATGGCGCCCCGCACGACGATCTCGTAGCGCAGCTCGCCGAGCACGGCGTCACCACCGAGCGGGTCCCCGTCTACCGCTGGTCGCTTCCCGAGGATACGGCGCCGCTGCGCGCCGCGCTTGCCGGGATCGCACGTGGCGAGCTACGCATCGTGCTCTTCACCAGCGCGCGCCAGGTCGAGCACGCCCTATCGGTAGCACGCGAGGAGGGCATCGCTGAAGGCGTCCTGTCGACCCTTCGCGCGGGAGTCGTCGCCTCGATCGGTCCGGTCTGCAGCGAGGCGCTCGTCGACGTTGGCTTGCCCCCGGACCTCGAGCCCGAGCACTCCAAGATGGGTCACCTGGTGAAGGACACCGCACAAAAATCGAACGGCATCCTTCTGATGAAGGACGCCGCTCGCACCGAGTGAGCGCGAAGGTCAGTCGTCGGTCGGCGGGTTCGCCTCGAACCAGTCGCCGCTGTCGTCGTCCTTCGCGGTCTTGAGGATCGTGCCGTCGGCACTGTCGCGTCGGACCACGACGACTCGACGCGTCGTCGAATCGGGGTTCTCGCGCGCCACGATGTTGATGACGTTCACGCCGGGCTTGAGCGGCACTTCGACCGAGAAGCTGGCGGCCTTGGGGTCGCTTGCGCCCTTGTTCGACTGGTAGAACACCTTCCGGCCGCCCACGAAGCCGAAGACGTCGAGCAAACGTTCGTTGCCGTTCGCCTTGCCCTTGATGGTCATCGTCTCGGCACGGGTGGAGAGCGCGCCCGGCTCGATGGAGAGCACTGGCGGTGCGTGCGAGTAGATGTCCTCGAAGGCGATCGCCCCGTTGCCGGGCTGTGCGTCGCTCGCCTCCAGCTCGCCGCTGCGCGCGAAGGCGTAGCGACCGCTGCCGAGCGAGACCTTGTCGAACTCGCCGACCTTGCCGAGAACCGTCACCGACGTGCCCGAGGCGAGCTTGCCGAAGGGCACGCCGTCCTTGGTGCGGTCGAAGAGGTTAGCGCCGTCGCCCAAGGCTTTTCGGCTGCCGGACGCCGCGTCGACCTTGCCCGGCGCCTCGACCGGCATCTTCACCTTCTCGGTCGCGAACTCGCGCAGATCGCGGTCGCCCACGCTCAGCATGACCATCGCTTCGGTCTCGGCTAGCTCCTGACGAACGTCGAACGTGAAGGCGACGCGGCGCACGTCGCCGACCGCCATGTTCGACACGTCGAACCGGCCGTCGCGCAGGAGCAAGCCGTCACCCGAGAGATTCGAGAGGTTGGCCTGCGTGTCGAAGCTCCGACCCTCGCCGACGTTCTTTACGGTCAGGTACATGCGGACCTGTTCGCCGCGCTGCAGCCGGCCATCGCCGTTGCCGCCGCGATCGTCGCTGATCTGGTAGCTGTACTTGAAGATGGGGCGGGGCAGCGCCTTCACCGTCGGTCGAATCTCGACCGGCGACGGCGCAGCCCCTCCCTCGGCGTCGAAGCGCACCGCGAGCCCGTCGCTGCGTAGCGCCGCGTCCATCGGGATCTTGCAAGAGCGCGTGGCGTTGTCCGCCTTGGGCTTGGTCGTGCCGAACTTGCGGCCTTCGACCTCGCACCAGCCGAGCGGAACGGTGGCGACCTTCTCTTCGCCTCCAGCGATCTTGCCGAAGACCAGCTCCTTCTGATCGAAGTAGCCGTTCTCGCTCTCGGTCGCGGCGCGCAGCCGATAGATGGGATCCTTGCCGTTGTTCTTCACCGTGACCTTGAGGGTCATGGGCTGGCCAGCAGTGACCGTATGCTCGGTGCGGTCGCTCTCGACCTTGACCTCGATGTCCTCGCGCTTCGCGGTGGCGCCGCTGGGCGCGGCCCAGTCGATGGCGAGCTTGCCCAGCTCGGTCGAGACCTTGGCCAGCTCCTCCTTGCGGACCTTCTCCACCACCGGCCGCACCGCGCGCATCGCCTCGGGACGGGGCGCTCCGGCGGGCATCGCCGCAGCCAGCTCGCGCGCGAACTTGATCGAGAAGTCGAGCTGCGCTTCGTCCTCCGAGTCGGCGCCGAGCTCGCGGTACTTCTCGCGATCTTCGCTGGTGTACTGGTAGCGCACGACCTCTTCCGGCTTGGCGATCGGCTGGGTCTTCTCGTTCGACAGTGAGGCGTGGAGCTCGCGCTCCTTCAGGCCCTCCTTCTGGATGAAGAGATCCATCTCGAGCTTGTCGACGGTCATCGGATCCAGCTCGATGTCCGGCGGCACGCCGACTCCCTGGATGGAGACGTCGCCCGGCGTCAGGTACTGCGCGATGGTCAGCTTGAGCGCGGCATGCTCGGCGGTGACGTCGGGGAAGACGAGCTGCACGCTGCCTTTGCCAAAGGTCGACTCGCCGACGATGAGCGCGCGATCGAGGTTGCGCAGCGCGCCGGCGACGATCTCGCTGGCGCTGGCCGATGAGCCGTTGACCAGGACGACGATCGGGTAGTTGGGCTCGGTTCCGGGCGCGACTGCGCGCTTCTCCTCGCGACCTTCCGAGGCACCTACCGTCGCGACGATCACGCCGTCGTTGAGAAAGCGGTCGGCGATCTTGGCAGCCTGGTCGAGCAGGCCGCCGGGGTTGCCGCGCATGTCGAGGACGAGGCCTTTGAGCGCGCCGTTTTGCTTGAAGGTGCGCAGCGCGGCCTCCACCTCGGCATCGCCCGTCGCTTGGAAGTTCTTGAGCTTGATGTAGCCGATGCCGCCGTCCAGCTGCTTGGCCACGACGCTCGCTACCTTGATGCTCTCGCGCTGAAGCTCGAACGCCTTCGGATCCTTCCATCCCCCTTCGCCTTCGCGGACGACGGAGACCGACACCTTGGTGCCGGGCTCACCGCGCAGGCGCCGAACGGCGTCGTCGAGTGGCATGTTCAGGGTCGACTCGCGATCGATCTGCACGATGCGATCGAAGCGCTTGAGACCGGCGCGACCGGCGGGCGTCCCCGGCATCGGGCGCATGACGGTCAGCACGCCGTCGCGCAGCGAGATGACGATGCCGAGGCCGCCGAAGGCCCCGCTCGTCTGCATGTTCATCTCGCGGTACGCCTCGGGCGACAGGAACGTCGAGTGGGGATCGAGCGTGCGTAGCATGCCGTTGCACGCCGCGTATTCGACCTCTCGCAGATCGACGTCGGTATCCTTGAGGTTCTTCTGGACGAACGAGAAGATTTCTCGGAGCCGCGCAGCCACGTCCCAGTGGCCCTGCACGTTGTCGACGCGGAACTTCTGCGACTCGGCGCCGACCTGGACGACGACCTCGTTCTGGCCTTCCGGCCTCACGATGACTTGCGCCACATCGCGTTGAACGAAGTCGAGCGCGGACACGAGCATTTGCTTCGGCTTCACGCGCGCCGGGTCGACGTACTTCGACCGGATCATCTTCAGCGTCTCGTTGACGGCCTCCAGCTTGGTCAGGTCGTACGGACGCTTCGCCGCCTTCGGGTCGGTGATGGCGAGCGCTGGGTCGAAGCCTCGCCATAGGCTTCCGGCGCCGAAGCGCGCTGCGAACAAGCCCGCGAGCGCCAGCGCGCCGAAGACGATGACGAGTTTCCCGATCCGCTCGAGGATGCGCACGCGGCGCAGTATAGATGTGCGCCGGGGCTGGGCGAGCCGACCGGAGGATGAATCGCCCGCGTCGAGTTATTCCCGCGTCGCGCGCTGGCACGAAGCCGGACATCGCAAGGTCAGGTCTTGGCGACCTTTTCGCGTTTCTCTTCGGCCACGACAACGGGCTCGGAGCCTTCGCCGAGCTGTTTCGGATCGTCGTCTTCGTCCTTCAAGCCCTTCTTGAAGTTCTTGATGCCTTCGCCGAGGCCCTTGCCGATGTTCGCGACCCGCGTTCCTCCGAAGAGGAGCAGCGCGACGCCGAGGAGCAGCAAGATCTCCGTGATCCCAAAACGGCCCATGGTCCGACCTCTATCTGCGATGGCGCGGTCGGGCGACCTGGCCGCCGAAACCGAGGCATTACGCTACCACCCTGATCCCACCAGGGCAACGCAAGGGCCGCATCGCACTGGACGTGACGTGGAGCAAAGGACGCTGCTACCGTCCACAGGCTGGAACGGTTCTGGTTACTGATGCAACGGAACCTACCGCTGTCTCCTCCTTCGCCGACGCGACGAGGGGCCCTTGCGAGGAAGCTTTTCATGAAGACCGCAACGTTCCGTGCTTCGACCTGGCTCGCGGGCGCGACTGCAGCCGCACTCATCTCCCTCGGTGCCACGGGCGACGCCCATGCGCAGGCGGCCAACGAGTCCGTCAACGGAGACGGTAAGGGCATCATCGGCGGCGCCCTGCTCGGCGGCGAGGTGGTCACGATCACCATGGGGATCGTGGGAGTGGAGGAGGCATGGCCCTACTTCGTCTTCGGCGGCCTCGGCGCGGTCGGCGGCGGGATCGGCGGCTGGGCAGTCGAGCAGGCGGATCCCCCGGCGGAAGCACCTCTCTTTATGCTGGCCGGTGGTCTCACCCTCCTGATCCCGGCGATCGTGATCTCGCTCAACGCCACCTCCGACGACGATCCAATCGAGGACCAGCCCAGCGATTCCGAGCGCGCCGAGCCGGCTCAACCCGCGCCCGGTGCGCCCGCGGCGACGCCCGCTTCCGGGAGCGGCTCGGTCAACCTCGGGGCCAGCTCGCACCGGGATGTCGTCGAGACGAACCGCAAGGTCGCACGCATGCAACGCGGCTCTCGCGCTCCCGTCGCCCGTACCGGCGCGGTCGACCTCGGTGCCGAGCGAGTCCAGCTCGGCGTGCCGGCGGTCCAGGTCCAGCCGCTCTACAGCCAGCAAGAGATCACGCGTTACGGCGTCGCCCAGGGCACCGAAGTCCGCGTGCCCGTGATCTCTGCTGCATTCTGACAGGTCGCCGTGTCGGCCGAGAAGTCGACGGGCGATGATGCAGTCCTCGGTCGCGTGACGGATCCTGCCGCGCTCCGCGAGGAGCGTGTCGGCGTCGCGCAGCTCGAGCTGACGCTGCCGACAGCGTGGACGAAGCGGCGGGTCCGCATCACCTTGCCGCAGACGCTGCGGTGCTCGCGGTGCGGCGGTGGCGGCTGCGACGGCTGCGGCCGCAGCGGCGCATTCCGCCTGCCCGCCGACGACGAAGCCAGGCGTATGGAGCTCGAGGTGCCGATCATCGGCACCAAGCCCGTTGCCGTGGTCGTCCCGCGGCCACTCGGCGACGCTTCTCCGGTCCGCCAGCTCGTCTGCGTCATCGAAGGCGGCGGTGAACCATCAACCT
>Ga0105046_10002852_pt1 | contig 27331 bp, 20 predicted proteins | sample MAT03_FD_78385 | JGI IMG/M metagenome (GOLD analysis project Ga0105046, IMG submission 78385) | Freshwater microbial communities from Lake Fryxell liftoff mats and glacier meltwater in Antarctica - MAT-03 (megahit assembly) | ecosystem: Environmental > Aquatic > Freshwater > Ice > Liftoff... | reverse complement strand
TCGGCCACGCCGCACAGCCAGTCGCGCTGCGGCAGCGTGACGAGGAAATCGAGATCGTTCAGCACCGCAAACGGCGGCGCGAAGGTGCCGATGGCATTTTTCCCGCCCATGAAATTCACGCCGTTCTTCACGCCCACACCCGCATCATTCTGCCCGAGCACCGTGGTCGGCACACGCACCTGCCGCAGCCCGCGATGCACCAGCGCGGCGGCGAGGCCGACCGCATCCATCACCGCACCGCCGCCGATGATGATGACGAACGACTGCCGGTCCATGTGCCGCTCCAGCATCAGCCGCATGAATCCCTCCACGAGCGCGATGTCATTCTTCACTGCCTCGCCGCCCGGCACGATCTGCGGCTCGATGGCGAGTTCGAGCACGTCCGGAAATGCGGCGATGTAAGCCTTCACTTCCTCGCGCAACTTTGGCCGCGCCGCGGCGACGTGACCGTCGATGAACACCATCACGCGATGCCGCCGATGCTCGTCCAGCCGACACAGCGTATCGGCCAGCACGCGGTTCGCCGCGTGGAACAGCCCGTGCGTGAAGGTCACTGGAAATTCCCACGTGACCGCGACCCGTTGCGCGATGGACCGCGTCGGGTCACTCATCGAGCCGCCTCCATCCACGCCTGCACCGCCCGCGCGAGGTCGAGCTGCGTCACCGGGAGATGGGGCAGCTTCATCGACGACGCCCACGCCACTTCCTGCCCCACGCGGTTACTGCCGTGCGTGCCGTGGATTTTCCGCGTGTCGAAACTCACCGTCCCCGGCGGCCAGCCGAAGTAAAGTTCGCACGGGTCGTAGCCCGGCTTGTTGTGGATGTCCACGTGGCTCGCGTAGTCGGGCGCTTCGACCGGGCCGTCGAACCACGGATAGGCAAACCACGCGCTCTCGACCGCAGTGATCACCAGATCGCCGCTGCGCCGATGCGCGATGCCGTGTTCCTTTTGCGCAGCCTTGTCCCAGACCTCCGCGACACCGGGCAGCGTGCGCAACGCCTCCGCCGCCGCGAGCGTCGCCGCCGGGTCGCGGCAGAAGACGTGCGCGAAACCGTGGTCGCAGACTGCGAACGCACGGCTGGTGAAAAAATCTGTGTAAGCCATGTCGCGAATCTCGCGCGTGGAAAAGAGACCGGCTTCCCGCAGCCGCCGGTTTGGAAATACCGCGCCGTCGCGCACCTGCTCGATCGCGTAGTCGCCAAAGGCGAGCCACTCATAGCCGCATTCCGCCGACTTCGCCTCCAGCCGCTCCATGTAGCCGAGCAATACGTCGAGCGCCTGGTCCGCCTCGCGGCTCACGGGGCCGAAGCGCTGGAGGTCGTAATCGAGATGCGGGATGTAGGTGAACAGCACATCCGGCGCGACATCCGGCATCTCCATCACGGCGCAGGTCGCATCCACGATCCAGTCCGACGATTTCTGGTTCGCGAGCGGTCCCCAGTAGTTCATCAGGTTGAACGGGCGACCGACGCGCTCATTGATCCGCGCCTCCAGCGAGGCCGGCTGCGTGTAGCACGCCTGGATCATCCCGCCGCTGTGCTTGTGAATCGGCGCGGGCGTCACCACGAGATCCACCGCCTCGCCCATGCTCTGCTGCCAGAACATCATCCCCACTTTCTTCCCGCGCGCGCGGAAGTCGTCCCAGATGCGCGGCCCCTCCACCAGGGTCGAACTCTGCTCCCAGAACAGCACCTTTCGCAGGTCGGAAAAAAACAGCCCGTTCGCGACGAGCCCGTTTTCCCCCGGAGTCGAGGCGGTGCGAAACGCCGCCTGCACCGGGCAGGTCACCGCGGGAAAAATACTCTGCACCGGACGGAACTCGGGCAGATGCGACACGAGATTCCAACCGAGGGCAGCGACATCAACGACGAGCAGCTTGGTCTTTGCCGGCATGGTGAGGCGTCAAAGAGAATCAGCTTCGCAAAAAAAAGCTAGGCTCTTGCGGCCCGGTGCGTCCCTCCTGGGTGTGATTCCTTTCAGGTACAAGAAGGCGTGTCGCGCAATCAAGGAGGGGCGCTTTGATAGCGCCATTTCGATGCGGTCGCTCCGCGCCGCATCGAGCCAGAGGCGCGGGCAGCACTGCGGCGGTGGGAAATCTGGTGATCTCTTTTGCATGGCAATGCTCCTGGCTGGCAGCGGCGCGGAGCGACCGCTGCCAGAGGGCGCTATCAAAGCGCCCCTCCTTGCGCCGGCGGCGACCTCCACAATGTCCCGCTGGACACGAATCAAATCACGCCCGTCCCTACTGCGCCGGAGGCGGGGTCCACCGGTAGAACCGGGCGGTCGCGTCGCCGATGGTCGAATCGACGGCTTCCACAAGTCCGCCATCATCCGTCGTTCCCTGCGCGAACTGCTCCCAAATGATCATCTCGTTCGAACGCCACGCGACATATTCACGTCCGCGCAAGCCGTGGAGGACGATGCGCAGGCTGCCATTCCCCTGAAACTCCAGCCCCGTCGTGTGGAAAACTTGGACCAGCCGGACGCTGCCAGCGGCAGTCCCCGCCGGGAGTGTCTCGCCGCCGATGGCCAAGGCGGACGCAGGGATCGGCGCGCTGACAAAGCCCGCTGACTTCACATCACCCGGCGGCGCGGCCGGAGAAACGTCGGCCTTGATGACCGCGATCTCGCGATGCCCCGACGCAAGCACCTGCCCGGCGGAAAGGGCGACGGTGATGCCGATGCGGCCCGTGGCGGCCTGGGAGAGATCGAGGCTGACGGTGCCGCCCGCGGCATCCGGCCCCGTCACCGCGCGCGGTGCGAGGAAGACGGCGGGATCGAGTGTCACAGTGCAGCGGATGGTGTTCTCATTCCCCTGCGACTGGATGCCGACCGGGAGCGACAGGACGCCGCCGATGTCCGCGGTCACTTCGTCGGCGTGGATGACGCGCGGATTGGCGAGCGCGATCAGCGTGGCGACGCTGCTGGTCGCGGTGCCGGGTCCATTCGTGACCACCACATGGTAGCTGCCGCTGTCGGTGGGTTGCAGTTTGTAAACCGTCAGCACCGGGGTGTTCGAGCCGGAGACGCGCCCGTCATCGACGATCACCGCTCCATTGTGCCACCACTGGTAATGGCGCGGCTGCGAGCCTCCCGCGACGACGTTGAAGACCGCCGTGCCGCCGAGGAGGATATTCGCGCTCTCGGGATGAGAGAGGACGTAGGGCACGGTGCTCGATGACAGGCCCCACGTGAGCATGTGAATGCCAGCCGCGCCATTGCGGCCATCCAATGCGATCCGGTACGTGGCGCCGGCGACGGCGGTGAAAACGACGCGGCTCGTGTTGCCGAGCGAGCTGTCGTCATCGGCGGCGATGAGCGTGAGCGCGCCCACACTGCTGCCGGTGTAAACGGCCAGCACGGTGTCGAAGGAACTTCCCTCGGTATCGAACGAAGCCTCGCCCGCGGAAGGCGCGGTCCAGTTGAACCACAGCGACCTGCCACCCGTGCCGGCGTGCGCCGGTTCGCCGGTCTCGATCGTCGCGCCGTGCGAGCTGCCGGTCAGCGTCCCGGTCGTGCCGGTCACGACACGCGCGGCGGCGAACATGTCGTTCACCGCCGGATTGATCGCAATTTGCAACGATCCCACCACGCCATCCTTCCCATCCACCGCGATGCGATAGATCGTTCCGTTCGTCGCCGAAAAAGTGAGCCGGCTGGTGAGGATGCCCACATCCGCATCGTCATTCGACGCGACCGGCGCGAGACCGTTCACCGCGGTGCCCGTGTACACCGCGAGCAGCGTGTCGAAATCGCTCCCCTCGGTGCTCACCGTCACGGGGCCGGTCGCGGTCGCCGTCCAGCGGTACCACACGGACTTTCCGCCCGCGTTGCCCGCGTGATTCGGCTCGCCGGCTTCCTTCGTGCCGAGGTGCGTCTTGCCCGTGCTGCCCGCGGCGGATCCCGTCAGCACCGCCGCGCTGGCGAAGTTGTTATTCGGCGGCGCGGCTCCCGCGTACGTGATGAGGATGCGGCTCGCATTATTTGTCTCGTCGCTTTCCTCGATGTGATTCTCCGGATCGACGACACCCTCCAGCCAATACTGGCCGGGCGGCACCGCAGTCACATCGATCCATTGGTCCGGGAGACTGGAATTGTAAATGTCGCGCCAGCCCACGGAGATGCCCTGCGTCAGGCCACCGCCATAGACGCCGCTCAGCGGCGCGCCCGGCAGCGCGGTGTTGTGCGGCGCGAGGTCGATGATGGCAAAGCTGGTCTTGTTGCCCGAGGCGACGACGTCCCCCACCCCGTTCCCCGGGAGCACCGCGCGCAGATGCATTTGCACCCAGTCGTCGAAATGCAGATGCCCATGCGCGGGATGAAAGGTGAAGCTGCCCGCGGGCCGCTCATCATACGTCCCATCCTCGTGGAAAATCCGCTGCACGACGAGCGGGCTGGCAGCGGTGCCGCGCAATTCGAGCGGCCCCGTTCCCGTATTCGGCGTCGCCGTGGAAACGCGCAGCAGCGTGCGCCCGGGGATCTGCGTCTGGTCGATCGTCCAGCCATAGAGATAGTTCAGCGACTGGCTCGCCATGATGCTGATGTCCGGCAGCAGCCGCACGGGACTTCCGCCCAGTTCGCTCCAGCGGAGGGGCGCCGTCCCCGCGGCCCCGCCGATGCCCGTCAACTGGAGGTAATAGACGCTGCCCGATACGGCGGCAAAGGTCACCCTGCTCGTGGTGAGCGCGCCATCGTTGTCGTTGCACGCAATCTCCGCGAGACTCGCCAGCACGCTGCCGGAATAGGCGCACAGGAAGGTGTCGAACTCGCTGCCCGCGGTGAAAAAAACCGCCTGCATGTTCCGCGGCGCGGTCCAGCGGTACCAGATCGAGTTTCCCGCATGCGGCTCGCCCGCCTGGGCTGTCGCGCCGGTGTTGAAATCATTCCGGAATCCATACCCGCCCGTGATGGCAGTCGCGTTGGCGAAGTTGTCGTTCACCGGCAACTGCGCCTGCCATTCGAGTTGATAGTTCCCGCTCGCGCCGCTGTAGCCATCGATCGCCACCTGATAGACCGCGCCCGCTTGCGCGATCAACTCGACATAGCTCGTCGTCCCGCTGGTCGCATCGTCGTTGCTGATGATCACCGTGAGCGCATTCACCGCCGCGCCGGCATAGACGGCCAGCGTCGTGTCGTAGCCGCTCCCGAGCGTGCGGAAAAACCACCGGCCCGACTGCGGCGCAGTCCAGCGGAACCACACCGAATGCCCGCCGGTGAACCCCGCGTGGAGCGGCTCGCCGGGTTCGCCCGTCGCCGTCGCCGTCGATCCCGATTGTGTTCCCGTCATCCCGCCGATGGCCGTCGCATTTGCGAAGTTGTCATTCACCGGCGCCGCCTGAGCCGTGCTGACAAAAGCCGCCACCGCGATTGCCGACGAAAAAAGGAGCGCGATCAGGCGACTGAGAACGCGACAAAAGGGAGGGTTCATGCGCCCGCCATATCACTCTGCACGGCACAAGCAATCACCAGTCTGCCGCAGTGGAGTGGGGCAGGCGACCCGCCTGCCAAAGTCTCCCAGTGGGGCAGGCGACTCGCCTGCCAAAGTCTCATCGGGCGACCCGCCCGATGTCCCGGCGAGTCGCCGGAACAGACTGCCCGCAGGCGGGGTCGCCTGCACCACTTTCCTGCGCCCGCCTCCCCCTTTGAAACCACTCCCAACCACGGAAACGCCTCACCCCTTCGCAACGGCCTCCGGCACCGACTCCGCGCCAGCCTCAGCACCGGCCGGTTGCCCCTGCACCCCCTGGTCCGGCTCGCGCAGCCGCAGCGCGCGGATCTCCATCTTCACCCAGCGCCAGACGCCGCTGAAAAGCAGCCGCCCGCTCTGCTTCGGCTCATGCGTGAAGCCCGGCACCAGAAGCCGCCACCCCGCATTGCGTGCGCCATACACCCCGGCGGCGATTCGCTTGCGGGCCAGCACAGCGAGACGTCGATTGTAAAAGCGCATCAGCCTCGCCGCGATGCGTCCGCCGATGCCGTCGAAGGGGAACCTTCCAAACATCGTCGCCGGATCCGCATACACCTGCTTCACCGGGCCGAGATGATACGTCGCGACGTCCATCAGGAACGCCGCCGCCATCAGTTCCGCATCACCGAGATAGAAATACTTGTCGCGATAGATGCAGTCGAACCAGCTCTGGAAACAGAATGCGAACCGGCGGTTGTAGTCCTGGACATCCACCGCCTTGCCCTCGCACGCCGTCGCGATCGTCGTCGCGACGGACTGCGCGGTGAACGCACAGAAATCCAGCCCCGGACTGTAGAGCGGATCGAGAAAGCCCGCCGCATCGCCCACGCATGCCCAGCCATCGCACATCACCTGTTTCACCCGATACGGAAGCTGCGAATAGGCGCGCTCATCCCCTTCGATCACCTGCGCCTCGGCGAGGATCTCCCTCCCCACTGGATGCGCCCGGCAGTGCGCCAGGATCCGCTCGCCGATCGTCCCGCCCTCCGGTGGTGAAAAGAGCCGCTCGTCGTAAACGAGACCCACGCTCACATCGCCGCCCTTCAGCGGAATGATCCAGCACCACCAGCCAAGGCCGCAGAGATGATTCGTCGCCCAGCCGCGCGCGGACAAAGTCGCCGCAGCCCATTTCGGAAACTTCTGCCGCAGCTCATTTCCATCCCAATCCTTCACCCCGGTGAACCGCGCCCACAGCGAATTCGTCGGGTGCTCCTTCATCGGTTCCAGGTATCCGCGCTTGCGCGCAACGATCGCCGCGCGCCCACTCGCATCCACCAGCCAGCGCCCGGTCGCATGCCGGGATTCCCCATTCGTGAGCACCTCGATCACATTCGCCCCCGCGCCGCCTAGCTCAAGCTTCACGACCTTCGCGGGCCGCCACAGCTCGCAGCCCGCCGCCACCGCGAGGCCGAGCAGATGCTCATCCAGCGTCGAACGATCCACCTGAAACCCCGGCAGCCGCGAATTAAACCGCGCCCCAATCTCCGCGCACTCCTCGAACGGCTCGTCCTCGGTCCGCGCAAACCACATCCGCAATCCCTGCTTCGCAAGCTGGTGATGCCCGAGGTAATTCGACAGCCCCAGCACCCGCGTGAGAAAACACGAACTCACCTCCGTCGTGCTCTCGCCCACCTTGCGATCGAAAGCCTCCGTCTTCTCGACGATGAGCACGCGCAACGCCGGACTGCTCCTCTTCAGGAGCAGCGCCGTCGCGGCACCGGAAAAAGCGCCGCCAATGATGACCACGTCGAAACTCGCGTGCATCCGCCACCCATACCTGTCCCTCGTGCCCGATCCAACCGCTCCCTTCACGAATCTTTCCTTTCGGAAAAAATTGGTTGCCCGCCCACAGCCGGGCCAGTAGCTTCGCCGCCCTTATTAGGAGCCTTAGCTCAATCGGTTAGAGCGCTACCCTGTCACGGTAGAGGTTGCGGGTTCGAGCCCCGTAGGCTCCGCCACTTTGCAAAAGTGTGCGGAGGCTCGCGGACACAGGATTCCAGGGCAATTCGGGCACACGAGCGAAAGGCCGATTCTGAATCTATGACGCTTTTATGACACTCCTCCTCCCCTTGGTCCCGCACCATGGTCGCGCTCCGCATGTTCCCGCTCCCACCGAAGCCTCGGCAACTCTCTGCCGGTCGTGATGGTTCAGGTAATCGACGTGCCGGTCGTCAAGGTTACTGGATTCCCGTCCGTTCTCGCCTGCCGCGGACTGGCGACAGATCCCGCTCGCGAAGACTGCGGGTCAGTCTTGCTGGATGAAACGGGTGAACCAATGGAAGGCCGGCGTCCTCAAAAGGCAGACTGAGCGCAATCTGGCCCGCTTGGAGGATGTCATTGTCGATCGTCACGAGCATCGGGATTTCAGCGATCGCGGTGTCGGCCAGAATGCGCGCATCATTGATCTCCCCCGTTGGGAGAATCCCACGGTGGTCCACGAAGCCATGAAGTTCTTCCGGCATCCCCTCTGAACGTCCGTCAGAATGACCGGCGTAATGCCCCACAAGATGAGGTGATCGAGGGCGGCACCAGCCCGGTCTTGCTGTTCGGCAGATCCGCTGACTGAAAGATGGTGGAGTTCCGCCGCGACTCCGGGCGGGTAATCAAGGGCGAACTTCCGCGCTTGAAATGTCCTCTTGAAACCCAGGGCGAACTCGTATCCAGCCGCTATGTCCAGAAGGACATTGGTACCAAGTGCGAGCCGCTTGCTTTGCAGGCCGTCCGCCATAAATGCGAGCCATCGCCGCCTCAAATCCATCCTCGACCTCTTCCTCTGACATTCGGTTGACCGCCTTGCGCGCTACCCGTGCCATTTCGCTGCTGTCCGTGGTCTTCGGGTATTTCATTCCATCCAGCTTCTTCTTGGCCCCTGAATTCTTGGTGCTCATGGTTGGATGGGTTGGGGATTGCATGGGTTGAGTAAGGCAGCCTTCGCGCTCGGAGGTCCGGATACAAAAACTTCCCTTCGACATGTCGTATTTCTGCGGCGTCCTGCAATGATTTTGGAAAGGCGCCGGACAGTGCGATGCGGTTCCGTCGCGGCGAAAGGGACGGCGCGCATTTCAATCGGGGACTTCCTCCAGATCCCGCCGGTAGCATTCGCAGAATGTCCGTCAGCGCGTTTTTCCCGAACTCGGCCTCACACCGAGCAGCCGAGCAGCAGACGGTTTTCCTCTGAACCAAGAATGCGCTTGGCATCATCCATCCGCTCGGCGACGGGGCGATCCGCCTCCGTTTTTTTGCCGCTGATGATACTCTTGAACCGCGCGTTGGCCCACGTTCGGTACTCTGCGAGGCAGCCGTCATAGGTGGTGCGCCCGGAGTTGAGCGTGTGTGTTCCGAGACGGAAGCGCTCCAGTTTGTATGCGGCCTGGACTTCGACGAAGACGGCCTTCGGCACGAAGTCCAACGTGGCATGGAAGAAGTCGAGTGCGAGCGCCTGATGCGTGGGGCTGAGTTGCTCGAAGACGCGGAAGAGATTGCCGAGAAATGCAAACGTTTCGTGCCGCTGAGCGGCGAGTCGGGACAGTGCGTGTGCAGCAAGGTCACGGTTTTCCAAGACGAGTTCGGGACTGGCGATGAGTTCGCGAGTCGCTTCGACGGCGGCGAAATAGGTGGAGGCTTTGCTCGCGTAGAAAAGGAGGCTTTGTCCGCGCAGTTCGCCGTGGAGACGCTCGATCTTCGCCTCGATGTCACGGAGCTTGCTCGCGAGGTAGGCAGTCGAAACGACCACCGCGCCAATGGTGAGCGCAGTCGAGAGCGCGAGCGCAGTCTGGATTGCCGCAGTGGAACCTTGCACGAGTGAACCGAGGTTCTGCAACTGCCGCGCCGAGGCCGGAAGGTCAGTGAAGTTGTCGAGCGACACGGGCCGAAAAGGCATGTGGTGGAGGATCTCGAAGCTGCCTGAGTTCCGAGTGACACCATTCATGATGAGCGGCTTGCCGGAATGCAGGGCGTCGGCGACATGCTGCGGCACTTGGCTCCAATCAATCGCGAAGGGTAATCCGGGGGTCATAGCTGGGTGCCGTCGCTCTGCTTGTGGCGCAGATAGGCGACAAAAATGACGCCGGGGACCGTGACTCGAAACGCCGGACCTTAAATCATGGGGACCGACAGAAGGGCGGAAATCGCGACGCCAATGAGGCCGCCAATCACCCCGAAAAAACGCATGAGCCCTGCATTTGCAGCCAAGGTCAACCCACGGCCCAAAACAAACTTCGCAACGGCGTTGGCCGCATTCGCAGCACTCCTGCGTGCCGCGGACTTGCGCGACAGAACACTAGCCTGAAACAATCACGGGGCTCGACTCCATGCGTCCTGCCTCTGGCTGTGATTCCTCCGGGCTAGCGTCCGGCTTCGAGGAATTCCACTTTTGCACTCAGCTCGGGAGTGAGGAATTGGTCCGGCTTTTCGATCTGCACCTTGATTTGCAGGGTTCCCTTCTGCCGGTTCGCCTCGGGGGCGATTTCCGAGACGCGGCCGACATAGACTTTTTCCGGCCAGGCTTCCGGGCTCACCCGGCAGCGTTGGTTGAGCGACACCTTTGGCAAATCCGCTTCGCTGATGTCCACCTCGACCTGAAGATCGTTCGGGTCCGCGAGCGAGAGCAACGCGCTGCTGGGCCCGCGGGTGCCTCCGAAATTCTGCGGCGTCACCAATTCGCCGGGGTCGGCGAGTTTCTCGAGGACGACGCCGTCGATCGGCGAACGAATGACCGTCCAATCCAGCCACACTTGGGCCATCGAGCGGGAAGCCTGGAACTGACGCACCTGCGCCTCGGCGGATGCGACGGTGAGTCGCGCCTCGTCTTCGCGCTCGGCGGTTTCGTTCTGGGTGGCGCGCAGTTTCGTCACCCGGGCGAAATTCAGTTTGGCGCGTTCCACCGCGATGCGACTCACGGCGATCTGCGCATCGAGTTCGGCGACCCGGGCTTGTTGTTCCGCGTCATCCAGCCGCACGACGATCTCCCCTTGCTTCACCCGGTCGCCCTTTTTGACGCCGATCCATTTCACCTCGTTCATCACGCGCGGGCTCAGTTCGATCCGTTCGCGGTTGATGATGTAGCCGCTGACGGTGAGAACGGAGTCGCCCGCTTTCGCGGGTGTCTTGAGCGGCGCGGGGGCGGGTGCCTTGGATTCGGCGGGTTTCGGCGCTGCCGATTCATTGTGGCTGGCGCCGCGTTCGTCGGAAGCCCACGGGCGGGCGAAGTAGAGCGCGATGGCAGTGACGACGATCACGAGCAGGATGATGATCCCGAACGAACCCTGCGAGCGCCGCCGCTGACCTTCCGTGATCCGAATTGTCTGCAGCTTGGCCGCGTCCATTGAGGGCAATATAGCCGGGTTCAGACTGCCTTCAACGCCTCGATCACGGGCATCCGCGACGCACGAAGCGCGGGGAGCAACGCTCCGAGGACGCCGACCAGTGCGGCGAAGATCAGCCCCTGCCCGATCACTGGCGCGGTGATCTTCAGCTCGAAGACCGATTCGCTGAATGTCTGAAAATTGAACGTCCCCGTCCTGTAGCCGTTCAGGAAAAGGGAGAAGGCACCGCCGACGATTCCGCCCAGCAAGGCGAGGCAGGCGCCCTCCAGAAGAATGGCGCTGACCACGGCGCGTCGCCGGAATCCCAGCACGCGGAGCGTCCCGATCTCGCGGGTCCTGGCACCGACGCTCGCGTACATCGTATTCATCGCCGCAAGGACCGCACCGATCGACATCACGGTCGCGATCACATTGCCGGCGTAACGGATCGGCTTCGCGGTCTTCGTCTGCTCGCCGTAGTAGCTCACCTCGGGGACGACTCGCACCACGAGGCGGCGGTCGCTTTCGAGGCGTTGTTTGAGACGCGCTGCCGCCGCGGGATCGGTCGGGCGGATGAGGACGCTCGCGTAGTTGGCGCGGTTGAAAATGGCGCGGCCCTCGTCGGCATCCATCCATGCTTCGGAATCAAACGCGCTGCCGCCGGCATCGAAGTGCCCGACCACATGCAGGACTCGGGTGCCGAGTTTGATTTCATCGCCGACGGTCATCCCGGCGAATCGCCTGGCGATCCGCTGGCTCACGGCTATCTCCCGCTTGCCGGGCGAAAACCAGCGGCCTGCGACGAGTTTCACCTGGGGCCGCAGTGCGGGACCGCTCGGTGAGACGCCGCGGAAGATCACATTGGCACCGCCCGTGGCTCCACCGGAACGCGGGAGGTAGGCGACCACCAGCGCGTCCGCCGAGATCATCGGCTTGCCGTTTTCATCCCGTGCGATCTCCTCCGAGTATTGGATGGCTCGCAGATCATCGAGACCGATCTGGCTGGTGGATTCGGAATCGGCACCTTTCCGGACGACGAGAAGATTCCGCGGATCCCCGGTATTTCCGCCCGCCGATTCGAGTCCCCCGGCGAGCGACTGCATGAGAATCCAGACGAATACCACGAGCGCCACGCCGAGGATCGTGGCGATGGTCGAGCGCCAGCGCACGATGACGTTCCGCAGACTGTATTTGACTGGCAACGCCATGTCCGCCCGGGACGGGATGCGTCCGTCGTTATTGCTTACCGCCTTTGGGGCGGAGGCGGCGGACTGCCCGTGGTCTTGAACATCTGCAGTCCCATCTTCTCCCGCTCGGATTTTTGCTGGAGAGATTGCTTGAGGGTGGAGACCTGATCCGGGGTCAGTGTCTTGCTGGCGGCCTGGACAACTTGGTTCTGAAAGTCCTCCTGCTGCTGTACCCAGCCATTGAAGGTGGTTTCGTCCCGCAGCCGGCTCAGCATCGTGGCGGGGTCGGTCTTGGTCCGGTCGAAAGGGTTGTCGCCTGACTTCTTTCGCTCCTCGCTCATGAGTTGGATCAGGCTTTCTTTCTGAGTCGGTTCGAGGGGTGTTCCCGCAGCGGCAAACTGCTCGTCGAACTGATTGACCGTCGCCCGTTCCTCGACCGTCTGCTCATACTGCGAAAACTCGTCGTAGCCCTGATCCCCCAAAGTTGTCCGGAGTTTTTCGTCGAACTCGCTGTCGATGGCGGCGGTCTGCGCGGCGAGGCTCGCCGAGTTTCCTGCTGAGCCGATCCGGGCGTTGGCCTTCGCTGTCTGCCGATCGGCGAGAAGACCAAGGAGAACGCCCGAGTCTTGAGGCGAGAGCTTCAGATTCTTCGCCAGAACCGAGTACTGCCTGGTAACGCGGGCGGTCGCTTGTGATTGCAGCATCTTCCGGCCTTCCTCGGTTTTCATCATGGCTGCCATCGGGTTGTTCATGTTCGGGCCGGGTGCAGGCGCGCCAAGGGCCGGCACCGGTTGCAATGGCGTTTCTGTCGTCCTGGCCTGCGCTTTCAGCGAATCCCTTTCACGCGTCAGCCGTTCGATATTCTCCCGCAAGGGATCGGTGTCGGCAGCCACCGCCCGTTCCGCGGCGTCTCTTTCAGCCGAAAGTACGGCGATGCGGGCATCCCGTTCGGCGACCTGCTGCCGGTAGTGGACTGCGAACCATGCGGCCACGGCTGTGGACAGGGTGAGAAGGACGATGAGGATGCGTTGCATGGTTGTTACTGAGGTTTGATGAATGAGCGGCCCATCCGCGCGCCAAACGAGCGCCACTCGGAACGCTGCTTGAAGGAATCCTGGAGAATCGTCACCTGATCGGGGTTCAAGCCCGCTTCCGATGCACGCGTGATGACACGATCCTGATAAGCCTGCTCCTGCTGCTCGCGTAATTTGAGATCCGAGTCGGACATCAGCACCGCGACGCCGGGCCCTCCGCCGAGATCGGGGATTTCGTCGGTGGGAGATTTCGCCCGTTCCTGCCGCATGATGTCAGTGAGGGCGGTCTTTTGATTGCTCTCGAGCGGCTGGCTCTTGCTTTTGAAATTCCGGTCGAAGGACTCCAGCGCGCGCTGGTCGCCGACGGTTTGCTCGTAGGTCCCCAGCTCCGCGAACTTCTCCGCGCCGAGCACCGCTTTCAGTTTGGCATCATACTCCGTCTTGGTGGCAGCGATCTCCTGCCGGGTCGATGCCAGCGCCGCATCATCCGCAACGCCGCCGGTGAGAACTTTCCGGCCCTTGTCGAGTGCTGCAAAATTGCGTTCGGCCAGCAGCTCCGTCACCAGCTTCGTCTCCTGGTCGTTCAAGCCGAGTTTCTTGAAGAGCGAATCGTAGGCGCCGCCGATCATGCGCTCCTGCCCCTGTTTCATCATCTTGCGCGTGTCAGGGTCGTCCATCCGCTTGGCAAATCCCTGCATCATCCCGCGCAGGTCGAACTGCTTCGGATTTGCGCCGGGGTTTTCGCCGCCCGGCGAATCGGCGGTCTTGCCTCCGTCGGCGAGCAGTTGCCTGGCCTTGTCCCTGGCCTGATCGCGCTCTTTCTTGAGGCGCTCATTGTCCTCCTTCAGAAGCGCGATGCTCTTGTCCGAGTCCGCGCGGAGCGCCTGAAACGCATCCTTCTGCGCGGCGAGATCGGCGGCAAGTCTGGCCAGATCGGCTTTCAGCGCCGAACCCGCTTGGAACTGTGTGACCGCCATCACACCGCTGCCGATGGCAAAGGCGCCAACGATTGGAAGAAACAATTTGCTCACTTGGGCAGAGTCCTCGACGCGTCATGCATCGTCAAGGAGTGACCGGAGTCGCTCCGGGGCGATGGCATCCAATGTCGTTGGTCTTGAAGTGGAAGACCGCTGGGGGAAGGGACGCACCGCTACCTGCGTTGGAAGCTGAGCCCACTCGCACGCGATGGCCGCAGTGTCTGACAATGGGTCTCGCCATGCAGCGAGCGGCCGTTACGTTTCCTCGCGATGCCGCAAGCCTTGTCTGAACTGGAAGGACTCCGTGTGACGGTGGATCGCGTGACTTTCATGCCGCAATTGGATGCTCCCCCGGATCGACCCTATCCGTTCGTGTACTTCATCACGATTCACAACGGCTCGGAGGAGACGGTGACGATCAAAGGGCGCAAGTGGGTGGTGACCGATGTTCGCGGCGACACGATCGTGGTCGAGGGCGATGGAGTGGTGGGAAAAACCCCGCGGCTGGAGCCGGGTGAGAACTTCTCGTATAACAGCTACCACACGATCGGTGCGGATAGCGCGGCGGAGGGAGCGTTCTTCGGTGTGACGGCGCAAGGCGTGGCGGTGCTGGTGCGGATACCGGGGTTCGAGATGAGGGCGCCGGTGGCGAATTCGTGACGCGCTATTGCGGCGAATGGATGCCGCTCTCGGTCGCTATGCAATCGACGTGCATGTCGTGTGGATCCATGGGCAGTTCGGGCAGGAGCTGAAAATCGAAGCAGACTCCCATCTTGCAAGTGTGCGGCGGCAGCCAGGAGAGGAGGCGATCGTAGAATCCACCACCGCGCCCGAGCCTCGCGCCGTGCCGGGTGAAGGCGACGCCGGGCACGACGATGAGGTCGATGCTTTCCGGTGCCAGCGCGTTCGCGGGATCGGCGGCAGGTTCGCGGATACCCCACGCGCCGGGCTGGAGTTCGTAGAGCGAAGTGACGCGGAAGAGGTCGAGCCGATCTCCCGTGACGCGCGGATAGGCGAAGACTTTTCCGTCGGCACCGGTCCAGAGCATCTCGACATCGGGCTCGCGCGGCTGGGGCGCGAAGAGGACGACTGTCCTCGCGCGCTGCCATGGAGCGGATGCGACGATGGCTGCGCAGAGCCGCGCACTTTTCCCGCCGCGAATGTCGGGCGGTTGAGAGGACACGGCTCGGATGGCGCTGCGAACTTCAGTCTTGGTCGGCATGATGGGATGTGCGTGCGAGGGATCTGCGAACCGGACGCACGAAACGATTGCGTGGCATGCGGAAGGCTCTATTCTCGACGCTGTGCCAAGACTTTTCTCCCGAGAAGCCAAGTCCCCCAAGGCGAATATCCAGAAGTCCGCGAACGGGCAACATGACCCTGCCTCGGGTGCGCAGAAGGTGGGGCTGAAGCCGAAGATGGGAAAGAAGAGGCGGAATTTCCTGACGAACATTCTGATCCCGTCGCTGTTCCGGCGTCGCTCGGGTCGCGTGGTGACGCCGGAATTCCCAAAGCTGCGGCGCGGCGATATCGGGGTGACGTGGATCGGGCACGCGTCCTTCCTGCTCCAGTTCGGGAGTCATAATGTGCTCGTGGATCCGAACTGGGCGCGCTGGCTGAAGGTGGTCAAGCGGCTGAAGATGCCGGGGCTGCATTTGCATGAACTGCCGGACATCGATCTCGTGCTGGTGACGCACGCGCACTTTGATCACCTCGACAGGAAGACGCTGCGGACGGTGGCCGCGAACCAGCCGATCGTGGTGCCTTTCGAGGTGGGAAATCTGGTGCATGACCTCGGCTTTCGCAGCGTGCATGAGCTGGGTTACTGGGAGAGCTACAAGCTCGGGCCGCTCACGGTGACTCTCACGCCCTGCGCGCACTGGGGCGCGCGCGTGCTGCACGACACGCATCGAGGCTTCGGCGGCTTCATCATCGAGCACGCGGGGCGGACCATTTATCATTGTGGGGACACGGCGTACTTCGGCGGATTCAAGGAGATCGGGAAACGCTTCGCTGTGGATGTGGCGCTGCTGCCCATCGGTGCCTACGATCCGCCGAGCGGGCGCGAGGTTCACATGAACCCCGAGGAAGCGCTGCTTGCATTTTCCGACCTCCGCGCGAAGACCATGGTGCCGATGCACTATGGCAGCTTCTGCATGAGCTACGAGCCGATGGAGGAACCGCTGCGGCGTCTGCTCACGGGTGCCCGTCGCTTCGGCGTGAGCGACAGAATCGCGGTGATGCTCGAGGGGCGGCCTGAAGTGTTCTGAGTCGGAGCGCGCGACCGTCAGGGCTTCGAGGGCTTTTTCTTGGGGCTGGGTTTCTTCGGGTCCGGTTTCTTCTCCGGTGATTTCTTCACCGCAGGCTTGGTCTTCGCCGGCGTCGCGGGTTTCTTCTTCTCTTCGTCGGTGGTCACTTTCTTGAAGGTGAGATAGATGACCAGTTCGCGGCTTTTTGCCTGCGTGGAGGAATCCTTTTTGGCAGCGGCGGCAGTCGCGGGGCCGCCCTGAAGCAGAACCGTGGAGCCGCTCGTGGTGGTCCCTTTGAAATACATCTCCCGCGCGACGAACGTGAGGACGGACAGTGACTCGGTCTCCCGCTGGCCGTGTTTGAACCGGTCTGTGGCCCTGCCGCTAAACGCGATGTTTCCCTTTTCCGTGAGCGACGGAGTGATGGTGAGGGTGATGCCCAGCGGAATCTGTGTTCCGTCCGGCACGAAGACCGCCTGCGTGACTTCGATGGTGGCTGCCTGTGACAGATTGGTGGTGATGCGCGGGGAACTGAAGACATTGATGCCCTTGGTCTTTTCCAGCAGGTCGGCTTTCGCGGGAATCTCGATGCCTGCGGGAACGTCGGCGAATTTCGCGGCGACTTCGATCCTCGTGGCGGCAATCCCCCCGGCGGTGGTCGCGAGGAGTGCGAGGATGAAAGTCTTCATTTTGAAAGGGAGCAGGCAGGGCGGGGCGGGACAGTGAAACGGTTTCATGCGGCTCCGTTCTGAACCGATGACGATGGCGAGGCAAGCGGGCGCGGCGGAATCGCTGCGTCGCAAGCGAAGTTACACCCCGAGCGTTTCGCGCATCTTCGTGAGCTGCGCGTGCTTCTCCGCCCAGTCGCGTTCGCGCTGCTCGTGCTCTTCGCGGACTTTCGCGGGGACTTTGTCGGCAAAGTTTGGGTCCGAGAGTTTCGCTCGCACCTTGTCGAGTTCCTGTCCGACTTTCGTGATTTCCTTTGCGAGGCGTTCGCGTTCGGCGGCGACGTCGATGAGCCCATCGAGCGGCAGGAAGAGTTCCCCGAGCGGGGTGAGCGCGACGGGTGTGCCGCGCGCGGGAGCGAATGCGGCATTCACCTCGAGAGTTTCGGCGTTTAGCAGGAGTTGCAGCACCGCGGTCTCGTGCTCAGGGAGCGTGGCGTTGGGCTTGAGCACGAAGCGCACTCGCTTGCTGCTCGCGATGTTGAAGTCGCGGCGCAGTCCGCGGCCGAGGTTCACCACTTCGTATTTGGCGTTGGCGAATTGCTCGTCGCTTTCGTCGAGGATGAAATACTCGCGCTCCTCGGCGGTGAAAGGCTTCGGCCACGGCGCGAACATGATGGTCTCGCCGCCTTGTTTCGCAGGCATGTCCGTCGCGAAGCCCATGCCATTCCACAGCTCCTCAGTGATGAATGGCATGAACGGATGAAACAGCCGCAGTGTGTGCGAGAAGACGAAGTCCATCACCGCGAGCTTGTTTGCCCGGAGCGCTGCCGCTCCCGAGGGCTTCTCAGCGTCTTCGTGAAGCGGCACTTCCTCATTCGCGGCGCTGCGCGCGGTGTCGTCGTGGCCAGCGGGGACGCTGGCGCTCCCCAAGGCAGCCTTGCTCGCCTCGACGTACCAGTCGCAATACTCGTTCCAGAAGAACCGGTAGAGCGCGTTCGCGGAGTCGCTGAAGCGATATTCGGCGAGCGCGGTGGTCACCTCGGCGACAGCGGCATCGAGGCGGAGCAGGATCCATTTGTCATCGCTGGTGAGCAGGCTGGGGACGATGTCCGCCTCCGTCTCGCCGCCCTGCATCTGGCGGAATCGCGCGGCGTTCCAGAGCTTCGTGCAGAAGTTGCGGCCGAGCTCGATGTTCTTCTCGTCGTAATAGACATCCGTGCCGAGCGGCGCGCTGCGCATCGTGCCGAAGCGGACGGCATCCGCGCCAAACTTCGCGATGAGGTCCAGCGGATCGGGCGAGTTGCCGAGCGACTTGCTCAGCTTCCGGCCCTGTTTGTCGCGGATGATGCTGGTGAAATAGACGTTTCGGAACGGCAGTTCGCCCATGTATTCGAAGCCCGCCATGATCATCCGCGCGACCCAGAAGAAGATGATGTCCGGCCCGGTGACGAGATCGGTCGTGGGGTAGAATTTCGCGAGCGTGGCCGTCTTCTCCGGCCAGCCCATCGTGGCGAAGGGCCACAGCCACGAGCTGAACCACGTGTCGAGCACGTCGGAGTCCTGCGTGAAGCCGTGCTTCTCGAGCTGGCGTCCTTTTTCCTCGTCGGCGGTCGCGACGAAGACGTCGAAGGTTTCGGCATCGTCCTTGGTTTCCGAGGTGCGGAAGCTGTAATCCGCGGGGGCGACTTCGAGTCCGTCGCGCACGCGGAAGACGCGCACCACGAGCCCGGAACTTTCATTCTCCTCGCGGCTGGGCTTCAGTCCGCTCCAGCCGAAGACATCGGCATCGAGCTGGTAGTCATTGATCGTCACGCGCTTTCTCCACACCGGCACGCGATGGCCCCACCAGAGCTGCCGCGAGATGCACCAGTCCTGGATTCCGCTGAGCCAGTGCTCGTAGACCTTTGCCCAGCGTGGTGGGTAGAATCTCATTTTCCCGCTCACAAAAGTCTCGTTGACGTTTGCGAGGAGCGCGCGAACACTGACCCTTGTAGCGTTCGGTGCAGGCTGGGTGTCCAACTTCTCCTTCGGGAGATGCGCTTCCAGAGATTTACCGCCGAACGCTACTTTTTTTGTTTTGTGATCGTAGTAGATGGTGCCGTCGGCGGCTTCCTTCGCTGTGATGTAAACGCTGTGGAGTTCGCCGCGAACGGACGCGGCAGCGATGAAACGATGGACAGCCACGAATTGCGGCGTGGGGGGAACGTGCGGCGCAGTCGATATCCAGAGTGCGGTGCGAATGAGTTCGGGAAGTGCGGCCACCGCGAGGATGTTTGCAACCCCGAGGTGCCCGAATGAATGGGACAGGCTCTCGCGGCCAGCACGAATCTCGCGGCCCGTGTCCTCGTTTCTAAAAGGCTTGCCGAGAAAGCCATGTTCGCGGGCGTAAGTGAGAGCGGCCTTCCGCAGTTCCCTGATATTTTTTCCAGGGAACTCGCTCCCGCTGACATGCACGACGGCGGCATCCTTGTTCAGGAGGTCCGTCTGCTCCACGCACGCCTGCGATTTCTCGACGCCCGGATACTTCAGAAACCATTGCTCACTCAGTCGTGGCTCGATCGGAACGTCGGCGCGTTCGCTGAACCCGACATTGTTCACGTAGGGCTCCACCTTTTCCAGCGCGCCTGCCGCTTCGAGAATCTCCGCCGCCTTTTTCCGCGCGGCGAATCGATCGAGACCGGCGAGATCGGTGCCGGCTTCGGCAGTCATCTGCCCATCCGGCGTGAGGATGTCGATGACCGGCAGCTTGTGTCGCAGGCCGATTTCAAAGTCCGCCTTGTCGTGCGCAGGCGTCACTTTCAGCACGCCGGTGCCGAAGTCGAACGTCACGTGTTCGTCCGCGACAATCGGGATGCGGCGCTGCTCCTTCGGCACTTCGAGCGGCAGTGCGCGATAGACGTGCTTGCCGATGAGATGCGTGTAGCGCGGGTCGTTCGGGTTCACGGCCACGGCGGTGTCGGCGGGAATCGTCTCCGGGCGCGTCGTCGCGATGGTGAGGAATGTGCCGGGCTGTTCAGCCACTTCGACGCGGAAGTGGTACATCAAGCCCTTCTGCTCCTTCATGATCACCTCCTCATCGCTCAGCGCCGTGAGCGAGGCGGGGCACCAGTTCACCATGCGTTTGCCGCGATAGATGAGGCCCTTCTTGTAGAGATCCACAAACACGCTCTGCACGCAGCGCGAGTAGTCCGCATCCATCGTGAACCGCGTGCGCGACCAGTCGCACGAAGCACCGAGCGCGCGGAGCTGTTTCAAAATGATGCCGCCGTATTTTTCCTTCCACTCCCAGATCTTGCCGACGAGCGCCTCGCGACCGAGGTCGTCGCGATGCTTCATTACGCCTTCCTTCCGCAGCGCTTTCTCCACGACGTTCTGCGTGGCGATGCCCGCGTGATCCGTGCCCGGCAGCCAGAGCACCTCGTGGCCCGTCATGCGCGCGCGCCGGGCGAGGATGTCCTGGATGGTGTTGTTCAGGACGTGTCCGAGCGTGAGGACGCCCGTGACATTCGGCGGCGGGATGACGATGGAATACGGCGGCTTCGGCGAATTCGGGTCAGCCTGGAAGCAGCCGTTCTGCTCCCAAAATGCATACCACTTCGCCTCGATGGCTGGCGGCTCGTAGGTTTTTGGAATCTCGGACATGGCTATGAAAAAGGGCGCGCAAGGTGGCGCGGCGCCGTGACAGTGGCAAGCCGTGCCTGCAACCCGCTTAGGCTTTGTCACTAATTCCGGTCCTATTTCTGCTTCTCGAGAAGTTCGGGAGGAGAAGAGCCGGGCTGTAATGCGACTGGGGAACTTGCCCGCTCAACGACGCTGAAGATTTCGCCACCGCCGCCGTCGCGCACTCGATCTTCAAGTTTCTGCGCCGCGCTGAGGAGTCTTTCATAGAACATTTTGTCTTGCTGCAATTTGGCCTTCGCCTCGACCAATTGATCTGGCTTCACACCGTTCTGCTCGGCCGCCTTGATCTCCTGATCCGCGCGGGCGATATCCCTCGCCCGTTTCGGGATTTCGCCCAGATAAACATCCAGTTCCGCCCGCGCGCCACTGCCATGCTCTTCTCTCCCCTTGGCTAGAAATTCATCGATTACCGAGTCCAAATACGCTCGGGCATAGGCCGGGTCCGGCGCGGAAGTCCGCAGGACGATGATGCGTGTCCCCGGCAATCTTGCCACCTCCAATTTGCAAGGCTGGGGCTGCAGATCAGGATGCAGGGACTGCACCCGCAATCGGGCACCGTGCAGAATGGAGGATGTTTGCAGGAGTTCGACACATGTGGTGAAAAAGGAATCGGGAATTGGGTCGCCGTTTTTGAATTTCGGACTCACCTCCAATCCGCCGATGAGCACCTTGCCTGTGCAGAGCCACTGCCTTTCCTCGGCGTGGGAAAAACCGGTCACGAGCCACGCGACAAGTAACGCGGAAACAAAATTTCTCATGGCGCATTCAAACCATGGCGAGCTTCCGAGATCGAGAAAAGAAAGGTGATACCCTCGCGAGATCCGACTGTTCGCAAGCGCGCTGCAACAACCGCTCCGACCTCAGTTCGTCTTCAGCACCTCGATGAACGCTTCCTGCGGGATGTTCACCTGACCGATGGCCTTCATGCGCTTTTTGCCCTCTTTCTGTTTTTCGAGGAGCTTGCGTTTGCGCGAGATGTCGCCGCCGTAGCACTTCGCGGTCACGTTTTTGCGCAGCGCGCTCACGCTCTCGCGGGCGATGATTTTTCCGCCGATGGCGGCCTGGATCGCGACTTGGAACATCTGCGTGGGGATGACTTCCTTGAGCTTCGCCGCGAGCGCGCGACCTCGGGAGTCGGCCTTGTCGCGATGCACGATGCTGGAAAATGCATCCACGATTTCGCCGTTCACGAGCATGTCGAGCTTCACGAGTTTGTCGGCCTTGTAGCCTGCGTGCTCGTAGTCCATCGAGCCGTAGCCGCGGGTGATGCTCTTCATCTTGTCCACGAAATCGACGAGGATTTCGTTCAGCGGCAGATCCACGCTGAGCATGACGCGGCGCGGGTCGAGCGTCTCGGTGTGATCCACGATGCCGCGCTTCTCCATGACGAGCTGGAGCATCGGCGAGATATACTCGTTCGGGATCATGATGAAGCAGCGCACGATGGGCTCGCGCATTTCCTGAATCACGGACGGGTCGGGGAGATTCTCGGGATTGTCCACGCGCAGCACTTCGCCGTTCGTCTTCACCACTTCGTAAATGACCGACGGATACGTGGCGATGATGTCCATGCCATACTCGCGTCGCAGCCGTTCGATGATGATCTCCATGTGCAGCAGTCCGAGGAAGCCGCAGCGGAATCCGAAGCCGAGCGCCACGCTCGATTCGGCCATGAAGTGAAACGCGGCGTCATTGAGCTGCAGCTTGCCCATCGCCGCCTTCAGGTGCTCGAAGTCCGCCGTGTTGATCGGGTAGATGCCGCTGAAGACCATCGGCTGCAGCTCCTGGAACCCTTCGAGTGGCACGGTCGCGGGCTGGCGCGTGCCGGTGAGCGTGTCGCCCACCTTCACCTCGGTCACCGTCTTCATGTTTGCGATCACGTAGCCCACGTCGCCGGGTCCGAGTTCGTCCTGCGGCACAAACTTCGGCTGCTGCGGACGGAAAATGCCGACTTCCTTCACCTCGTAGGAACTGTTCGTCGCCATGAGGCGCACCATGTCGCCGGCTTTGATCGCGCCATCCACCACGCGCACATACACGAGCACGCCGCGGTAGGTGTCGAAGGTCGAGTCGAACACCAGTGCGCGCAGCCGTGCGTCGCGATTGTCCGGCGGCGCGGGAATGCGCGCGATGACGGCCTCTAAAATTTCCTCGATGCCGATGCCCTGCTTCGCGCTCGCAAGGATCGCCTCCTCCGCGGGAATGGCCAGGATTTCCTCGAGCTGCCGCATCACGGAAGGCAGGTCGGAATTCGGCAGGTCGATCTTGTTGATGACCGGGATGAGCTTGAGCTTCTGCTTCTCGGCGAGGTGGACATTCGCGACCGTCTGCGCCTCGACACCCTGTGCGGCATCGACGATGAGCAGCGCGCCTTCGCACGCCGCGAGCGAGCGCGAGACTTCGTAGGCAAAGTCCACGTGGCCCGGGGTGTCCATGAGGTTCAGCTTGTACTCCACGCCGTCCTTCGCCTTGTACATCATCCGCACGGGATGCGCCTTGATGGTGATGCCGCGTTCGCGCTCCAGGTCCATCGCATCGAGGAGCTGTTCCTGCGACTCGCGCTTCTGGATGGTGCCGGTGAATTCGAGCAGGCGGTCAGACAGTGTGGTCTTGCCGTGATCGATATGGGCGATGATGCAGAAGTTGCGCGTGTTGCTCGACATGTAGGTTTCCTGGAAAAAAGGGGGCGGAATATGGTGGCGCTCGGCGGGCGCGTCAATGACTGGCACGGGGGTGGGCGGAGCGATCGCATTAAAGTGACGCGGCGCTCCGAGGCGGGAGACGATGAGGCAAGGGGGAAGGTGCCTGCGGCGCTCAACGCCCAACATCCAACGCCCAACGCCCAACTCCCAAAGCAAGCAGCGCCTCGCGTTCGGATTCTTCCCTTGGACGTTGGGCGTTGGGCGTTGGGCGTTGGAAGTTGAAATGACTTTGACGTGACTGTCCTGCAAGGGTGCTTCTTGACGAATCCAGTCCCCTCCCTGACAACCCGCGCACCTTGGAAAAGACCCTGCTCCTCTTCGACATCGACGGAACGCTGATCACCACCGGCGGATGTGGCGAACGGTCTTTGCAGTTGGCGGTGCGCGATGTGTTCGGCGTGGAGGACGACATGCGTGACATCGAGATCGCGGGACGGACGGATACGGGAATCGCGCGGCAGTTGCTGAGGAAACATGGCCGTCCCGAGACGGAGGAAGGCATCCGCGGGATACTCGACGGCTACCTCCGCCACCTGCCGATCCTGCTCGTGCAGACCGAGGGCCGCCTGCTGCCGGGCGTGGGCAAACTGCTCGCCGCGCTGAAGCCGCGCGATGATGTCGTCGTCGCGCTGCTCACCGGCAATCTCGTGCGTGGCGCGGAGCGTAAGCTCTCGCTCTTCGGCGTCTGGGAGTTCTTCGAGTTCGGCGCGTTCGCCGACGATCATCACGAGCGGGACAGGCTCGGCCCGTTTGCCCTTGCGCGGGCTGCGGAGCGCGGCCATGCGATCTCCATCTCGCGGACGTTCGTGATCGGCGATACGCCGCATGACATTTCCTGCGCCCGCGCCATCGGCGCGAAGGCGGTGGCCGTCGCAACCGGCGGCTTCCCATCCGAAAGGCTCGCGCCGCATTCGCCGGATGTCCTGCTGGAGGATCTCAGCGATCTCCAGGCGACCTTGCGGGCATTCGGGCTTTGAGATCCGCGAGGGAAAAAGTTTCGTCAGATCGGGGGCTTTGCGTTAAGAGGAAGCCGTGACTGACGAAGTTCGCAAACATCTGGATGCCGTCCCGTTTGTGCCTTTCGCGATCAAGACCTCGGATGGAAGGCAGTCCCGCGTGAAGCACCCGGATTACGTGGCCATCAGTCCCAAGGGAGGGCGGGTGGTGGTCTTTGCAGACGAGGAGGCATCCACGACCCTGAGCGCGCTGCACATGGTGGCCGTGGAGGCGCAGCGATCCCGCTCCCGGTCGCGGTAAGTATGCCGGTGATGCCCGAAGCGCCAAGGTTGCGCAGGGATTTTCGTTTGCCCGCTGAAACACCGGAGCCTAGCTTCCCGGCCATGAGCATCGAGCAACTCGAAGAGCAGGTCTTGCGGCTCCCGCGCGACGAACGCCGCCGCTTTGCCCGCTGGTTTTACGAGCACGAGAACCAGATCATGGAACCGCGCGAGGACGATGAAATCAGCGCAGCGACAAAGGCCGAGATTCTCCGCCGAAGTGCCGACATCGATGCGAACCCCGGTCTTGCCGTGCCGGTGACAGATGAATGGTTTGAGGATTTGAAACGCCGGCTGGCCGATGGAACTTCTCAAGCATCCGCTCGTTGATTGCGACATCGAGGAGGCGGCGCTGTGGTATCATTCGCGCGTTCCGGCTGTGGCGGTCCGGTTGATTGACGAGACGCGTGCCGCCATGCGGGCCGCAGCGGCAGATCCCTCGCAGTTCTCCATTCGCTTCGCAGACGTGCGCCGTGTGCGGCTGCGCGGTTTCCCGCACAGCATCTGGTCTCGACTGCTCGGCGAGTCAGTCTGCATCCTCGCTCTCGCGCACGGCGCCCGCGATTTGGAAACCCTGCTCCGTGGAAGAGTCATTTCCGGCTGACGAGCCAGGGGATCAACCTTTCTACGCTGTCCGAGCCGCCGCCCGAGTGACTCACCCTTGCGGGAAAAGCAGCACGCGATCGTGGACGAGCAGCAGGAGATCCTGGCGTCCGTCGCCGGTGAAATCTCCGATGAGCACTTCGCGGACAGATGTCTGGCCCTTGCGGCCGCGGAAGTGGATGTTCTCCTCGAAGATCGGGAAATGGCTGAGGCTCTTCCACGGCTGTCCGGCTGCTGCTGCCGGTGCGAGGAGTTCGAGCAGATTGCTGGTCCGGTCGAGGGCGACGATCTCGTCCCTGCCGTCGCCATTCAGGTCGCCGGGAACCGCGAGAAAGTAGGCGCAGTTCCGCAGGTCGGTGTCGTAGCTGGCCGCCAGCTCCATGCGGCTGTGAGGGCCGGTGAATGAACCGGTGAGGAACCGGGTGCGTGCGAGGGAAAGCAGGTGCGGCGTTTTCCCGGTGCCGAGCGCGATGGGCAGCAATCGCAGCACTTCACTGCTGGGATTCCCGATCCGGCGGACGAAGCGATACACGCCGGTTGCGTCCTTTTTCAGGACCTGAAGGAACGGCGCGTCGGCTTCGCTGAAGATGAGTTCCGGCTGTCCGTCATTGTCCGTGTCGAGAAATGCGGGTGTGGCCAGTTTGTTGTCGGGCTGGCGCGCATTGAACTGATCGGCCACGACGATGTCCACGTCACCGGGTGCGAGCTTCAGCGAACGGGCAAAGCCGGTGCCGGAGGTGAGAATTTCGGCCCGTTTGTCGCCGTCGATGTCCGCGAGGGCGACGCGTTCCGGCGAAAGGTCGGCGAGTTGGGAGCGGAGATTCGCGGTCTCCTTCATCGGTTCGCCCGGTCCGGAGCCGTCGGCGGCGCCGAGGAGGATGAGCGCCGGATCCTTGGACTGCAGCAGGAAAAGGTCGGTGCGTCCGTCGCCGTTCAGATCGCCGGCGGCGATGCCGGTGGGCTCGCGCTTAAGCGTCGGCAGTGGCCGCGTGGCTGAGACGGTCCACGCGCGGCCATCGGCGGTGCCAAAGGTGTCGATGCGCCACTTGCCATCCTCGACGATGAGTGCTGCGAGCGCCGCGGTTCCGTCGCCGCGCGTGTCCACGGCTGCGAGCTGGAGAGGTTCGCCCTTGAGCGCGATCGATGCCGGGAATTCCAGCCGCCCATCCGGACGGAGGCGGGAGACGCCGAGACCTTCCTTGCGGCTGGCCACGCCGAGCAGCGCACCTTTTTCCCCGGGCGCGCTGATCGCGGCGAGGCTGGTGATGCCGACGAAGGATGGGAACGTCTGCGGTTCGCCCAGCGTGCCGCCGCGCTGCTGGAGAAAGAGGGCGACCTGCGCGGCGCGGCTGTCGGCGACTGCGATGTCGGCGAGGCCGTCGCCATTGAAATCGCCGAGGGCGTAAGTGGCCGCCTTCATGCCTCCGGGCAGATTGAAGACGGTGAACGACAGCGGCTCGTCGCCGGTGGGGACCTGCGAATCCACGGTGAGCACGCGTTGCTCGATGATCTTCGACTTCGTGTTGACGCTCGTGAACATGAGCTTCCCGTCGGAGTTCCGCGACGGGAATGCGCCCCATGCGGGCGTCGCGAACGGCATCGACACCTCGGCGGAGAAAACCCCCGGCGCGGTCTGCCGCCGCCAGCGCAGAGTGCCCTCGCCGCCATTCGCGAGATACAGCAGATCCACTTTGCCATCGCGATCCACGTCCTCGGCGAAAAGCTGCCCGGCCTTGTCTTCGCCGGTGAGATAGACCGTCGGCTCGCCCAGTCCGCCGCCTTGCTTTTGCAGAAAGACGAGCAGCTTCCCTTTGCCGAGAACTGCGAGGTCCGCGCGGCCGTCGCCATTGAAATCCGCGGTCTGCATGCTGCGAATCGAAGGCAGGGGCTCGAAGTCCTTCCATTTCCACGTCTTTGCAAATGTGCCATCTGCCGCCTGGAACTTCACGGTGAGCGCGTCTTCCGAGCCCGACAGCGCGAGGTCGGGGCGACCATCGCCGTCGAAATCCGCGGCGACCATCGCCAGATGGCGCTGGTCGGAGGGCAGCGAGACTTTTTCAAAACGGGAATCCTCGAGGACCGGTTCCCAGCGGTTGTTCGAGACGGCGCGGCGCGTGTTCTTCCCGGCGGCGACGCCGGGCGCGCGCTGGTAGAGCAGCACGAGCTTTGCGTTTTCGTTATT
>Ga0105046_10002851_pt1 | contig 27333 bp, 27 predicted proteins | sample MAT03_FD_78385 | JGI IMG/M metagenome (GOLD analysis project Ga0105046, IMG submission 78385) | Freshwater microbial communities from Lake Fryxell liftoff mats and glacier meltwater in Antarctica - MAT-03 (megahit assembly) | ecosystem: Environmental > Aquatic > Freshwater > Ice > Liftoff... | reverse complement strand
GGCGAAGTTGACGATGTCGGTCTCGGTGATCGTCCGCCCCATCGAGTCCCACTCCTGGCCGACCTCCAGGTCGTCGAAGTACAGGTGGTGGGACGAAAAACTCATGTCGGCCTCGCGGCGGGCGGCGGACGGCGAAGCCCCTTTTTTACGGCGCCGCCGGGGCGAAACAAGCGGCCGGATTGGTCGCCGCTACGGCTGGCGGGCAGGGATGATCGGTGGGAGAGATGGGTGTTCACTGCCTGCTCTTAAATTCAGGATTTCTCTTGACCATCTTGTACGGGGTGGGCGAAAATTTGGAACATCAGGCGATAGTAGCGTAATCGCTTCAACCCCTCAACCCGGCAGGCCCGCCCATGGCTACGCACTGGCACGTCACCCGCGGCAAGGATCAGACCGGCCCGTTCACCGCGGCCGAGCTCAGACGGCAGGTGGCGACCGGCACACTCCGGCCGACCGACATGCTCCTGAAGGATGGGAGCGATAAGTGGGTGTCCGCCGCGAGCATACGGGGGCTCTTCCCGGCGCCGGCGCCCCACTCGCCGCCGGGCGACGCGCCGAGGTTCGCGTCGCGGCTGGTCGCCGCCGTGGCCGGCGGTGGCCTTTGCCTCGCGTGCGTGTTCGCCTTCCTGTGGTACGACGCCGGCCGGCGCGCGAAGACGGACGAGACCGCGGCGTTGCAGGCCGAGGTCGAACGCCTTCGGAAGAACCGTGACTCCCCGGACGACGGGAGGATCCGGATCGCTCACGCCCTCCCGACAGACGACGGAACCATGCAGCGCGACAAGCTGGCGGCGGACAAGGCGGAAGTCGAACGGCTGCGGCGGGAGATCGAGCTGAAGGTGGCGGCGGACGCCGAGCGCGAGCGGCAGCGGCTGGTTCGAGAGCAGCAGGCCGCCGATGCCAGAAATGCGGCACTCGTCGCCGCGGAGAAGGCGAAGGAATACACCGAGGTCGAGTACGCGGCCTACCGGGACTTCATCGTCGGTCAGGGGAACGTAATCGGGAGCAAACTGCTCGTCGGTACTCACCCGACTGGTGCGTACGTCAGTACCGGGATCCCGGGGGTCGTTCTTTCCGCGGACCGGCGGACGATCAACGTCAGCGTCACGGTCGACTGGAAGGGCGGCATCTTGGGCAACCTATACCAGACCACCTACGCCACGACCCTCACGAAGGAGGGGATGGGAACCCTGCGGGTACTCAGGGATACGGCGATCATCCAGATCGACCCACAATTCCTGCTGACCACGGAATACGCGCTCAAGGAGCAATTGGGGTTTCGGCGCTAGTGCGGGGGTCGAAAACCTGTCGTGTGTCTCCGCCGCTACGGGCCGGGGGGGGTTAGGTTGCCACGCACGCGCGCCGGGGGCGATACCATACCGCCACCACCCCCGGGAGCCGCCATGTCCGCCGTGCTCGACCGCTTCCTCCGCTACGCCCGGATCGACACCCAGGCCGACGACCGCACCACCGCGTACCCCAGCTCGCCCGGCCAACTCGTGCTCGGCGCGATGCTCCGCGACGAGCTCCGCGCCCTCGGCCTCGCCAACGCCCGCCAGGACGACCACGGCCTCGTCTTCGCCACCGTGCCGGGGAACGTACCCGGCGCCCCCACGATCGCGTTCAACGCCCACATCGACACCAACCCGGAGAACTCCGGCAAGGACGTGAACCCGCAGGTCATTCGGAACTACCCCGGCGGCGACATCACGCTGCGGAAAGACCCCACGAAGGTGATCCGCGTCGCCGACAACCCCGAGCTGGCGGCGCTCGTCGGCAAGACCATCGTCACCACCGACGGCACCACGCTGCTGGGCGCCGACGACAAGGCGGGGCTCGCCGTCATCATGGAGGCCGTGCGCACCCTGGTGGAGACACCCGGCATCCCGCACGGCCCGGTGGCGGTGGTGTTCACCTGCGACGAGGAGATCGGCCGCGGCGTGTTGCACCTCGAACCGGCGATGCTCGGCGGCGCCGTCGCGGCGTACACCCTCGACGGCGCCGGCACCGCCGAGATCGAAGACGAGACGTTCTCGGCCGACGCCGCCACCGTCACGATCACCGGCGTGAACATCCACCCGTCGATTGGGAAGGGGCGGATGACGAACGCGATCCGCCTCGCGGGGATGTTCGTGGACCGCCTCCCGAAGCGGCGGCTGAGCCCCGAGACGACCGCCGGCCGCGAGGGCTTCATTCACCCGCTGACGGTCGAGGGCGGCGTCGGCGAGGTGAAGGTCGGCTTCCTGCTGCGCGACTTCGACACGGCGCAGCTGGCCGTGCAGGCGGAGCTGCTGCGCGAGCTGGCCCGGCAGGTCGAGCGCGAGCACCCGGAGGCGACGGTGAAGGTGGAGGTGCGGAAGCAGTACCGCAACATGCGCGACGGCATTGCCGCGGAGCCGCGGGCCATCCGGTACGCGGCGGAGGCGGTGACGCGGGCGGGGATGGAGCCGAAGTTCAAGGCGATCCGCGGCGGCACCGACGGGGCGCAGCTGACGGAGAAGGGGCTGCCGACGCCGAACCTCTCGACCGGCGAGCACAACCCGCACTCGCCGCTGGAGTGGACCTGCCTGGAGGAAATGGAGGCGGCGGTGCGCGTGATCGTGGAACTGTGTCAGGTGTGGGCGGGGAAGTAGGACGCCCCTGAGCCGGCCCCGTCAGGGGTCGGAGCGCTTTGGCGCGCGGCAGGCTCCGACCCCTGACGGGGCCGGCTCAGGGGCGCGACACGTCTTCCGCCCACGCCGCCCGCAGCCGCGTCAGCACCGGCCCCGGCACCGGGAATTCTCGCACCCGCCCCGGCGCGTGTGCGAACCCGCGCACGCCGACCAGCCCGCACCCGGTCCCGCAGAGCATCAGTTCGGTCGTCACCCGGTCGGCGCGCCGAACGAGCGACCACCCGGGCGACGTGTTCACCTGGACGCCGACCCGCTCGCAGAGCTCCCGCACGACGTTGGCGGTGACGCTGTCCAGGGCCGTCCCCTCGGGCGGGAAGTAGAGGCTCCCCCAGGCCACGCCGAGGACGGCGCCGATCGGCGTGTCCAACGCCCCGTCCGCCGAGGCGAGCACCGGCACCGCGCCGGGCTCGGCCCACGCGCGGACCGATTCCCCCGCGACGTGCCACGCCATCCGGCTGCGGTGCTTCACCCGCGGCGGCAGCACGTCGTCGGCCTGCGCCGACTGCGTCCCGGCCAGCGCCAGCGTCACGCCCTCGGCGGCGAAGCGGGCGTAGCGCTCGGGCACCGGGTACGAAACCATCCCCAGCGTCGGCGGGCCGTTCGCCGCGTCTCCGACGTAGAAGCCGAGCGGGCCGGGCGTGGCGAACGTCACCACCTGCAACTCGCCGTCGGCCGGCAGCCGCGCCCCGTTCCGCGCCACCAACTCGGCGGCGATCGCGGTCAGCTCGGCGTCGGTGGCCGTGAGCGGGACGTAGCAGGCGGCGCAGTCGCGGCGGAAGCGGGCGAGGTGGTCGGCCCAGCGGAACAGTTTGCGGCCGTAGGTGCGAGCGTTGTCCACGACGGTGGCGCCGGACACGAACCCGGCGTCGTGCAGCGGCAGGCCGGCTTGGGCGAACGGGACGAATCGACCGTTCAGGTAGGCGACGCTCACGACGGCACCGCGACGAGCGCCAGAACCTCGGGGCACGGCGGCGGGAGGAAGTGCGTTCGGCCGTGCCTCTGCACTTCGAGGATCAGGTCGGGGCCGACCATCCGCTCGGGGCCGGGGCTGGCGTCGGGGGCGCGCTCCTCGATGTCGCGGCGGGCGTCGTCGGGGTCGGCGCCGCAGGCGATGAGGTACAGCCAGAGGGTGGTCGGGCCGCGGAGGCAGCCGGCGCCGCAGTGGACGTAGACGTGTGCCCCGGGTTCGCTCGCCATCCGGTGGAGTTCGTCGAGGACGTGCAGCGCGGTGTCGGTGGGGACGCGACGGCTGTCGTCGAGGGGGAACCAGGCGACCTCGCGGAACGCGCCGTCGCCGGCCGCGACCTCGCTCGACCGGCCGGACACGTTGACGACGTGCGTGACGCCGCGGGCGAGCAGCGGCGCCGTCCACTCGGCCGGCGGGAAGCGGCCGACCGACAGCGCCTCGGTGATGCGGTAGATCACGGCGGTTCCCCCGGGTGCGGCGGCGGCATTGTAGCGGGGCTGCCGAGCGGGGTCGCGTCAGCGCCCCGTGCCGAGGCGCATCGCTTCACGTCGGACGTGGTGCGAATTGGGCTGGCACGGGGCGCTGACGCGACCCCGCTCGGCAGTTCCTCCTTCACCCCCACGCCGCTCGCGCCGGCGCGCGCCACCGCCGCGGCCAGCGCCGCCACCCGCCGCGCCGCGTCGGCGGGGGGTACGCCGCGGGCGTGGACGTTCGACACCAGGTTGCGGTCGGCGTCGGTGTGGCCCGGCCGCGGGCGGTACGCCAGGTAGGCGCTCAAACTCTCGGCCGTCGCCAGGCCCGGCCGCTCGCCAATCAGCACCACCACCACCGCCGGGTCGAGCAGCTCGCCCACGTCGTTCAGCACGCCGACCCGGCAGTGGCGCACCGCGAACGGCCGGCCGAACCGCCAGCCCCGCGCCGCCGCCTCCGCCGCCAGCAGCGGCAGTAGCGCCGGCACCTGCGCGTGAACGGCCGTCGCCGAGAGGCCGTCGCCGATCACCACCTGAAGGTCGGCCCCGCGCGGGCACTCGGCGACCACCCGCGTTCGCGCGTCGTCGTCGAGGCGGCGGCCCAGGTCGGGGCGCGTCAGGTACTCGGCGCGCGACGCGGCCCGCGTGGTCACGGCGAACAGGCGGTATTCCTCGACCAGCGGGCCGAGCCGGTCCAACGCCAGTTCGGCGTGAACGGCGTCGCGGGCGGCGGCGTGGTCCTCGCGGAGCTGCAGCCACGTCGCGGTGCGGTAGCCCGGCCCGGCCCGGCCGGCGAGCACCCGCGCCGGCGTTCGCGCCAGCAGCGCCGTGATCGGGTCCGTCGGTGACAGCGGGGCGTCACTCATCGCGGCCCCCGGCGAGGACGCCGCGCGGCGGGCCGGGGAAGGTGCGGCGGGCGCGCCCATACCAGCCGGCCGTCAGCAGCGCCACCATGCCGAGCACCACGTAGGCGGCCTGGTCGTTCGGCGGCTGCACGCCGACCACGATGAGCCCGACGCACGCGGCCACGCTCACGACCGCCAGCGGGCGGAACCACACGCCGAGCGTCCACGGGCCGAACGTCGTCCACCAGCGGCCGTGCGCCAGCAGCCCGATCGCCGTCGGCACCACGTAGGACACGTACAGGAAGATGACGCACACCGCGGTGATCGTGGTGTACACCGGCGTGTACGCGGTGAACGCGACGGACGCCACGGCCACGCCCCACACCGCGACCGGCGGCGTGCGGAACCGCGGCGACACCCGCCGCACCGCCGCCGAGAACGGCAGGCCGCCGTCCCGCGCGAACGCGAACGCCATCCGCGACGCGGACGTGACCGTCGCCAGCCCGCACAGATACTGCGCCACCACCGCTGCCGCGAACAGCGCCGTCGCCAGCCACCCCGGCACGACCGCCGTGAGGGTGTGCGCGAACGCCTTCTCGCCGAGCGCCGCGGCCTCGTCGGGGTTGGGCATCGCCAGCACCACGACGGACAGCATCACCCAGCCCACGACGCCGGACACCAGCACCGACCGCACGATGCCGCGCGGCACCGCCTCGGCGGCGTTCACGGTTTCTTCCGCGGCGTGGGCCGAGGCGTCGAAGCCGGTCACGGTGTACGCCGGCAGCAGCAACCCGAGCGCGAACAGCAGCGGCAGCGACGCGGTTTCGGGCCACACGTTCCCGCCCGCGGCGCCGCTGTAGTTCGTCACCGTCACCAGGCGCGTGAGGTCGAGGGTCGGGACGAACGCGAGTAGCGCGGCGGTGAGGGCCGCGGACACGGCCAGAATCCACCACCCGCTGAAGTCGGTGAGGACACGGGTGACGCGGATGCCGAGGTGGTTCACCACCGCCTGCGACGCGGTCATGAGGGCGACGACCAGGAATTGCAGCCGCATCCCGGCCGGGTCGGCGGGGTCGAACGAGGGGTCGAGCGCGGCCGCGGCGAAGCGGAAGGTGCCGACGTTGATCGCGGCGAGAACCGTGACGAGGCCGGCGAGGTTGAACCAGGCGGTGGCCCAGCCCCAGCCGCGGCCGCCGAGGACGGACGCCCAGTGGTACAGGCCGCCGGCCGTCGGGAAGGCGCTGGCGATCTGCCCCATCGTGGCCGCGACCGCCAGCGACAGCAGACACATCAGCGGCCAGCCGACGCCGACGGCGATGCCGCCGACGGCACAGAACCCGACGTGGAACGACGTGAGGCCGCCGGCGAGGACGCAGATGATGGACAGCGAGATGGCGAAGTTCGAGAACCCGCCGAGGCAGCGGGCGAGCTCCTGGGCGTAGCCCAGGCGGCGGAGGGTGCGGGCGTCGTCGTCGTCGGTCATGGGGGGCTCGGGGTCCCGCCGCTCGCGGCGGTGCAAGGCGTGCACCGCCGCGAGCGGCGGAACCGGGTCATTCGATCAGCGCCGCGCCGAACGTTGCGGCGGCGCGTACGGGGTCGAGGTTGAACACCACCCGCCCGTCGGTGTGCCAGCTGCCGCGCGCGAACGTGAACACCGCCGTCGCCGGCCGCGGCTCCCGCGCCATCGGGTTCTCCTCCATGTCCGAGCCCGCCACCGGCTCGAACCGCACCTCCACCGGCACCAGCGCCACGATGCCGCCGGCCGCGGCCCGCGCCAGCACCGCGTCGCCGGTGATGAGGCACGCCGCCCACGTCAGCCCGCGCGGCTTGCCGGTCGCGGCGGCGGCGGTCAACACGTGCTCCTCGAATCGCTCGTGCTGGAGGCGGAACAGTTCTCGCGCCCGCTCCACCTGCACCGCCCGGCCGAGGTGCCACAGCCACCGCGCCGCCAGCGCCAACAGCACCAGCCCCGCCGCGCCGGCCAGCCACCACGGGTTCACGTCCGGCATCACTCCCGCCCCGCGACGCAGTACAGGAACCGCTCCCCGCGCAGGAACAACTCCCGCCCCGCCGCCGCCGGGCTGGCGTCGATCGGGTCGTTCAGCGAGTTCGTCGCCAGCACCTCCATCGCGGCTCCCTCCTTCAGCACGACCGTCGTGCCGGTGCGGTCGGTGAGGTACACCCGGCCCGCGGCGCCGACCGGCGAGGCGTAGAACGTCCGCGCCCCCGGCACCCGCTCGCGGTCGAGCTGCACCTTGCCCGTGGTCGCGTCCAGCACACTCAGCAGGGCGTCGTTCGCCTGCGTGAAGTAGAGCTTCCCGTTCATCAGCAGCGGCGACGGCACGTACGGCGCACCCGCGCCGCGGCGCCAGTTCCCCTTCGGCTCCGCCCCCAACTCGCCGCGCGACGCCAGCGGCAGCGACAGGATCACCGACTTGCCGTAGCCGGCCATCGCCACCGCCGCGTCGCCGACCCGCACCGGCGACGGGATCGGGTTCGTCGTCATCTCGCCGCCGCTCCACAACTCGGCGCCGGTCGCCAGGTCGTAGGCGCGGACGCGGAACGTGCCGTTCGCCACCACCACCGTGCGGCCGCCGAGCTCCGCCACCAGCGGCGTACTCCACGTCGTCTTCTCCTCGCGCGGCGCCGCCCAGCGCGTGACGCCGGTCTTGGCGTCGAGGCAGTACAACTTCCCGCTCGCCTCCTGGTCGTGGTTCACGACGAGCGAATTACCATGAATCACGGGCGTGACGGCTTCACCCCAGCTGAAGCGGGTGTTGAGCCGGCCGAGGTCGCGCGACCACAGCAGCTTGCCGTCGAGGTCGTAGCAGAAGGTGCCGGCCGAGCCGAACGAGGCGTACAGGCGTTCGCCGTCGGTGGTGGGCGAGCCGGCGGCGTAGGAGTGCGTGACGTGGTGCCCCTCGTGCGGCACCTTCTCGGCGGCGACGTGCGCCCAACGGACGCGGCCGGTGGCGCGGTCGAAGCAGGTGGCGTGGAACCGGTAGAAGTGCGTCGGCGCTTGCGTCTTGCGCTCGAACCCGGGGTCGGGCACCGGCAGCTCGGCGGGCGTGGCCTTGCGGTCGGTCTTCTCCGCGGCCAGCACGAACACGCGGTCGCCCCAGACGATCGGCGTGGCGCTGCCGCGGCCGACGAGCGGCGTCTTCCAGCGGAGGTTCTTGTCCGGCCCCCACTCGGTGGGCGGGTCGGCGTCGGGGGCGAAGCCGGTGGCGGTCGGGCCGCGCCAGTGGGGCCAGTCGGCGGCGACGCACGCGAGGGCGGCGAGGAGGCAGAGCAGGCGCGGCACGGGAACCCTCGGGGTGATACCGGATCGGAGACCCGTCCCGGGGCGTTGCCCCGGGCTATGTTGTCCCAGGCCGTTGGCCTGAAAACCGAGTCGCCCTCTTCAGCCCGAAGGGCTGGGATAGCATAGCCCGGGGCAACGCCCCGGGACGGGCAACGGATCAACCCGATTCCGTGTCAGTGGTCCAGTTGGAACCAGTCGGGCGAGCTGGCCTCGTACTTCGAGTACAGGTCGTCGCGGTCGGGCGGCTCGTGCCCCACGCCGATCTCGGCGAGCTCGGCGACGATCACATCCAGCGCGTCGGGCGACACGAAGTATTGTCGGCTGGGGGCGTCGTCGGCGCGGCCGAAGCGGGTGGCTTCGGCGTACACGCCCTCGTAGTCGTCGGGGCGGGTGCGGAGGACGTGCGTCCAGAAGGCCGTGAGCCGGCCCTTGAACGCCGCGTCGGCCTCGCCCGGCCGGCCGGTCACGGTCAGGATCACGTACTCGTCCACGACTCCCCCGGTCACTTCTTCGGGAACTGCCACTTCTCGTCGAACAGCCCCGCGGCCACGACCTCGTACGCGGCCGGGTCGCGCGGCGTCGGGGCCGGGCGGATCACCGCCCAGTCGCCGAGCCGCGGGTACAGCAGCGCGTTCGTCCCCTTCAGGTCCGCCTCGCCGAACGTGTGGCCGCTGTTGAGTACCACATACCCGCCGATCCCTACCGGGTGCGGGTAGATCAGCACCGGCAGGTGCGTCGCCGCGTCGTACTCGACGCCGTTGACGACGAGCTTCTCCTTCGTCCAGGTGATCGGCAGCCGCCGGAGGAGCTTGGCGATCTTCGGGTTGCTCTGCGGGTCGCCGAACAGTACCTCACTCACAGCATCCTTGTGCGTCCCGGGACGGGGCAAGGCGCCTCGGAAGTAGCGGTCCCACAGCTTGGCGAACGCGGCGTCGGCGGCCGTCGCGTGCCGGTCGGTTGCCGGGTGCCAGCCGGGGCCGCTCGGAGCGGTCACCTCGAACGGCCCGGCGAAGGCGTCGTCGATCGGCCCCTGTTGGCCGGCGAGCTTTTCCGGCCGGAGTGACCTCTCCAACTCGACTCTCCACCGACCGGCCGCCTTCACCAGTCGCACGGTACCCCCAGGCACGTCGAGGGTCGTACCGTCGATGTTCACCCTGGTCACCGAGATTCCTGCGCCCGGGGTCAGCTCCAACCGGCGGACGTTGGTCGTGGTGCCGGTGTAGGTGTTCCCCTCGCGGCGGATGTCGATCACCGACCGTTCGTAGGTCCGCTCCTGGGCGACGATATTGGCCCAGTCGCACAGCCCGTACCGCGGCGTGTACGTCACGAACCGCACCCGCTCCGGTTTCGGCCGACCCGGCTCCGTGTACTTGCGGTACTCGGCCTCGCACTTCGCCTGCCACTCCGGCGGCTGCGAGTGCTCCAGGCCGGGGGCGATGATGTGGGTGAAGCGCAGCTTCTCGGGGAAGGCTTTGAGTGCGTTCTCGATGTTGTCGGCGGCCTTCTTCTGGCCGTCCTTCTCACCGCTGTACGCGACGACCGGCACGTTGAAGGCGTTCTCGGCGTAGAGTGCCGCGTCGTAGATGCGGAGCGTCTTCTCCTGGTGGTCTGGCAGCGGGTTCGGGAGGCCGCCGACGTAGCCGTGTGTGGTGGTGAACCCGGCGCCGGGGCCGATCACGCAGTACTCCGACGGATGATGCAGGCCGAGGTGCCAGGTGCCGGCGCCGCCCATCGAGAAGCCGCGGAGGACGACCCGGGTGTGGTCCACCCGGTTTCCCCACCGGAAGGACTCGACGGCCTCGAACACGTCCGCCTCGCCGGCCCACCGGTAGGCGTTGTTGCCGCGGCCGTACGGCTCCAGTTGCACGAACCCCAGGTCCTTCGGCGCCAAACGCGTCTTGTCGTGCAGCGCCAGGAACTTCGGCTCCGTCAGCGCCCCGTCGCGGCCGTGCAGGACGATGTCGAGCCGCCACTTCTTCTTCGCATCGGCGCCGTAGTCCGCCGGCAGGAGCACCGCGTAAGGTTGAACCGAGCGGTCCACCATCGACCGGTACGCCCGCGCCACCCAGCGGCCGGTCTCGTCGCGCCACGGGGCCTTGCCGCCGTCGGCCTGCGTCGCGCGCTCCAGGCCGCGGTCGAGCGTGGTCAGCGCCCACTTGCCGCTGTCCTTGTGGAACCACTCCTCGAACCGCACGATGTTCTCCGCCGCCCGCAGGTACACCTCCACCTCGATGAACACGTCGTCCGGGATCGCCTTCGCCTTCAGCCCGGCCACGGCCGCCCGCAGCTGCGCCGTCTTGTCGGCGATGGTCTTCAGGGTGGCGTCGTCGGGGCGGGTCGCGGCGGGGGGCGCGAACTTGTTCTTGTCGTCCTTCTTGCCGGGCTGCTGAGCCGGTACGCCGGCGGCGCACAGGGCGACGGCCGCGGCGGCGAACACGGCGGCCGGGAGGGGGTAGCGCACGGGGCACCTGCGGCGGGAAGGGGGCGACCGACACGCTACCCGCACGGCCCGCGGCGGGCAAGGGGCCGGCGTGACACGCGGCCGGCCGGCGGTTAGAATTGCGTCAGGAACCCAACCGCCGGAGGGCCGACCGATGGGAATGATCCCGCCCGACATGCCGCTGGACGAGTACGACCGCCGCGTCGCCGAGGAGATCAAGGCGCGGAAGGCTGCCAACCCGAACCCTCGCACGTACCCGGCCGAGCGAATCTCCCGGCTCCTGGCCGACCTCCTGGCCCGGTTCGAGCAGGCCGGCCGGGCCGACCCGGCGATCGCGGCCGAGCTGCTCGCCGAACTCCGGGCGGAGGCGCCGGTATGAGCCCCGGCGTTCCGCCGCCCTCGTTTCGCGTCGTGTGGGACGACTCGGCGGACGACGCACTCGCCGCCGCCGTTCTCGCGTACTTCCCGTCGCGCCAGGGGGTCCGCGTGACCCGGGCCGATCAGATCATCAACTACCTCCTCGGCGACGACCCCGAGCGGAACGGCGTCTTCGTCTCCGAGGGGCTGTACCGCGTCACCGTCTCGCCGCTCCGGGTGCAGTACGAAATCCTCCCGATCAACCGCGTCGTCCGCGTCCTCTCGGCCGGGTACTTCCCGGTGTGACCACCGTCCTTGACCGCCGCGGCCGGCGCTGATGGAATACACCTTCCATCGCTCCCTCCCCCGAGCCACGCGCATGCTCACCCGACTCCTCCCCGCGACCGCGCTCGTCGTCGTCGTCGTCGGGTGCGGCAAGAAGCCCGCCCCGGAGCAGGCCGCCGCCGACCCCGAACCCCAACAGCCCCCGCGCCGCGTCAACCCGCCTCGGGACGACGAGCGCGACAGCACCCCGTTCCCCCGGCCGGCGGGCGACCGCGACAGCACCCCCTTCCCGCAGCCCGGCCAGAAGAAGGACGCCAGCCCGTTCCCGCAGCCGGGCCAGAAGGCGAAGACGGCCCCGAGCTGGACCGACGACCCCGACCCGGCCGACAAGAAGGCCGGCCCCGGCCGCGGCGCACGGGCGAGCATCGACGTCAAGGGTGGCGAGGTGGTGGCGTTCGGCCCGCCGGGCTGCCCGGTGATGCTCGTCGGCCAGCAGCTGTACGACCTCAAGACGTTCGACCCGGTCGGCAAGCTCCCGGAAAAGCCGGACCAGAACTCCGACCCCGTCCTCACCCACGACGGCAAACTCCTCGCCGTCACCGAGAAGGGGAGGAACCAGTCCGACTCGGCGGTCACCGTGTACGCCACCGACACCGGCAAGACGCTGCTGACCGTCCCGGCCGCGAAGGAGGCGACCCCCGACGTGATCGCGTTCTTCGGGAACACGCACCTGATCGTCGGCGGCCGGCATGCGCCGGTGATGAACGTGTGGGACATCGCCACCGGCAAGAAGGTCGGCGGGGTGACCAGCCCGAACCGCCAGGTCCGCCACGGCGAGGTGGCCTTCACCCCGGACGGGAGCCACTTCGCCGCCATCACCGGCGACAAGCTCGTCGTCGTCGGCACCAAGACGGGCAAGCAGGCGGTGATGGCGACGCCCGGCGGCGGCGGCCCGCTCGGGGCCCGCGAGGTGTTCGCCTGGGCGAAGGGGCTGGTGTTCTCGCCGGACGGCTCGGAGCTGGCGCTGTTCACCACCAACCCGACCCCCCGGCTGATCGTCTGGAACCCGAAGGGGCAGATCGCCCTGGACGCGGCCGTGCCGCTGCCCAAGTGGGTCGGCACCGACGCCGCCCTGCAGTGGCTCCCGGACTCGTCCGGGTGGCTGGTCAACGGGGCGGTGTTCGACCGCGGCACGAAGCGGGTGATCGCCGCCGCCCGGGTGGCGTTCGGCGCCTCGGCCCCGCCGTACCTGGTGGACCAAAGCCGGATCGTCGGGGCGTTCGGCCGGCAGCCGCACCGGCTCCGGGCGGCGGAAATCCCGTGGCCGCAGATCCGCGAGTCGCTGGCGGCGATGAGCGCGAAGGCCGACGCCGACCTGGCCCCCGGCCGGCCGGTCGCCCTCGACCTGCGCCTGACCGGGGTGCGCGGCGACGAGGCCGAGACGCGGAACATCCTGGGCCAGGCGCTGGCGCTGCGGCTCGGGCGCGACGGCATCCCGGTCGCGGCCCAGGCGCCGACGGTGCTGCGGCTGAAGCTCGCCGAGTCGGCCGGCGACACCCTGCCGATCTACGCCCGGCAGTCGCCGTTCGACTTCAAGGGGACGGCCACGGGGCAGAAGGCGACGGAGGTGAACGGGGCGGCGGTGCTGGAGCTGTGGGCGGCGGGGGAGGTCACCCCGGTGTGGCGCGACACGCTCAACGCCGGCTCGTCGCGCAGCTTCAGCGAGGACATCAACGACGTGACGATCCGCAAGAGCATGCTGGAGAACCTCGGCCGCCAGCTCGACCACCTGAACCTGCCGTACTTCCTGCCGAAGAACAAGGGGACGCTCGCGCTGCCGGCGGTCATTGATTGAGGGGGACTGGGAAAGCCGGATTAACCACAGAGTCACAGAGAGCACAGAGGGAAGACCAAAGCCGAGACAGTACGAAGACTTTGTTTCCAAACATGGTTCTGTCTCGGTTTTCTGTCTTCCCTCTGTGCTCTCTGTGACTTTGTGGTTAATCCGGCTTCTCCCTCTCAATTCCGCCCCCGCCTGAATCGTGTCCTACACTTCCCCGTCGGCCCACGACGGAGGAGAAGTGGTGAGGCGGCTGCTGCGGCCGGAAGCGGCCTTCTTCCTCGCGGTCCTCGTCCTGCTCCTCGTCGCGTTCCGCGAGCGCGGGTTCTACGACCCCGGCGCCCTGTGGCACGTCAAGGTCGGCGAGCTGGTCCTCGACCACGGCTTCCCCACCACCGACCCGTTCACGTACACGTTCGCGGGCCGCACCTGGATTCCCCAGCAGTGGGGCGCCGAGGTGCTCATGGCGCTCGCCCACCGCGCCGGCGGCCTCGACGCCATGCTCCTCGGCTTCGCCGCCCTCGTCGCCGCCCTCTACACGCTGATCTTCCGCCGCGCCCTCGAATCCGGCATGGGGCCGATGCTCGCCGCGCTGCTGGTCGGCGCGGCGCTGGTCGTCGGCGCGTTCCACTATTTCGTGCGGCCGCACATGGCGACGATCGCGCTGCTCGGCTGGACGATGATGTGCGTCGTCGACTTCGAGCGCGGCCGCTGCGGCGCGTGGCGGCTGGCCGGGCTGATCCCGCTGTTCGTGGTGTGGACGAACCTCCACGGCGGCGTCCTCGGCGGCACGATGACGCTCGGGCTGGCGGTGGCGGGGTGGGGCGTGCTGTTCCTGGCGAGCGGCCCGCGTGAGCGGGCTGTTCTTCCGGAAACACAACAGCCCGCTCACGCGGGCCGCTCGCCGATTCGTGACTGGCGCACCGCCTGGCTCCTCGTCGCGATCGTCGCCGCGTGCGGGCTGACGCCGTTCGTCAACCCGTTCGGCATGGAGATGCTGAACACCTGGCGCCGCATCGTCGGGTCGAAGGTGTTGCCGGAGGTGGTGAACGAGCACATGCCGCTGGACCCCGCGTCGCCGCTCGGCCTCACCGTCATCGGCTTCGGCGTGCTGTACCTGGCGCTGCTCGCGGGCACGCTGCCGAAGCGGCCGCGGGTGTCGTGGCTGGTCCCGCTGGCGTGGTTCGTCCTCAGCTTCAAGGGGATTCGGCAGGGGCCGCTGTTCGCCATCACCGCCGCGGTCGCGCTCGCCGACCTGTGGCCGCACACCGTCTGGCACCGGCTGCTGGTGAAGTACGGCGACGGGTCGCTCGCCCACGCCCCGGAGCGCCGCCCCGGCTGGGCGTGGGCCGCGCTCCCCGCGGCGGCGGTGCTGCTGATCGCGACGCTGCAACTGACGGCCGTGGAGGCGCCGGTGGTCGGCCGCGGGTGGGCGCGGCTGGACCCCGACTTCATCCCGGTGGAGCTGGCCGACGAGATGCGCGCCTACGCCGCCGCGGTGCCGCCGGGCACGCCGGTGTTCAACGACGCCAACCTCGGCGGCTTCCTGATCTACCACACGCCGAGCCTCAAGATTTTCATGGACGACCGCTGCGAGCTGTACGGCGACGACTGGATTCGCACCTACGCCGAAACCCTCGGCCTTCCGCCGGCGGAGTTGGGGCCGGTGTTCGAGGGCTGGGCCGGCCGCTACGGCTTCCGCCGGGCCATCGTGATGACCGACCCGGCGGGGGTGGAGAAGCCGCCGATCGAGCGCTACCTGATGGGCTCGGGCGGCTGGCGCGAGGTCGCCCGCGGCAAGCGGGCGGTGGTGTTCGACCGGGTGAACTAGCATTCCAAGCCCGGGGACGGCCGTCCCCGGGCTTTCAGCCGCGGGGTATCACTTCTATAACGACGCCGGGCCCCCTCCCCCCGGGTTCGCGTCCATGGCCGAGCCGCTGGTCGGAATCATCATGGGCTCCCGGTCCGACTGGGAGACGATGCGGCACGCGGCCGAGCTGCTCGACGAGCTCGGCGTCGCCTACGAGGTCCGGGTGGTGTCCGCCCACCGCACCCCCGACCTGCTGTTCGACTACGCCGAGCAGGCACTCGGCCGCGGCCTCGAAGTCATCATCGCCGGCGCCGGCGGCGCGGCCCACCTGCCGGGGATGTGCGCGGCGAAGACGTGCCTGCCGGTGATCGGCGTGCCGGTCGAGTCGGCGGTGCTGCGCGGCGTCGATTCGCTGCTGTCGATCGTGCAGATGCCGGGCGGGGTGCCGGTGGCGACGATGGCGATCGGCAAGGCGGGGGCGCGGAACGCGGCGCTGTTCGCGGCGGCGGTGCTGGCGAACAAGTACCCGCCGCTGCGGCTGGCGGTGCAGGCCTTCCGCGCGAAGCAGACGCAGGACGTGCTCGAACACCCCGACCCGCGGGGGTAACGGGGAGGAGGATTAACCACAGAGTCACAGAGGGCACAGAGAGAAGACAGAAAACCGAGGCAATGCACGGTCTGAATTCAAATTCTGTCTTCCTCTCGGCTTCGTGTCTTCTCTCTGTGCCCTCTGTGACTCTGTGGTTAATCCGCTTTCTGTCTTCGGGAACCCCGAATGCGCCTCGGCATCCTCGGCGGCGGCCAGCTCGGGCGGATGCTCGCCCTCGCGGCGCACCCGCTCGGCGTCCGCCCCACCGTCCTCGACCCCGCCGACGACGCCTGCGCCGGCCACGTCTGCCCCCACATCCGCGGCGAGTTCGACGACTTCCGTGCCCTCGACGAGCTGGCGCAAGCCTCGGACGTGGTCACCTACGAGTTCGAGAACGTGCCGGTCGAAACGGCCCGCTGGCTCGCCGAGCGCATGCCCGTGTACCCGCCGCCGCGGGCGCTCGAGGTATCGCAGGACCGCGTGACCGAGAAGACGTTCCTCAACGCCCTCGGCGTCCCCACCCCGCCGTTCGCCGCGATCGAGACGCGCGACGAGTTCGACGCCGCGGTGAAGACGATCGGCCTGCCGGCGGTGCTGAAGACGCGCCGCTTCGGGTACGACGGCAAGGGGCAGGCCGTGATCCGCACCGCGGCCGACGCCGACCGCGCCTGGCAGGCGCTCGGCGGCCGGCCGCTCATCCTCGAAGGCTTCGTCCCGTTCGACCGCGAACTGTCGATCCTCGCCGTCCGCGGCCGCGACGGCACCATCGGCACGTACCCGTTGGTCGAGAACGAGCACCGCGGCGGCGTCCTCCACCGCTCCGTCGCGCCGGCCGGCGACCTCGGCGAGGAGCTCGGCGAGCGCGCCGCCGAGTACGCGGCGCGCGTCCTGACGGAGCTCGATTACGTCGGCGTGCTGGCGGTCGAGCTGTTCCAGGACGGGCCGCGGCTGCTGGCGAACGAGACGGCGCCGCGGGTCCACAACTCGGGCCACTGGTCGATCGAGGGGGCGTTCGTGTCGCAGTTCGAGAACCACGTGCGGGCGGTGTGCGGCCTGCCGGTCGGCCGGTGCGACGCGGCGGGCTGGTCGGCGATGTTCAACTTCATCGGCACCACCCCGCCGGCGGCGGCGGTGCTGGCGCACCCGGAGGCGCACCTGCACCACTACGGCAAGGCCGACCGCCCCGGCCGCAAGGTCGGCCACGTGACGCTGCGGGCCGGCAGCGCGGAGGAGTTGGCGGAGAAGCTGCCCGGCTGGTCGGCGGCGTTCGACCGGCCGTGACGGTGCGGTGTCACTCGCGCACGACGCGGCAGTCGGTGAACGTCAACGTCTCGCCGCCGCGCGGGTCGGGGAGCAGGCCGTCGCACCGCACCTCGCGCACGACCGTCGTGCCGGCGGCGACCAGCCCGTCGGTCAGCCGGAAAATGACGTTCGGCTCCGTCCCCCGCGGGGGGCCGGCCCCGAGGTCGACGGACGCCCCGACCCACCGCTCGCCGGTCGCCCTCACGCCGGTCATCGTCACCTCGACCCGCACCCGGAGTTGCTGGCCGGTATAGCGGTCCTCGGCCGCGGCCCGGTCGCTCTTGTAGGAGTTCGTGATCCGCGCCAGCGACAGGACCGGCTGCCCGCCGGGGCCGGCGATGCCGCCGGGGACGTGGTCCGCCTCCGCCATCACCGGCGGCCGGGCCTGAACCTCGGCCCGCATCATGTCGGCCCGCTGGACTTCGTGCCGCATCACCGCCTCGCGCTGGTTGGACCGGGCGAACAGGAGCCCGCCGACGACGAGCACGGCGAGCGCCCCGCCGGCGACGGCGACCCACACCCACCCGGGCACGCCGCCGCCGCCGGCCGCGGCCGCGCGGCGGGGGGTGTTGTCGTCGTCGTCGTCGGTCAGGTAGGCGTCGCGGCGGGGCATGGGTGTGCTCCGGGGAAGCGGGGCGGGGGTGGATGGGAATCGAACCCACCGGGGGCGTTGTTCACACCCCCCGCCGGTTTTGAAGACCGGGGCCGGCACCAGCCGAGCAATCACCCCCGGACCCCGGGCGTCCCCGTTATCGTACCGCGCGGATCACCCGGTCGGCGAACCGCTCCATCTCTTCCAGTTGCGGACTGCACTGGAGCAGCAGAAGGTTCACGCCCGCGGCCGCGAACGCCGCCACCCGGTCGGCCACCTGCGCCGGCGTGCCGATCAGACCCGCCCGCAGGCCGCGGTTGCTCACCGAATAATCCTCCAGCGACACCCGCTGTTCGAGCTGCGTGCCGGCCAGCCACTGCTGGTAGTTGTGGTAGCCCGCCGCGCTCTGCTTCACGTCCGTGATGCGGGCCAGTTCCGCCTGCGCCTCCGCTTCCGTCTCGCGGACGATGCTGTACCCGGCGACGCCGTACTGCATCGGCGGCAGCCCGAGCCGGTCGCGGCGCGCGGCCATGTCGTCCACCTTCGCCTTGATGCGCTCCGGCGGGTCGCCGTGCATCACGTAGGCGTCGCAGGTGCGGGCGATGAGCTCCTTCGCCGTCTCGCTCTCGCCGCCCGCATAAATCACCGGCCGCGGCCGGCTCGCGGGCTTCGGCTGAAGGATCGTGTCCTTCACGCGGTAGTACTTCCCCTCGAAGGTGTAGCCGTCGTGCTTCCACAGGTTGTCCACGACGGTGAGCCACTCGGCCGTGCGGGCGTAGCGGTCGTCGTGCTGCTCGAAGTGGACGCCGTACTGCGTCGCCTCGTCCTTCCACCAGCTGCTCACGACGTTGAGCGACAGCCGGCCGCCGCCGCCGATGTGGTCGATGTTCGCGGCCTGCTTGGCGAGCAGCGCCGGGTTGTGGAACGTCGGCCGGACCGCGACCATGTATTCGAGGCGGTCGGTGACGGCGGTGAGCGCCGCGGCGGTGCTCCAGGCGTCGAGCGACGGGGCGGCTTCGCCCTTGATGTCGTTGAGGTTCAGCTCGGCGACGAGCGACAGGTCGAAGCCGATCTGCTCCGACCGCTGCGCGAGCCGCTTGCTGTACGCCCACGAGGCGTCCATGCGCTCGTCGTCGACGTTCCGCAGCCACCCGCCGAACACCGGCATCCAGTACCCGAAGCGCATCACACCCCCCGCTCGGTAACACGGATTACGCGGCCCGGGTAAACCGCCAGTTCGATTCGCGGCGTGCGAAGGTTCCAGTCGGCGAGCGGCGCGAACGGGATGCCGTCGGGCGCGGTGGCGTGAGGGTCGTCGTCCGGCGTGGGGACGACCGTGACCGCGGCGCCGTTCGACAGTTCCACACGTAGCCCGTAACCGATCACGCTGGGGCGATCCACCGGAAAGGGCTCCGCCGCCAGTACCCGCGAACCGGGGCCGACGGCGGCTTCGGCCGCGGCCCGCAGCTCCTTGAACGGCGGCGTGTCGTCGTGACCCCGGTTGGTCACCGCCACGTCCCCGCCCTTCACCACCCACTCCGACGCGCTCACGAACAGGCTGTAGGTTCCGTACTCGTGCCGGTACTCGCGGCCCTTGATGACCCGCGGCGGGTCGGCGCGGCGCTCGCCGAAATGGAGGACGAGGACATCGGGGTAGCTGGTGCTGGCGAACAGGAAGGGCTCGCCCACCAAATCCAACAAGGCGGAAAACCCGGTGTTGCCCGCCCCGCGCGCGGGCGGGTGTTCGACGGCGGTACTCATTTCGACCCCTTGAACTCGTCGGCCTTCTCGCACAGCTCGGCCCACGTGAAGTCGCCCCGGCTGTTCTGCGTGCCGCGGTCGCCGCTCGCCTTGCAGTCCTCGATGTACTTCCCGAAGTCCTGCGGGTCGATGCCGTAGCGGCGGGCCGCGTCCTCGATCTGTTTGGCGTCGCGCTTCTTCGACATGAATGATACCCCAACCCGGGCGTGGTCGGAAGGCGGCTAGCCGGCGCGCTCCTCCAGGTAGTCCACCAGCCGCGCGAACGGGTCGAAGCCGACCACGTTCAGGGCGTCGGCCACGAAGTTCGACAGCGCGTTCACGTCGTAGTAGACGATGCCGCCGTCGCGGTCGTCGGTCATGTACTCGATGCCGCCCACGTCGATCCCCGCGGCCTGCATGATCCGCTCGCACGCGGCGATCACGTCCGCCGGCGGAGTGTAGCCTTCCACCCGCAGGCCCGTCTTCGGGGCGTCGATCGGGCACGCCGAGCGCAGCAGCTCCACGCCGTCGGCGCGCTGGCAGATGTCGGCCGGGCACAGGTTGAACGACTCGCCCGTCGTGTACACCTTGATCGCGTACAGGAACTTGCCGCCGAGCAGCTCCACCCGCGTGATGTGGCCGCCGCGCGCCGGCACGAACTCCTGCACCAGCGCCGTGTGGTCCACGCCGAAGTCGAGCCGCCCGCCGGCCGCGGCGTCCGCCAGTGACACCGGGGTGTCGTAGCGCACGATGCCGGCCCCGCTGCCGCCGACGTTCGCCTTCACCACCACCGGGAAGCGCAGCCCCGCGGCGGCTTCCACCGCCCGGTCGGCGTGGTTGATGACCCGCGCCTTCGGGTACGGCAGGCCGAGCTCTTGCAACATCGTCAACTGCCGGGCCTTCGACGTTTCGATGGTGAAGGCGGTGAGGCCGTTCACGACCGGCAGGCCGACGCGCTCGAGGTGGGCGAGGTAGCCGAGGGTGAAGAACATCCCCTGTACGCCGCCGCGGAGGTACGCCGACGGGCTCATGCGGTTGAACAGCAGCGAATACGGCGGGCGGCCCTCGGCGGGGTCGTAGAGGTGCGCCCGCGGGTCGAGGCGTTCGTACCCGATGCCGCGGCGGTCGAGTTCGGCGAACAGCGGGCGGAACCAGTCCGGGTGCTCGTGGTAGATGGCGAACGGGCGCACGGCGGCCTCCGGGGGTGGTTGACGGACCGACCCGGGAACCGACCCGGGAACCGACCCGGGAACCGACCCGGGAACCGACCCGGGAACCGACCCGGGCTATGTTATCCCAGGCCGTTGGCCTGAAAACCAGCCGCCCGTCTTCAGCCCGAAGGGCTGGGATAGTATAGCCCGGGGCAACGCCCCGGGCGCCGTCGGGCAACGCCCCGGGGCGGGCTGCTCGGCCGGCACCCGAGTTGCTTCCTGCGGGAATCGGAAGCCGCGTTCCCGTGAAGGTTCCGCCATGCCCGCCGACACGCCCGCCCCCGCCGACCCGACCCGGCCCCGCGTCGCCGCCCTGGGCCTGCTGACGCTGTTCGGCGTCGCGGTCTGCGCCCTCGTGGCCTACCCGTTCCTCCCGGCGCTGGCGTGGGCCGTCGCCCTCGCGGTGATGGCGCTCCCGCTCCACCGCCGGGTCGAGCGGCTCATCCCGTACCCGAGCGCCGCCGCCGCCGCCACCACCACGCTCGTCGTGGTGCTGTTGGGCGTGCCGGTGGTCCTCGTCGCCGGGCAGCTGGCGCGGGAGGCGGGGTCGGCCGTGGCTACGGTGGAGCGCGCGGGCGAGTCCGGGAAGGTGGACGAGGTGGCGGCCCGGGTGCCGAACGGGCCGTGGGCGCTCGACTGGGCGCGGCGGAACGTGGACGTGGACGCCGAAGCCCGCACCCTGGTCCGCCGGCTCGCCGGCGACGCCGCGCTGTTCGCCCAGGGGGCGCTCGGGGCGGCCCTCCAGACGCTCGTGTGCGTGTTCATCCTGTACTTCGCCCTGCGCGACCGCCGGCGACTGCTCGGCTCGGTCCGCGACACCCTGCCGATGACCCGGACCGAGTCCGACTACCTGTTCACCCGGGTGGACGACACGATCCACGCCACCGTGTACGCCACCGTGTTGGAGGCGCTGGTGCAGGGCGTGACCGGCGGGCTGGTGTTCTGGTGGGTCGGGCTGCCGAACCCGGTACTGTGGGGCACGGTGATGTTCGCCCTCGGGGTGCTGCCGGTGGTCGGGGCGGTGCTGGTGTGGCTGCCGGCCGGGCTGTGGCTGCTGGCCGTCGACCGGTTCGGCGACGCGGCGGCGGTGCTGGGCTGGGGTGTGCTGTGGACCGGGCTGGTGGGGAACGTCCTGTACGCGTACCTGGCCGGCGGGCGGATGCGGCTCCACGCGGTGCCGGTGCTCGTGGCCTACGTCGGCGGGCTGGCGGTGTTCGGCATCAGCGGGATGGTGCTCGGCCCCGTCGCCGTGGCGGTGACGCTCGGGTTGGTGGACGTGTGGCACCGCCGGTTGCACCCCGAGGAGCACGCCGAGCTGAGCCCCGCGGCGGTGCCCGAATCGACGGCGCGACTGGTGACGGCCTAACGATTCCGCCGCTCGCGGTGCTACGCCGCGAGCGGCGGAAGAAAGTCACTTCTTCTCCACGAGCACATCCCGGTAGTCGAGGGGGATCGCCTTCAGCTCCTGCATCGTGTACGGGCCGCGCGTCTTCTCCTTCGCCCGCGCCGCCGTCACCGCCGCCACCGGGACCGTCGGGTTCGCGTCGTCGGCGTCCGCCTTGTGGCCGAACGAGTTCCGCACGAACGTCAGCACCGCGGCGATCTCGTAATCCTTCAGCGCCACGCCCTGCGCCGGCATGATCCCGTCGTGCGTCTGGCCCGCCACCGTGATCGGCTGGTGGAGCCCGTACAGCACCACGCGCACCAGTCGCGCCGGGCTCGCCTCCGCGCCGGTCACCCACTCCGAGCCCTTCAGCGGCGGCGCCTTCTGCGCCGGGTCGCCCTCGCCCTCGCCCTTGTGGCACGCCACGCACACCACCTGGTAGCGTGCCCGGCCGAGGTCCATCAGCTCGGCCACCGTCCTCGGCTGCGGGTCCGGCGGCAGGTTGTCGGGGTCCACGGGGAGGCCGGAAAACTTCCGCTCGTCGGTGTCGTACACGTCGCGGCGGAAGTCGGCCGAGTTGCTGCCGAGGGTGTACCCGCCCCACATGAGCAGCGCGCCGAACACGACCATCACCCAGAACGGCACCGGCTCGAACCCGTCGCGCGGCTCGGCGTGCTCGCGCATGAGGATGCCGTGCATCGACTGCACGCTGTCCTGGCCGCCCGTTCCCGGCCGGTCGCTCGCCGCGTCGGTCGCGGGCTTCGGCTCGTCGGCGGGGTTCATTCCTTGGCCTCCGGCAGCGGCGTCTCGGCCTTCCGAAGTTCCAGCAAATAGGCGACCAGGTTGTCGGCGTCGGCCGTCGGCACGACCTGAACCCCTTCCTCCTCGCTGGTCAGCCACAGGCCCAACAGCCGCGCCTTCCCCTCGGGCGTGGTGGCGTCGAAGCCCACGGTGAGGCCCGGTTGCGACGCGAGGATCGTGTCCCACTCGGCGTCGGTGGGCCGCCAGCGGTAGCCGGGGTTCACCGTCCACTCGCGGCCGAGGCGCAGGGCGGTCGCGGCGCGGGCCCCTTCGACCTTCTCCTTGCGGTAGAGGAAGGCGAACGACGGCATCGTGCTCCACGAGTTGAACGACCGGGCGTTGAACAGGTGCTGGTGCTGCCACGCGGCGGAGTAGCGGGTGCCGACGTTCGCCAGGTCGGGGCCGGTGCGCATGGTGCCGAGGAACGGCGGGCGGTCGTTGAGGTAGTCGCGGGAGACGTTGCGGCGGGCGCCCCAGCCGCGGCGGATGTCGGCGCCGGTCTTCATCTCGCCGCCCTCCCACCAGTTGCCGAACCGCGTGCTCCGCACCTGCTGGCTGTGGCAATAAATGCACCCGTTGGCGGCGTACACGCCGGCGCCGGCGGTCGCCGCGTCGCTGTACGGGCGGGGGTAGGCGTCCTCGCCGGGCGCGGCGTACGGCTGCTGGTTCTGGAGCTGCTGGTACGGGAAGTACACCAGCCCGAACCAGCTCGACGCGAACGTCAGCAGGGCGCCGACGAAGATTACCGTCCCGCGGTCCATGCGACCCTCCAACCCCGCCCCGGGGCGTTGCCCCGGGCCATGTTATCCCAGGCCGTTGGCCTGAAATCCGAGCCGCCGTCTTCAGCCCGAAGGGCTGGGATACGATAGCCCGGGGCAACGCCCCGGGCGGCGTCGGCGGTGTTAGATCGCCGGCGGCGGCTCGGCGAAGTACGTCGGCCCGGTGCCGCGGCGGCGGCCCCAGCCGGCGAGGTTCGCCACCAGCAGCACCGCGAACGCCAGGTGCCCCACGCCCATCAGCACGCCCGCCACCGACCGCGTGAACAGGTACGGCTTCATGTACTCGACGATGTTCCCCCACGGCACGTTCGGGTCGTTCATCATCCGCCCCTGCGTCCAGCCGGGGAACGTAAGGGCCACGAAATAAATGCTGATGCCGACGGCGTCGCACCAGAAGTGCAGGCTGATGAGGCGGGCGCTGTACCACTCGCGGCCGGTGAGCCGCGGGATCATGTAGTAGAGCTGGCCGAACATCACCATCGTGAAGAACCCGTAGGCGCCGAGGTGCGCGTGCGCCACCGTGTAGTGCGTGAAGTGCGCCACCTCGCTGAAACCCTTCAACGATTCGATACTGCCCTGGAAGCTCACCAGGGTGTACGTCATGGCCCCGAACACGGTGAACCGCAGGGCGGGGCTGTAGCGGAGCACGTGGAAGCTGCCGAGCATCGTCATGTGGTGGTTGATCGCCACGGCGATGACGGGGATGAACATCATCATGCTGCCGACGGTGCTCGCGGTCGCCAGCCACGCCGGGATCGGGCCGCCGATGAGGTGGTGCATCCCGGCCCACGAGTAGAACAGCGCCAGCGACCAGAACCCCACGATGCTGAGGTAGTAGCTGTGGACCGGCCGGCCGATGATCTTGGGGATGAGATAATACGCCGAGCCGACGCCGATCGGCGTCAGCCACAGGCCGAGGTAGTTGTGGCCGAACCACCAGTTCACCACCAGCTGCACCACGCCGCGGGACGGCATCCAGAAGATCATCGCCACCGTAATCACGTACAGCACCGGGAACCAGAACACGGCCGCGAAGACGTACCACTGCGTGACGTAGACGTGCGGCTCGCGGCGGCGGAGGAACGTGGCCGCGGTCCACACCGAGAAGATCGTCAGCGACGTGATGAGGAACGGCGACACGTAGCGCGGCGCGTCCAGCCACTCGACCGACCGCCCGTGCCCGAGCAGGATGCCGACGACGTTCAGCACCATGCCGACGTTCCACAACATCGCCGCGCCGAGCAGCAGGCGCGGGTAGACGAGGGTGGCGCGGCTGAGGCGGCACATCAGCCAGCACGCCGCGGCCATGCCGACCATGCCGCTCCACCCGAAGCCGACGGCCTGGAGGTGCGCCATGCGGACGCGGCCGAACGTGAGGTACGGCGAGTCGGTGAGGAAGTACGGCGAGTGGAGCTTGATCGAGGCCACGACCGCGAGGACGGTGCCGACGACGAGCCAGAACACGGCGCTGGCGGCGTAGTAGAGGACGGGGCCGCGGCAGGACGAGTCGATCTCGGCGCGCTCGCGGGCGGCCTGGGCGCGGTCGGCCGGGCTCGGGGGGGTCGGCGCCATGTCGCGGGCGGCTCCGGTCAGTCGGTCGGGAAGGCGTCGGTCGGTTCGCCGACGGGTTCGTCCGGGTCGAAGATCGAGCGGGCGTCGCGGCTCGGGTTGTCGAACTGGCCGGCGCGGACGGCCCAGCCCATCGCCAGCACCACCGCCCCGCCGAACAGCACGACCGACGCCACGACGGTAGCCAGCACGGCGAGCTCGGTCGAAGTCATTCGCTCATTGGATGAGCCGCGGTCGGCGGCGGCAACCCGGCTCAGTCCGGCCCGCGGACGTGCGGTTGCACCTCGGCACGGGAGAACGCCGCCGGCTCCGCGTGCAACTCCGGCGGCAGCGGCGGGTGGTCCGCGGCGGCGGCGGGTGATCCGCACGTCACCCGCCGCCTCACGGCGGTCGGCTCGCCGCGCCGCCTCGATTGTCGAACACGTAGTACACCGGGTCGCTGAACCGCCGCCGCGCGTCGTCCCGCCCCGCAACCCGGCGACCGAACGCGCCGTTCCCGTCGCCGCGCTTGCGGATCACGCCGACGCGCACGAACCCGGCGCGCTCGAAGAACGGGTTCGCGTGCCCCATCGCGGCCAGCGTTTCGACCCACGGCACCGGGCACAGCCCGCACGCCCGCCGCACGAAGTCCGCGGCGATGCCGGCCCCGCGGTACGTCGGGTGGAGCACCACGCGTTGCAGCACCCACAGCTGCTCGTTCAGCGCCGCCAGGGCCACCCCGCCGCGCGGGTTGGTCAGCCCGAAGTGCCGCGTCCGCAGGCTCAGCGACGCCGCCGGCGTGCCGAACACGCACACCCCCACCGGCTCGCGGCCGTGCCACAGCACGATCACCCGCGTGACGAACCCGAGGCCGTGGCCGCGGTAATGCCACCGTGCGAAGTACGGCCAGTCGGATCGGGTGCCGGCGGACAGCCACAGCTCGTCGGCGAACGACACGCGGCGTCTTTTCAACCCCCACCGCCCGGCCTCCACCCGGCCCTCGCCGTGACACTTCACCCACAGGTCCGGGGCCAGGTCGGCGGCGACGTCGTCGTGCGTGGTCGCGGCCAGGACGCCGACGCCGGTGCGGCCCGCCAGCTTCCGCAGGTTGAACGCCACCACCTTCGCCAGCGGCCGGTCGAGCGCCGCGGTAAACTCGTCGGCGAGGAGGAAGCTCCCCACCGCGAGCCGGGCGACGGCGAACGCCAACCGGAACCGGTAGCGCTGCCCGTCGCTGAGCTCGGCCGGCGTGCGCAGCAGCAGCCGGGCCTCGCCGAGGCCGCAGCCGGCGAGCGTCGCCAGCCGCTCCTCGATCGTTCCCGGCAGCGCGTCGATCAGCGGCACGTCGGACAGCTCGGCGGCGAAGGCGTCGGCGGCGCCGAGCTGCTTCCCGACCTCGCGCAGGAGTGACGACTTGCCGCTGCCGCTGGGGCCGGTGAACAGCACCACGTCGCCGGGCCGCACGTCGAGGGTGAGGTTGTCGGCGACGGTGTGCGGCGGCTCGCACTCGGGGAGGCCGAACAGGTCGGCGACGGCCCCGGTGGCGAGCGACCGGCGGGCCGGGCGGAAGGCGTAGCGGACGGTGATGGGCTGGAGCACGACGCACCTCGTGGGGTACACTGGGGGGACGAACGGAGGACGAACGATGGACGCGGGCCAGACGCTGCTGGAGCCGGAAGACCTGCTGCGGATGCCGGACGGGGACGGCTACGAGCTGATCGACGGCGTACCCAAGGAGAGGCCGATGGGGGCGGAAGCGGACCAGATCGCGGCGGAGATCGTGTCGCTCATGAGGCCGTTCGCGAAGGCCGGGAAGCTCGGCCGGGTGTTCGGCTCCCAGACCGGCTACCGGTGCTTCCCCGGGCGGCCGAAGCTCGTGCGGATACCGGACGTGTCGTTCGTCGCGGACGGCCGCTTCCCGGACGGGAAGGTGCCGCGGGGGCACATCAACCTCGTCCCGGAATTGGTCGTGGAGGTCGTGTCGCCGAACGACTACTACGAGGAAGTCGAGCAGAAGGTGGCCGAGTACCGCTCGGCCGGGGTGAAGCTGGTGTGGGTCATCAACCCGGGCACGAAGACCGTGCTGGTCCGCCGGCTCGACCGCACCTGCGCCGAAATCGACGAGGCCGGCACGCTGTCCGGCGAGGACGTGCTGCCGGGGTTCACCTGCGCGGTGGCCGAACTGTTCGTATGAACCGTCGCCCGTCCCGGGGCGTTGCCCTCCCTATTGCGCATAAGTCTGCAACATATTTACTGGCAACATGTTGCAGCAGATGACTGGCGGGTTTTCTGGGGTTGATCGGGCCTGGAAACCCCTTGATTTGCAAAGGGTTTCCACACCGGTGCCCGAGCATTCCCAGAGGTTCCCCGACTTATGCGTAATAGGGAGGGCAACGC
>Ga0105046_10002850_pt1 | contig 27337 bp, 19 predicted proteins | sample MAT03_FD_78385 | JGI IMG/M metagenome (GOLD analysis project Ga0105046, IMG submission 78385) | Freshwater microbial communities from Lake Fryxell liftoff mats and glacier meltwater in Antarctica - MAT-03 (megahit assembly) | ecosystem: Environmental > Aquatic > Freshwater > Ice > Liftoff... | reverse complement strand
TAATTAAAACGCATAACTCACTGCCAATGAAGGTAAAATTGGCAATTGATTAATGCGTTCATATCTTACGCGGTCAAAATAGAATATGTTTTCGCGATTGTATACGTTTGTAATACCTGCATTCACTTCTATTTTATTTTTATTTACAAAGACTATCGTGCGTTTTACCGCTATATCCAACCGGTGATAAAATGGTAGTCGCCCACCATTTAATTCTTCATCGTAAATAATTCCTAGTGAACCATTGCTTGTGGTATAATCGGTGCTGATGCCCTCAAGAAAGTCTACGCTTTCATAAAAGCCAGCAGTTTGTGTAAATGGAAAGCCCGAACCTAAATTCCAACGTGCACTGAACTCCCATTTTCTTGCAATTGAATAAGTGGCAACAACATTCATGTTATGCCTGCGATCGTAGTGTGGTGGATATATCTGTTCGCCATCATTTCTTTCAATAAATCCTAGCGAGTATGCCATCCATAAATACCATGCTTTACGCTCATACTTCAACGAAAAATCGATACCATATGCCTGACCAGTTTCGGTTGCAAAGTCAGGGTCGGTAGTGCTAACTTTATTTCTGTTAATTTCAATCAGTTGATTAAAATACTTTATATATGGTTCAACGTTTAATTCCATATAATCGGTAGGGTCGAATTCAATTCCTCCTATAGCATGCGTTGAACGTTGCAGTTTCGATTTGGCATCTTCTCCATCGAAGGTATATAAATCGTCGTCAGGTCCTGAAAGAAATCCAGTAAATAAATTCACAACATCGCGATCACTTTTTGTAGAGATTAAATTCTGGCTATATAAACCACCTGCAAATTTTATTCGGATACGGTCAGTAATATTATATTTCATACCAATACGCGGCTCAGGCGAAAATTCACTCAGCGATGCATAATATTGAAGTCGTAAACTTGGCTCAATAACTAATTTTTTATTAAACGATCTTCTGAATTTCACATACGTACCTAACTCAGTTGTATATTGTTGTTGTTCGTACTTAATACCCAGGCGATTAAAAAATTCATAATCGGTTTGAAATCCAATTACCTCAACACCGTATTGAACATCTCCGTGAGGGCGGTAGTAAGTAAAGTCGATACCACCGTTAAATCCACTCACAAAACTTTTGCGCGGTTTTTCATCTGCTTCATTTTGCGTCATTGCATAATTGGAATATGCAAATACACCCTCAATCAACATGTTTGCCTCGGAAGGTACAATCACAAAATTGCTACCAGCGCCTTTAGCTCTCCAACTGAAACTGGTTATAGATGAATAATTTACGCTGTCGCGATAATTAAATCCGAATAAATTTATTTTATTACCAGATTCAGAATTCATAGATATTTTACCATACAAATCTGTAAATGAATAGGGGATACCGTTATTGCCTAAAATACCTTCCTGATTATTAACATATGGGTAAATAATTTTTGACGATTTATCTAAATAAGAATGTTTAGCTGTTAAAATGTAAGTTAAACTAGATGAATTTGCGGTTGATTTTTTAATTGGACCTTCAATTAAAAATCTGGTAAGAAATGGACTTGCAGACACTTCACCTTGGGTATGATTTTTATTGCCATCTTTAGTTGTAATATCAACTACTGCTGAAATTCTATCGCCGTATTCTGCATTAAATCCGCCAGTAAATACATCTACACTTCTTATAATATCAGTTTCAAATACGCTAAATAAACCGATAGAATGGAACGGATTGTAAATTACCATTCCGTCGAGCAGTACTTTATTTTGAATGGGACTGCCACCACGAATATATAACTGACCACCTTGGTCGCCGGTGAAAATTACACCTGGCAAAACTTGTAAATATTGCGCTAAATCAGGTTCGCCGCCAACGGATGGTAAGCGTTTTATTTGCAATGGTGTAATGGTGGTTGTAGAGATTTGAACTTCCTCTAATTTTGAAGTTGTTTTCGACGACACCGTAACAATGTCGAGCGAAATACCTGATTGCACCATGTTAAACTTCACATTTGCAATTTTGCCAGCTTCAACTAATACATTTTGAAATAAGGTATCGTAACCAATATAAGTCATTACCAGTTTTTGTTCTCCAACTGGCACGCTGGGAATAGAAAAAAATCCGTTGATGTCAGAAGGTGCTCCAATATTGTCGGTATTCGACACAATAACATTCACAAACGGCACTGGCTCGCCGTTTTCAGTATCATAAACGAATCCGCGAATGGTTCCAGTTTGAGCACTGCTAGTAGAAATTATACCAGCAACGAGTAAAATCGATAGAATAAGGCTTTTCATAATCGTGCGGCGAAGATAACTAGAATAATGTAAAATGACTGTCATGACATCCAATTTTACAGAGTTCTGACGTGGCGATTTCTGCATCCAAATTTGGTTCCCTCTAGTAATTTGTAGAATTTCACAGCTGATTTTATGCAGGAGCAACAGGTACATCAAATTTATTTCCATGTTGGCTTAGGAAAAACAGCTAGCACTTACCTTCAAAACAAGGTTTTTAATAGGTTGGAAGGCATCACCTACGTGCATCCTGGCCGATTTAGGCGTTGGAAACAAATTTTGGCAGGTCTACCAACGCAAAAAGTATTTTTATCACGTGAAATGGACCAACAGCTTGAACGGGAAGTAAAAAAGTTCGCAGCAATTTATCCTGATACTCATGCAATAATTGTTTTGCGCAGAAATGATCAATGGATTGCTTCTCAATACCGTAGATTTTTGAAAAATGGATATCCCTACACTTTTACCGAATATTTTGATGTTGAAAAAAATACTGGATATTGGAAAGTGGCTGATGCAATGTTTTATCCGAAAATTGAAATTTTAGAACAGTATTTTACAACAAAGCCTTTAGTTTTATTTTACGATGATTTAAAAAAAGACACTTTCGCTTTTATAGATAAAATTGCTCAGTATTGCGGCAGCACTTATGATAAATCAACTATATCGCTCGAGCCTCATCATACTTCATACGAAGAAAAGCAATTAAAAGTGATGTTGAAAGTAAGCAAATATATCTTCACTAAAAATCCTATTTATGCTGGGCCAAGAATTTTTACATGGATTAGAAGAAGATCAAGAATGCTACTTTGTTATATCATTTTATATGCTGCATTGTTAGTGCCATCGCGTTTGCTTTCTAAAAAGCCACTCATTCCATCCGAAGAATTAGAAAAGGTTAGAAAACATTTTGAGGATGATTGGCAGCGATGTCTGCTTTATAAATAAATAAATCCAATTTACTCATCCTTACCTTTTTTGTTTGCTCTTATCATTTCTGGATATCCTTGTTTAAGTGATAATGCATTTATTGCCATTAGGATACGTTTCGTTTTTGTTTCAATATTTTTTGCACCATCAATCCATTTCGAAAAATATTTTTGATGTGAACCAGTGAGCGAATTGAAGTGCGCAAATGCGTTTGGCTCGTCTGTTAAACAAGCAAGGAAATCGGGATTGAATTTGAACGCAGATTTGTCAACCGTAATAACAACTGATAAGGTATTCCCTCGCCGTTTCCCGAGCAATTTGCGCATATTTGCGTTTAAAGGAATTATGTAATTACCATCTCCCACTGGAATTAATGCAACTTGCTTAATCGCTAAGTCGTCTAATTTGCCCTTAACCCTAAATGATGATTTAACACCAGGATTTAATTGCTGTGCAAGCTTTTCGGTCACCTCAATATATGTCCACCCGGTTTTTTCGCCCATTGATGCAAATTGCTTAATTAAAGTGGAATAGGTTACCATCTGTTTAAGTACAAATGTATAAAAATAATTATACGGGTCATGAAGTATTTAATTTGCATATCAATATCCACATTAACCATCGTAAATGCAACATGATAAAAGTCATTGTATTATCACACATTTGTCACTTTTAACTCACTTCAAACGAAGGAACTTTGCTATAAATACTTAAACTTAATTTATGGAAAATACTATTGACAACAATAAGCCGTTGTATGCTATGCCGCGCATTGGTGATATGGCTCCTGCTTTTGAAGCAGAAACTACACAAGGGAAAATTAATTTCCCTGAAGATTTTAAAGGTAAATGGGTTTTACTGTTTAGTCATCCTGCCGATTTTACACCAGTTTGCACCACCGAATTTATGACCTTTGCGAAAATGGAACCTGAATTTGCTGCGCAAAATTGTCAACTCATTGGGTTATCTGTCGACAGCTTGTACAGTCACATCGCATGGTTGCGCACCATCAAAGAGAAAATTGAATTTCGCAACATGAAAAATGTAGAAGTTAATTTTCCACTAATTGATGATATAAGGATGGAAGTTGCCAATAAATTTGGTATGATTCAACCGAATGAAAGTAATACTAAGGCTGTAAGGGCAGTTTTTTTTATCGACCCATCAACCAAGATAAGAGCAATTATTTATTACCCTTTGTCAACTGGGCGAAATTTTAAAGAACTCATTCGTGTATTAACTGCACTGCAAGTGGCTGATGCATTTAATGTTGCAACGCCTGCAGATTGGGTGCCAGGTGAAGACGTAATTGTTCCACCAGCAGGCTCATGCGGTATTGCTAAGGAGCGCGTTGAAGGAAAAGAAGAGGGTGTGAATTGTGTCGATTGGTTCTTCTGCACTAAGGCAATTGAGCAATCAAAAATTGAGGCACTTTTTGTACGCAAACACGATTTGGTATCCAATTAATTCCAAATTAATCAATACACGTTAACAAATCAATTAAACTATTGATTTAGTTGGGTTTAACCTAAATAGCAAACAATTTGAAAAGAGCATGTTGTTGGCTTGCAACATCTGATTGTATTACAAACTTCGAATTGTTACAACTTCCATTGCTTATTCTTGGTTAATTTTTGATATTACTTTTAGCGAAAGCGCGCAGTCTATAGATTACACGCTTTCGTTTTTTTATATTACTAAATGGAAATTAATCTATTATTTAGCAATTATTAGTGGTGTGAAATAATTTTCAGCTAATTTAATAATATACGTTCCACTTGGTAAATGTTCAGTAGATAAATTGGTTGAGGTATCAGGCAGCAGATTTACATATTTTGACAAAACAATTTTCCCATCCAAATTTATAATGCTAACATTTTGTAAAATGATGCTACTATTATTTTGAATGGTGATATCGTTTATTGTTGGATTCGGATAAATAATAATATTTGAAATATGATTGTCTTCAATGCCTTGACAAACCGTTACTGTTATATTTTGCACTTCAGTTCCAGCGCACCCATTTACATCAGTATAGGTATAAATAATTTGGTGTGTGCCAAGGCCTGCGATTGCAGGATTAAAAATACCATCGGTAACACCTGTGCCAGAATAATATCCAGCTGTAGGAGAGCCGCCTGTGAGTGCTATTGGCTCTGCATTGCTGCATATTTCTGTAAATGGTAATTCTAACAACACTAATGGTGCAGGTAATATGTTTAAATTAATGGAATCTATAATAGAGCAACCAAACGAATTAGTGATGTTTACTGTATATAAGCCAGCTAGGTTTGCAATAATTGTTGGCGTGGTTGCTCCTGTATTCCATAAATAAGAACAAAATGGTGTAGTGGCATCAATTACTATTGAACTGCCCTCACAAATTGTTGTATCAGGACCTAAATCTGCAACTGGGAGCGGGTTAATTGTGATATTAATTGCATCATAAGCAGTGCATCCAAAAATGTTTGTTACAGTCACATTGTAGGTGCCGCTTTCAGTAATGTATAAGGTTGGTGTAGTTGCCCCTGTATTCCATAAATAAGTGCAATCAGGATTTGTTGCATCGAGTAATACTTCTTCACCTGTGCAAAATGCATCATCATCACCTATCATAATAATTGGCAATATATAACTTGCAATTTGAATAGTATCTAATGCTGCGCAACCAAATATATTGGTTATAGTTACGGTATATTCTCCTGCATCAGCAATAGTAATAGATGATGAAGTTGCTCCAGTGTTCCACAAATAGGTAACATCTGGAGTTGTTGCATCAATATTGAAAGTACTACCTTCGCAAAAGCCGGTATCTATGCCTAAATTTATTTCCGGTGAAGGCAATTCATTTAATATTACTTCATCATAAACATCGCAACCAAATGCAGCGGTTACAGTTACAGAATAGGTGCCGGGTATAGCAGTTGTAATGGTTTGTGTGGTTGCACCATTATTCCATAAATATATTGAACCTGCGTTTTCAGCATCCAATGTGATGTTGCTGTTTTCACAGAAATCTATTGTTGTACCCAAGTTTACTATTGGAAGTGGGTTAATAGTAACAGTTATAAAATCATTATCATCGCAACCAAATGCATTGGTAACTATAACATTATAGATACCAGTTTCAGTTATGGTAATTGTTTGTGTGGTTGCACCAGTATTCCATAAATAAGTAGCGCCAGTATTTGCTGCATTTAATGTAATTATTTCATCTGCGCAAGCAATAATATCTGCACCTAAATTTACAATTGGCGCTGCGTTTTCAATTAAAGTGGCATTATCGTTTGCGTCGCAACCAAATGCATTTGTAACAACAACAGAATACGTTCCAGCAATACTAGTTGAAATTGTTTGTGTAGTTGCTCCCGTATTCCATAAATAAGTTGAACCAATATTGCTAGCATCTAATGTTATAGTTTCTCCTGTGCAGAAATTAATAGTATTGCCGATATTAACAACTGGTATTGCATGAATAACAACATTAATTATGTCAACATCTATACAACCAAAACCATTAGTTACCGTTACGGAATAAGTGCCAGTTAAATTAGCTGTAATAGTTTGTGTTGTTGCGCCGTTGGACCATAAATAAGTTGAACCTGGATTTCCTGCATTTAATATTATAGTTTCGTCAACACAAGCATTAATATCAGTACCAAGATTAACATTTGGCGATGGATTTACTGTTATATTAATTCCGTCAGCGGCAGTGCATCCAGCAGCATCGGTTATACTTACAGAATAAGCACCTGCGGTTGTTACATTAATTGTTTGGGTTGTAGCGCCTGTGCTCCAAATATACGTGGAACCTGGGTTTTCGGCATTTAATGTTAAGCTAGTTCCATTGCAAATGCCAACATCTGCTCCTAAATTTACGATTGGATTATTTACAAATAGGTGTGTTATTACAATACTGTCGCATCCCTCAACTGGTGTAAAATAATCATAATAATCGCCAGCTATTGTTTGATTAGCACCATCGGCAAAATAACTTTCGCCAGCGCAAATACTTACATTATTATTTATTGTGTAAACAGTGCAATATTTTGCAACATATCCATCCCATCCAGTAAAAGTGGAATTTAAATTAAATGTACCAACACCAGGGTCAAAATCAACAATGCCTTCAAACAATCCTGAAATTAGTATAGCACCTTCATTATCAACTTTAATACAATAACCGTAATCACTATTAGTGTTACCCATGCGTTCTGCATTAATATAAGCGCCGTCGGTACTCCAATTTAATTTGAAAATATCTGTTCCGCCTGCAGCAGTTAAATTTTGTATACCTACGCCAGGATCGAAATCAACTGTGCTGTTAAATGAACCAGTAATCCATATATTTCCTGCATTGTTTACAGCTACCGATTGAATATTTTGATAATCTAGCCCGCCAACGCCTTTACCCCAAGTTAATGTTCCATCAGCACCATTTAGTTTTGCTAAAAATGCATCTACATATCCAAGTGAAACAATATTTTGAACGGCAACTCCAGGATTAATATCTATAGTACCTTCAAAAAAGCCACCAACAATTACACTCGAAGATATTTCATCATAAACAATTGAAGTTCCTTGTTCACTGCTATTGCCGGAAATTTTAACAGCCCATTGAAAAGTATTAGCGCTATTTAATTTTAATACAAAAGCATCAGCCGAAAATCCTGCTGCAGTTAAATTATTAACTGCTGGTCCGGGATTAAAATCGACAGTCTCCCAAAATAATCCTGTAAAATAAATATTATTGCTTGCATCAATATCAATATGATTCGTGTAGCAAGATGCCATTTGCAAAACATTATTAAATGTGCCATCTATATTTAATTTCAGTAAAAAATTGGAACCTGCAGGTGCGGCTGTTAAGTTTGAAGTTCCTAGTCCTGGATCGAAGTCAACAGTGTTTTGAAAATAACCATGCACTATCGCTTTACCATCGGCATCAATATCAAAACCATAGCTTTGTTCTGTGCCTGTGCCTCCTGTTCTTACGGCCCAAATTAAATTACCGCTGGGGTCGTATTTACCACAATAAATGTCATCGCTTCCTGCGGCAACCAAGTTTGTAACACCTGGTCCAGGGTTCATATCTAATGTGCCGTTAAAGTATCCAAAAATAAAAATATTGTCATTTGCATCAGTTTTAATAACTGCTGGTGTTTCAAAGCCAGTTCCAGCCAGGTGATTCGACCATATTAAATTTCCTGCAGGGTCGAGCTTGGTAAGGGCGACGTCTTGAGAGGCAACGGCATTAAAATTTAAGGTTGCCGGTCCGGGGTCAGCATCTAAATCGTCCCAAAATCCAGTAGCGCAGATGATATTGTTCTCAGAATCGTTGGTAACAGAAGTTGTTATCTGAGCATCATTTCCATGAAATATTTCAGCAGTAATAAGGCTTTGCGCTTGTATTGAGCCGAAGAAAATCAATGAAAAAAGGGTGAGTAAGTATGAACGCATAAGCGAATAAATTGGTTGCTAAACGCACTGATGTGCCAAACATTGTGCCACTAATTTCGTGAAATTTGTTTATTTTTACCTTGTCGATGGTATTATATGTAGTATTCCATTGCCTTTTTAAGGGATATATTTAAATATAGTTAATACAAAATTAAAATTCAATTTATGAAAAAATACGCGCTTCTTGTTTCGGTGTTATTTATTTCAATTATTAGCGCTAATGCTGTTAAGGCCCAAGGTGCAGTTGACATTAATACGCAATTATGCCACAATTGGACTATTACTTCTGTAGTGATTGATGGTGCAGAAATTTTAGCACCAGTTTTAAATGTGAACGATAAATTAAATATTGGAACCGATAATTCGATTGATATGATTATTAACGGAGTTGGGTTTGCAGGAACATGGTCGATAAATAACACTGGTGTTTGGATGACAATTATATTAAGCGAATCTACTGCTATGCGTTTAAAAATTATGGAAATTACCGATACGAAATTAAAGGTTGATTATGTGGGAGATGATAACCTACATACCATTTTAGTATTTGGTCACTTGTAAATTGTTTTAAGCATTATTTGAGCCGGTAACAGTGTTGTTGCCGGTTTTTTTTGGCTGCTACATTATTGAAGACTTGCAACGTTGAAACGCTCAGCCTAATACAAGCAATCGATTAATTGCATTTAATTTATTGCTAAAGGTTAATACTCATTTACTATTAATTATCAGGTCAAAAAAATACCATCAGTATATGCACTGATGGTATTTTTTATAACATTTTATAATTCTAAATTCGTTAAACGTTTAGAAATGTATGTCTGCTCTTAAGTTATTGATAAGTAACTTTATTAATAAAGAATACCCTTCGTTTCTTGTTCCCGAAAGATTCTTTGCTATCCTTAATGGTTTGGTAACCAAATGCAATGAAGTTGTTATCGTACCAGAATTCTATATTTGAAAAAGATGATTTCACTTTCTGGTCATCTGATGAAACAATAAAGCTATGAGATTCTTTTTTTAATACTTCACCTTCAGGAGAAATACCAAGTGAATTGATATTATTACCGCTTGCAAACAATAAACTTATTTGATCGTTTTCGGTTGATGATGATATAAATCGTTTCACAAAAAATGGCTTGTAACTTGGCCATAATTCGAATGTGTGATCCCATAATTTATTGCCTTCTCCGTCGAAACCAGCAACCGTGGCATGGGTATATTGGTATCCGTCAAACACACTTACATAGGAAGTTGTAGTTTGGCCATTAACTGTGGTAGTGCGCGCTTCCTGGCGATAGGTTGGATAGTATGCTTCACCTATAAGTATATAATTGTCGCCAATTTTTTTAATTGGATGTTCAGCAATTAGGTAGTTGAAGGTAAGTTCTTTATTTTTTTCATCATAGCGTTCTTTTTTCTTTTCAATTTTTTCTTGTTTACGTTCGGGTAAATAGGAAAAGAATTCGTTGAAATCGGTAAAGCTGTAGAACTTCATGAAGTCAATATCAGCTTTTGTCGTTTTACACATATACATTCCTTCTGAATATGCTGCATTTTTTGAAGAGTAAGTGCCTGTAAAAATATATTCATTATTACCCAATGCACTTGCTGAAACGGACGACAATTTTTTTTCTGTAGATTTAGATAAATTAAATTTGGATATTTCTTTACCTACTTCATTAAATTGCATTACATATAAATTATGGTCTTTTTTATTCATTGCATTAATATAAACCATAACTGTTTTATCTTCTTTTAATACCTGAACACGTTCAATACTTAAATATTTTGGTGTATAAGGGGAGATGTTAATTGGTAACAAAGTAGTTTTGCCAGTTTTAATATTTAACTGGATTAATACCGGACCTTTTTTATTGCTGCATGCAATATAGGCAAGGTTGCCTTCTGCAATCATTGACTTTACAATGGTTTTTTTCGGCAATTGCCCAATATGTTTTTCTAGGTTTAATTCTTCGCCTGAAAAATTGTAGAATATGTATTTTCCGCTCTTGTTGCTGTAAAACATGCTGAGGTCTTCATCAGAGGTATAACGTGCTCTGGAGTAGTAACCTCTTGGCACTTCAAAATTTTGTTTTTGTTCTGGTTTTAAATCTGTGTTATAGCGCTCGAGCTTCCATGTATTACCTTTTTCTTCTTTGGCATATAATAATAATCCGTATTTACCAAAAGGGGTTAGCGTATAACTTTCATAATCTTCACCTTGTTCGAATTCAATTCGGTTTTCGGTGATGGCTTGCGTGAAGCCGGTTAATGGATTTAATAGCATGCATAGCAAGATAAATCCAACAAATAGGGTAGGGCATTGTTTTTTCATTGTTTGGTTTATTTAAGCGCTAAAGGTATGTAAATTTGTAATGTTGAGGGAATTTGTTTTAATTAGCGTAAATTTGTATTTATAAAGTATAAATTATTAGATGGATTTTTCAGCATTTGAATTTGAGCAAGAGCTTCTAGATGGCATGTCTTCAATGGGTTTTAAGTCGCCCACACCAATACAAGAACAAGCAATACCTATAATTTCACGCAATAAGGACATTATAGCTTGTGCACAAACTGGCACGGGTAAAACGGCTGCTTATTTGCTGCCAGTTATCAATAAAATTATAAAGCGAGGACACGGGTCAATCAATACTTTGATTATTGTGCCTACGAGAGAATTAGCCGTGCAAATTGACGAAGCTGTTCGTGCCTTTACCTATTTTACCAACTTAAGTTCAATTGCAGTTTATGGCGGTAACGATGGTACGATGTATGAGCAAGAGAAACGGTCATTTAGAGAAGGAGTTGATATTATAGTAGGCACTCCAGGCCGCTTGTTGTCGCATATTTCACAAGGCTATTTGAAATTTGACACGTTGCAACATTTAATATTAGATGAAGCAGACAGAATGTTAGACATGGGTTTTAGCGATGACATCAGCAGAATAATTTCCTATTTACCAGAGCAGCGACAGTCGTTATTATTTTCAGCAACCATGCCGCATAAAATTCGTTCCATTGCGAAAAAGATATTGAAAGACCCTGAGCAGATTAATATTGCATTATCGAAGCCGGCAGAAGGTGTTAAGCAAGGCGTTTATATTTTACATGATAACCAAAAGATGCCAATTTTGCGAGATATTTTAAATAATCGGGAAATTAAAAGCATACTCATATTTTCATCCACAAAAGAAAAAGTAAAACAATTGGAAATTGAGTTGAAGCGATTAAATTATAATGTCGCTGCAATTCACTCCGATTTAGAACAAATACAACGCAAAGCAGTGTTGCGTAGTTTTAGTAACCGAGAATTACAAATATTAGTTGCTACCGATATTTTATCGCGCGGAATAGATATTGATAATATTGGTATGGTAATTAATTATGATGTACCTGGCGATGCAGAAGATTACATCCATCGTGTAGGCCGCACTGCCAGAGCGGATACTAAAGGTGAAGCTATTACATTTGTGAATCCGATGGATCAACGCAAATTGTTAAGTATTGAGGAGTTAATTGAAAGTGAAATTACGAGATTACCTGTTCCTGAATCATTGGGACCTGTTCCGGAATATGAACCAAAAAAGCGACGTGAATCTGCTCATGGTCACCGTTCAGGAAATAGAAATAATGGCCGAAGAAATACAAATCGGAGATAATAAAAAGCTATTTTATTTATATAGGGAAGGGTCACGTAATTCCCAATAAGCTTTACCATAACTGCAATAAATTTCGGAACTAGGATTTATTTTTTTTGCTGCAATTAAACATACGTTGCCATACTCATCCATGCCAATAAAGGCATTTGTTTTGTATGCTGTACCAACAACATCGTTTGCGTATTTTGCAAAGCAATCGGTTTTTCCACAATCGAGTGTTTTCCCGTTTGGCAAGTTCATAAAATAACTGTGTTCACCTTTTTTGCTGCGTGTTTCGAATATTGCAGTGCTGATTACCTCGCCAATAAATACTGCAATTATTTCATCTTTAAAAAGTGTTACAGCTGTAAATAATCCTTTCCCAGCCTGTTGAATACGTGACTCAGCAACATAGAGGTAATCGGATTCCGGCGCTGAAACAGCATGTTCCGACTTGTGAATTCGCTTTTGATGTGTGTTTGATTTTGCCATATAATGCTTGTTGCAAAGGTAATGAAGGTATTACTTGAAAATGCGATAATGAGTATCTTTGAGGAATAAATCACTGATATGAAATTTCAAACGGCCTCACTTTTATTTGGTACATTTTTTACGGTTTTCTATTTATCAGCTAATGCACAAACTAAAGTGCCAATGGGTGCATACTCAACTGAACAAACTGCTGAATTGATATCGGGTGACCAGCAGCTCACAGATTTAAGGTATTACAAAAACCTAATTGTAGAATTAAAGGCTGGAGAGGGAATATTTTTATTTATGACCTCGGTAACTTTTGTTCCACAAATGTATATGTTAGATAATTCGCTTACCAATTGGGTGCCTGGTGTGGATATAGAAAATAGCGATAATACCACAGCAAGCACGTTAACTTTTACTGCAGATAAGGATACAAGTTTTTATATTATTTACACATCAACTACTGTTGGAGCGGAAGGTGCTTTTGGTTTTGGCAGTAGGAAATTGGATGCCGCACAAATGCACTATCCTGAAAGCGATGAATTTTGCGGTAGATTAACCTATATTGTAAACAATTGGTTGTGTTATTGGAATTTTTTACCTGTAGCTGATAATACGTATTTAGGAAAGATCACATATAACTCATTATTAGGTGATCTCGGTGGGAGTATCAACTTGATTAGCGAATATAGCGAAGTACTTTATCTTGGTGAGGAAGTTGAAGTAGCGCGTAGCATTTATGCAGATTATGTGGGAAAGGTGCAATCTTGTATAGACATGGAATTCTGGGAAATGGATACTAAAACTAATGTGGAGTTTGATGACACGGTAACCAATACCACTTATTTTAATTTAAAGGGTGGCGAAAATGAGGGTGGATGGGAGTCGTTTGGCATCAGTATAATTGAAGATTGGGAATATGGAAATTCTGTAGTAATTACTTTTTATTAATTTTTAATGAAGTTAGTTTAAAAAACTAATGTAAGTGTGTGTTTAGTGGAATAAAATACTAATAATTGAATATAGTCTAGGTGTTTTTTGGGGCTGACTGGTTTGATATAAATTCAAATAACAAGCACTCCGAAGTGATATTGACGGCCTTTTAATTCTTGCAATTATTGTAATTTATATTGCATGTTTGATTGAATTTCAAAAACTATTTTTATTTATCTAACTTAATAAAAATTAAAAACCGGCCGAAGCCGGTTTTTAATTAAAACAATCATTGATAATTAACTAACGTATTACTCTTTAACCAATTTTGTTACAGTTGAAACATTTTCGGAAGCAATAGTAAGCGTATAAATTCCTGATGCCAAATCTGCAATGTTGATTGTAAAGGTTTCACCAAAATTGCTATTAACATTTAATTGGTTTATTACTTTACCATTTAAATCTGCAATTTGAATTGTACCATTAAACTCAGTTGGAATAGTTACGTTTACATTATTATTAGCAGGGTTAGGGTATATATTACTTGCAATAGTATTTTCAACACCTTCACGCATAACATAAACTGGGAACGCACCTGTTGTACCATCCGCTAATGTATAATACAATCCGAAGCCGAGGCTACCTTCAGGATTTAATTCTGGCGATAAAAATCCGCTTGCAAATACAACTGCGCTTTGTCCTGCAACTGTTTCTAGTGCAGCTTCATATGAAGCAACAACTACTTCGGGTGCATCACCTAAAGCAACGTCTAAAATGTAAGTAGTGTTAGCAGGTACTGTTTGATATGCAGAAACTGCGCCATAGCTTACATTGTCTAATAATGTAGCAACATCACGGGCAATAATATCAACTGTTGGTGCATCTGTGCAACCATGCACACCAAAAAACTCTAAGCCATTTGCTCTATCTGAAATGAATTCAACATTTTCTTTAACTAATAAGTTGAATGCAATAGAAGCACCATCAGGATTAGGGTTAAATAAATCTGGATTTAAAACACCAGTTGCCATTGCAACATAACCGTAACCTGCTTTGAATGTAGCAGCAATTGTAGCAATTGCATCATCAACAGATTCGCTAGTAGGAGGGGCAACAGCAATATTTACTACTACATTTCCTGGAACATCGATATAAGGTGTTGCTGTGCGGAATTCAAAATTGTCGATTGCTAAAGCACCATCAACATAAATATCTACAACTGCAGCAGCGGGATCAGCCGCATTGTGAATTACCTGTAATTTCGCTGTGGTAATAAATGGCAATTGCTTTACTGTTCCGTCAGGTAAAGCATAAAATAATTTAAATGCTTTTCCACCAGGATTTGTTGCTACATCAAAAAATCCACTTGCAAAAATTACTGGAGCAGCTCCACCAGCACCTTCCAAAAATGCACGAGCAGAAGCAACAATTAATGAAGGTAAGTCACCTGGCGTTACATCTATATAATATTTGCCTGCAGGTACGCTTACGTAGTCTGTAAATGCAGTATAAGAAGCATTATCTACAACTGTAGCAACGTCACGAGCAATTGCATCTACTGTTGGAGCGTCAGTTGCTCCGTGGAAGAAGACAAAATCGATATTGTTTGGATCTAAAGCTGATTCACGCATTTCGTTACGTACAAATAAATTAAATGCAGTGCTTACACCATCAGGGTTTACTGCAAATGCACCTGGATCTAAAACACCGTTAGCAACAATTACATATTTATCACCTTCAGTTAAAGTGTATGTAAAATTTGCAATGGCATCATCAACAGTAACACTCGTTGAAGGAGCAATACTAATGGTAATAGGTGTGCCCGCAGGTGCATCAATATAAGGTGTTGCAGTGCGGAATTTGAAATCATTCAATAACAATCCACCGTCAAGATAAACGTCCACAAATTTAGCAGCAGGGTCTGCTGAATTGTGAATTACCTGCACACGGGCAGTTTGAGAAAAACCGAGCACCGTCATAATTGCGATGCTTGAAGTAAGGAGTAATTTTTTCATAATTTGTTTGTTTAGTTTGAAAATATTTCATGTATAACTAAACTGCTTTCCTATGGTTCAAATAATTAAAGAAAATTAATTTGGCCATTTCATGAACAATTTTTGAATAGCCCGAATTACAAGTGTTGCAGCGTAAAACTGTAGAAACTGTTAAATTAAATTTTAACAATAATTAAGAAAACCCTGTCGGTGTGTGTTTGCAACTGTCACCTAAAATGATTAAAACAGCTCACTAGATGCTCATTTTGGATAAGTGAACAATAATGGGTGGAAGATAAGTGGTACCTGGTTTTTATCTTTTGGAAACTATGGATGGATTCTAAACAAACTGAATTGTAAAAATACTTTATTTGAATTATTATTAGAAATTTTGTATAAGAAGCTTTGAGGTGTTTCAATACGTTAAATTTATTAGTGAATATAATTTGATGTGCCTTTCATTTTTCCCTCTAGTTAATCAGTTTGATACAAAAACCTTCAGTAATAAAATTAAATTTATAAATAATTACCTTATTCAATTAAAGTTGCCGAATTACAATGCATATAGGCTTAAAGTATTAATATTTATTTAAGCCGAATGTGCTTGACCAATAGTGGTATTAAATTAAGTTGTAAGCGAAATGTTGAAAATGATAAATGTGGTTAATCATTTTTCGATTTGCAACATTGTTTAAGCTAATTAAGTAAGTAAATGATTTTTTTAACAAATTGGTAAATATCACTTTATAGAAATTTTGTGTTTTTTTTGTTTTATTTCTAAATTTGTTGTTTATTAGCAAACAATTAGCTCCGTAACTCTTGCTTTACATCTATTAGATTAACTATTTATGCAAACAACCTCCTTAAATAAAGTTGCGCAAATCACGCTACTTTTCTGGGTAATGAAAATTATCGCTACAACACTAGGTGAAACTTTAGGCGATTATCTGTCTATGACGCTAAACCTTGGTTACACGATTGGCATTGCAATAACGTTAACATTTTTTTTAATTGTGTTGTTTGTTCAGCTCGCTGCAAAATATTACATACCGACCTTTTACTGGCTGGTTATTATAGCAACAACTACATTAGGCACCGAAATATCTGATTATTTAGACAGGACACTTCATCTTGGCTATGCTTTGGGCAGTTTGCTGCTGTTTGCAGGTTTGTGTAGCACTTTGTTTTTATGGTATCGTAAATATGGTTCATTAGCTGTTTCCCCAATTACAGAACGAAAAAAGGAAATTTACTTTTGGGTGGCAGTGTTATTTTCGAATAGTTTAGGTACTGCCTTCGGCGATTATTTGAGCGACAATGTTGGATTGAGTTATCTTTATGGGGCACTTGTAACTGGAACTATAATTCTAATTGTTGTTTTATTGCATTATACAACCCGCATCAACCATGTTGTTTTATTTTGGATTGCATTTGTGTTTACGAGACCTTTCGGTGCTACTTTTGGCGATTTTTTAACTAAGCCAATTTCCAAAGGAGGAATGAACCTAGGCACATTGAATGCCTCAATAGTTTCAATAATATTGATGGTAGTATTGCTAATTATATCACACAATGGGCAGCGCAAGCATGCTCAATTGTGAGTACCTTAACTCAATACTTTTTAGGGCATTTTTTTTACGCGCCTTTCGAACTGCAAATTTGTGTTAGTTTTCTAACAAAATTGGAATTGTAACTGTTGTAATATTATCTTTTTTATCAATTGCTTCAAATACGATATCTGCAGCAGCTGTGATGTTGTAAGTATTTACTGTAAATTGATCTAAATGATAACTTTTAATGTTGCCGAAAATCACTATTTCTAAAGGCCAAATTAATATTGAATCAGCGCCGTTAATCAGCTTAACATTAAAATCTTTCAGTTCGGAATCGTCTTCAACATCAGCTAGTAAAAAAATGGTATCACCGAGCATATATACATCATTTGAATCGGGCTCGTAAATGGTAATAACTGGTCCTTCTTTGTCAGGAACACCCGTTTCGCGGCCTTTATCGCAGGCGTGGAGCATTAAAAGTGCAGGTAATGCTGCAAGCATGATAGTCGTGAGTTTTCGCATAATGTGTGTTTGTTGGATTAAAAGTAAGCAAAAAATTTGAAAGTTGGAATTCTAAACCAACTTTGTTAAGTGGCAAACCTGCGGACACACGGTTCGATAGCATCCGATTTAAGCAATGTAATTCAACCACTCATTGCAAATTTGGCTTGCAGTTATCGGAAATATGCGGCGGACAATAATATTTATAAATTTATGCCGTGTTAATTACCGTATTCTTTCATGATTAAGCAAGCAGGAGCCGGCACTTGAACTTCAATACCTGTTTTAGTTAATAGACCTGTTAATGGGTCTCTTTTAAATACAACAATATTATTGCTTACCTGGTTAGCAACTATTAAATAATTTCCAGATGGGTCGATGGTGAAATTGCGTGGATTTTCGCCTAAGGTTGGTTGATGGGCAATTAGTTTTAGCGTGCCAAAAACGGTATCAATTGAAAATATAGCTATTGTGTTTTCATTTTCAAAGCGATTTGAAGCATATAGAAATAATCCATCCGGTGAAATGTGAATATCGGCACTATTATATTCCGTTTGCAATTTTGAATAGGCGAAAATAGTTTGTATGCGTTCAATACTACCTTCATAATATTTAAATGCTGTAACTGTGCCACTTAGTTCATCGATGCTATAAGCAAAGTGTTTATTCGGATGAAAGGTAAAATGTCGCGGACCACTGCCAGGAATGGCAATATATTCTTGTTGAGTTGCTGGTTTTAAAGTGAGACTATCATTTGTATTAAAATTAAAAATGTAAATTTTATCGCTCCCTAAATCAGGTATGAATAAGTATTTGAAATCAGGTGAAAAAACTGTTGCATGAATATGTGCTTTTTCTTGTCTGCGCTCATTTATTCCATTTCCCATAAACGTGATTAGTTGGGTGATAGGGTTTAAACTGCCATCGGTGTTAGTGGTAAATACCGCTACACTTCCACCCGAGTAATTACCACATATAATATGTTTATTATTGCTATCGGTAGTTACATAAACTGGATTATCGCCACCGCTACTTTGTTTATTAATGAAAGCCAGCGTGCCTGCTTCGGCATTAAATTTAAATGCTGATATACTGCCTTGATACTGTAATTTTGTTGCTGTACAGGCATAAATATTTTCTCCATTAGGTGAAATAGCTAAAAAAGATGGATTAATAATATTTTCACCAGTGCTTACTAATTTCAAGCTGCCTGTTTCTGTGTTGAATGTATAAATATAAATTCCTTTGTCGGGCATTCCTCCCGTGTAAGTGCCTACAAATAAATAAGTTTCAGCTTTTTGTGAAAATGCTTTTATACTAATTGAAATCAAGCAAATAAGCATTAATATTTTGATACTACATATTTTGTTGCTTTTTGGCATTAATTTATTTTTTATGGGTAAACCGCAGCGAACAACCAGCGGTTGCATGCGATAGTATTCCTTTAATAGATAATAATTATTTCAAAGTTTATTAAATAGCAAGCTGCCATCTCCATAACTTAAAAATCTGAAATCTTTGTTTAACGCGTATTGATAAATTGTTTTCCAATCGTCACCAACTATTGCGGCTATCAAAAGTAATAGGGTAGAGCTGGGTTGATGGAAATTTGTTATGAGCGCATCAGCTATTCTTAATTTATACGAAGGCACAATTAAAATTTGTGTTTTGCAAATGAGTTTATTTATTTTATTTTTATTTAGCCATAGGAGTAATGAAGTAAGTGATTCAAAGGCACTCAGGTTTTGTTGCAACTCATAAGCATCCCATTGTTTAATGGCAATTTCATGAATTGTTATGTTACTATTTGCGTGTGCTTTCACACCCATCCAATAAAGCGTTTCAATTGTCCTTAATGAGGTTGTACCAACAGCGATAACAGAATTATCTTTTGACTTTTTTGAAACTTGTTGACATATTTTTTCTATTGTTGTTATTTCCACCTCAATCCATTCTGCATGCATTTCATGACCTTCAATCGTTTGGCTGCTTACGGGTTTAAAAGTGCCTGCACCAATATGCAATGTCAAATATTCGATTTGCGTATTAATTAATTTAAGTTGTTCGAAAACATGCGGAGTAAAATGAAGTCCAGCAGTTGGCGCAGCAACAGAGCCTTTTTGTTCGGCATAAACTGTCTGGTATCGGGTTGTGTCTATAACTTCTTGCTGACGTTTTAAATAAGGTGGAATAGGTATTGCACCAAATTGTTCTAAAATATTTGCGAAAGTAATATCCGCAGGTTGCCAATCAAATTTTATTACAAATGTGTTGCCTTGTCGCTCTGCAATTGTAGCATGTAATGTGAAACTAGTAGTCTGTAAGCTTAATGTTTTGTCGGTCCATTTAACTAACCTACCTACCATGCATTTCCACATGACGCTTCCCGTTTTTACCATTGCAGTTGATATTTCCGCATTTGCTTCGCTTGGTTCTAGGCAAAATATTTCAACTTTCGCACCTGTAGATGTTGTAAAAATTAGTCTAGCTTGAATTACCTTAGTGTTATTGAAAATAATTAACGAATTTAGAGGCAAGAATTTGTCGAGGTTGCGATAACTATCATCTGTAATTTTGCCATCCTGATAAACTAATAATTTACTCGAATCTCTATCTGCCAAAGGATATTTAGCGATTTTGCTTTCTGGCAAATCGTAAATAAAATCCTTCATTTTAAACTGTTGAGGCTTCATAGTATTTAGGGGAAGTTTAGTATTGTTAATTTAAAGTTGTGCTTATTTTTTAGGTTTCAATTTATCGTCATAAGGTGTCACACCAAACAACCGTGCGTATGGTTTCACAATTTTTTTTATTACTGTGAATATAACTGGCGGTGGTCCCAAAATGACACTATCAAACAAATTGTCAAGTACACAAATTTTAGCAAACATATTTAAAGCAAGTCCTCCTGATGGTTTCATCATTGGATAAGTTTGTGCTAACGAATAAGCAAATTCAACAGTAATGTAATCTTCTTCATTTTGACTCCGCAGATTTACCTCTTCGTTTGTTTCATTATACATCCTGTGATGAATTTCTTTATTGAAATTCAGCCTGTCTGCAGGATTTAGTTTACTTATTTTATCACCTAGCTTTGTTGTAGGTACACCATTGAAAACTGTTACACTTTCATCAAGATTAATATGCAGATGTTCAGTTGGTCCAATCGCGTATAGCTCAAACTTTAATTCGCAATAAACTTTGTTGCCATCTTGTTTAATAGCGGTCTGCATTATACCTTCTGCCTTACTTGAATAAGTTTGATTGGGTGAAAAATAATTGTCCAAATTTGGTCGCTTGAAAGGGATTAAAAGATTATAAAAAACTGGAATAAATAGTATTTTAATAATTATAAGTGTTGTTGTCAAAGTTTAAATACGTATTTGGTTAAAGATTTTGTTTAGTGCTATATTTAATGGTAGTTATATATTGCATGAAAAGTTAAACCAGATAGCGATAGAACAAGCGCAACATTGGTTAATGAAAGTGCTCATATTTTAACTATTTTAATTGCTTTAGATTTGTGAGCAGCTAGTTTTAAATAATAGCACCCTAAAGCTAATTCAGATATGTTGATTTGTCCTGAAGTAGTTTCAATTGCACCCGACATAACCGACTCTCCGTAGATATTGTATATTTCAAATTTTCCTATTTGTAAATTTTGTTCAGTTCGAATCGTTAATATATTATCTGTTGGGTTAGGATATACAAGTACGTTTTGAATTTCTTGTTGATATTCGTGTACACCAATAGTAGAAGTGGTGTTAACGATTTTCCATGCATTATTTGTTGCAATTCCGCACATATACCAGAGTGCATTTGCAAACACAGTAGTTGAATGTCCATGCCTAGTTCCCACTGGCCAATTTCCGGTGGTGCTTTTTAATTCATGCCAGCTAATACCGTCTTCCGAATACCATACATCACCCATTTCGATTGCAGAAGCTCCGCCTCCAGTCAACCACATTTTATTGTCAAACCAAGCAACAGTGTGCCAATATCTTCCCGCCCAGGGAGCAGATTCATTTACTAAGGTCCAGGTTATGCCGTCGGCTGTTTTCCATACCTCATTAAATGATCTTCTGTCGCTTTCATTTGATCCACCAAGCATCCACAATTGACCAGAACCATCAACACAAGAATTTAATTGCATGCCCCTGCCAAGCCATGGGGCATTTGGTAATTGCGTCCAGTTTGCACCATCTGCACTTTTCCAAACTTCATTAGAAGGATTGCTACTGCATAGCTCACCTCCAAACAAGTACAATGAATTATTTAAATAAGCGTAATTTGGATTGTTTCGTTTTGCGTAACCTGGAATAGTATCTGCTAGCTGAATCCAATTAATTCCATCCGTGGTTTGCCACGAATCAGTCAAACAACCGGATTGTATATCACCTCCAATTACCCAGATTAAACTATCGTTGTTAAGCCAAGCCGAACAATGTCTAGGAGGCCAGGGTGCAGTAGTTTCAAAATTCCAAGAAGCACCATCACTTGAACTCCATACTTCACTATGTGTATTTAGGGGCGGATGAAATGGCGGATCCCAGCCACCCAACAACCACATCTTGTCCTTAAAAGAAATCAAGCCAACGCCATCACGAGCATTAAAAGGCAAATCGTCTGCAACTTCTATCCAATCGTATTCACTTACGCGGAAAATTCCTGTGCTACTATTTTTGCTTGAATCTGAGTGGTCGGCTATCCGCACTTCTAGCAATGTTCCAGGAGGATAAACGGCAAGATTCATGTAAAATGCATTTTCATAAGCCATGTGAGAATGAGGTGTCCATGTAGCCCATGAACCATTATTAATTCTGAAATCAACGTTGATAGAATCACTTACTTGAGTTGTATCATATTCCCAATAAATCAAAGGACTTGAAGCCTGCACATATGCATCTGTAGCTTTTGGTGAAATGATATGAAATGGACTATTTTCAAACCAAAGTAGGTCAACATCTTGCTGGCTCATAGCTTTATTATACAAGCGGAGGTCATCAATTGTTCCTTTAAATTTATTGGGCGAGGCGCTAAAAACCATACTTGTTATGTCTCCCAAAGTTCCATTAAAAAGATTGTCAATACTAAAAACATAAATAGCGTGATCTCTATAAATTTTAAAAGTATCGGCCTCGCGTGTTATTAAAAAGTGGCTCCATTCACCTTTTGTAAAATTACCTGGAGCTCCTTCGCCAAGTGCGTTTGGACTATTGCCAGAACCATTCCAATAAACAAATGTTTGATACCAAATTTGTTTAAGATATGCTAAATAATAAGCGCTATGGCTATTTAATTGAATTTCAAAATTATTTGTAGTATCAGTTGTTGCTTGTTTGGATGAAAATAAATTCATCACATTAGGAGAATTAGTTTTGTACCAAAACGAAATAGTGAAATCTCCTTGAATTGGTGCAAACTCAGCAATTGGTAAAACAAGCGAGTCGTTAATTCCATTAAATGAAAATGCATTATTGGCCTGGCCAAATCTATCAGTAGCGAAACTGCCACTGCTCATTGTAATATGATTAGAATTTCCAGATAAATCATTCAATGTACTATTAAAATTATAATGACCTTTAAGGCTGTCCATAGGAATCTGCGCAGCAACACTAAAGGTAATCTGAAAGAAAAGTATAAACTGTAATGTTTTCATATCATAAATTTAATTTGATTCACCAATAATTTCAGTGCATGTAAAAATTCCTCTATTGGAAGCTTCACCAAAGCTACCAAATAAATTTAAAAAAGGAAATACTTTTTCAAAAGCAATATGTAATTCATTAGCCTTCAAAGCCATCAACAGGGCATTCTTGGGTAGATTGAGGTTAAATTTGGCGTTCACAGTTTGGTCTACTTAGTGAAGACTTTGTAAAGCAACTTCCGTTGGATGTCTTGAAGTTTGTTGATTAGGGCTACAAAACGAAAGTTGAGGGCGAGTGGACGAATAAATTTTATGGCGATTTCATGTTGTTGCGTGAAGCATTAGATGAAATTTATATGGCTGACGACTATTGCAATTAAAACTAAAATTTAACATCAACAAGCTGTACACATTTAGGTATGAGATGAACGTTGTAAAAATTTAATGTTGTATGAATTCAATTGTTTATTGGTTTGCCGAAAGCAATTCTTTATACACTTTGCATTATATGAATTAGTTACATAATGGTTCTAATTATTATATAATGTTATATTGTTTTTTATTACTAAAATTAATAGATTAACAACAATCTAAATTTTCTTTGGTTTTATCGTTTTCATTTGTATTATATCCACTAAAAACGCAAATGCCATTGAAAAATAAATGTATCCTTTTGGTATTTCAAAATTAAATCCTTCGGCTAAAAGTGCAATACCAATTATCATCAAAAAGCACAAAGCCAATACTTTAAACGAAGGATGTTTTCGGATAAATTCACTTATTGGTTTTGCGGCAATGAGCATAATTACCACAGTTACTAAAACAGCAGTGTACATTACCCAAAGCTCCTCAACCATTCCAACTGCGGTAATGATGGAGTCAACAGAAAATACTAAATCTAAAATAATAACTTCTAATAGCAACTTGCGAAAACTCACTTTTTTTATACTTGTAACATTTTCGGCATTATTGCTTTCAGTTTTTAAATATATTTCTTTCGTACTCTTGTAAATTAAAAATAGTCCACCAAATATCAAAATTAATCCCTTGCCTGAAAATTCAGTATCGAATAACGTGAAAAGTGTTTGGTCTAGTTTTAGTATCCAAGAAACGAATGCTAATAAACCAAGTCTCATCACGACAGCTAAACCTATACCCCAATAGCGAAGTTTATTTCGCTTCTCTTCTGGTAGTTTGTCAGCCAAAATCGATATGAAAATAATATTGTCAATACCTAGAATTACTTCTAATGCAATTAAGGAAAGTAAAGGAATTAGTGAATCTATCATATTGTTTAATGCTATTTACTATTTGTAAGGCATTTGCACTAGCTGATATGGTTATTTTAAAAAAAACGCCACCAATACAAATTTTATCAAAACTACTACTTAAAAGTAAAAAGTAATAAAACTTTTCAAAAAATAAATACCAAAGCTAAAACTTCGCAAACCTCATAATAGCAAGCGTTGGATGCATGAAGTATAAAATCTAAGCCGAAAATCCGAGTACAAACGATGCTTTTGTTGAATTAAACTTATTACAAAACTAAAACGGATGTATAGTTATCTGTTATCAAGCCTGAATTTATATCTTCACAAAGGGTAGTGTTTTAGAAGTTATTCGATTACTGTTAATTTTAATATAATATATGGCAGCCTGTAATCTAGAAATATCGACTACTGTAGTATTTTTTGTTTGATCGATGGCGCCTTCAAAAACTATTCTTCCGTTCAAATCAAATAGCTGAAACGTGGCATTTTCTGCAAGTGTAGCATTATTATGTTCAATAGTAATTACATTATTACTTGGAGTTGGGTATAACATAAAATCTATTATTAACCCGTCAGGTGGTGGTGGAATTAATTTATAAATTGCAGTAAATGTTGTGGTGTCAAGGTCAACTTTGGTTTCGAATAAAGGGTTCAATGTGTCCGCTATAAATGGGTTTGGCAACCAGTTTACAAATGTATATCCTGAATCAGCAATTGCTGTCAGTTGTATAGGAACACCATCAAAATAAATTCCTTGCCATGGATAGACTTGTGGTTGTATAGTATTAATTTTTATACTTCCACTACTATCTGGGAAAACTGCTAAAGTAACTTCCACTTCGTTGTTCAAATCGAATTCATTCATCAAATCGCCTCGCACCTGATCATTTCTGCATTCAAGTTGCTGTTGAAATATTTCATGGTTTTGCGTAAAAGCCGCCATTTGGCCATCTACATCAAAAGGATTTCCCCAACGCTTATATTCATTTGGCATTTCTGGTAACATTTTGTCGTAAAAAGCCTGCTCAGTTGCTAATAAAGTATCAGTTAAATAGCTTGTGTTTAATAAATCGGCGTAACGGTTTATGAAGGAATTTAAATAGGTTTGATTTTGAATACTTTGCAACCAAATATTAATATATTGATTGTCGGTACTTTGATTTTTCATATAACTAATATGGTTATAGAAACAAGTTGTCCAACCATTTGGGTTTAAGGATAATTCGAGGTCAATTAATGCAAATCGCCACCGGAAATTGGTTGTATTGGAGCGATAAATTTTAATATTATTTCCCGGCCAATCTGTATTTCCCATCCAAGATTCACCAATAATATAGTCGGTATAGTGCGCTAAGTCAAAATATTGATCGGCTTGAATCATGTAATCAGTATCAGTTGGATTGAGGTCATCGAATGCTGCATAATCAGCATAAAAATTATCGACATTCCCTTCTAGTGCACGCAATATTAAATTATAAAAATAACTCATCGATAAAATTTCAACTGATTTTTTATCTACATTCTCACGCGTATCAAAATATTCCGTATTAAATTTTTCGCGTAATTCATATAAGCCAAAATACGCGCCATTAATATACACACTTACCGGTTCCATTGCAGCATAATAATTATTGGTTCCTTTGCTCATCATGCTCACCTGTGCGGCATCTTTATAAGGTAAAGTTAGCCATTGATTACTGCCATTTCTCAAATAAACATCACTGTAAGTATTTCTAAAAGGAATATTAGGAATTAACTGCTCCTGAATGCTTTCTTCACCAAGTGCTGAGTGGTCGAACGATAGTCGGAACGAATGTTGAGGATTTGACCTGCTTCCTCCTGCACCACCATCCATACGTATAGCAGTTCGGGTTTCAAATAAAGTAGGATGACCTGTATCTTTTGTTAAATATGTTACATGTGCTGCTTTAATCCAATCAAAATTATAATTATCAAAAATGCCCTCTGCGCCATATAAATTTGAATTTTGAGTTGTGATTAATAAAATAGGCGTTGAGTGTTCAACATCAAATAAATAAGTACCATATGCATCGAAACTTGCTAAGTAATTACTTGCTGTTTCGGGAAATACTTTTGCTCTTATTACTGTTGTGGCGTCAATAAAAATTGGATTATCATAATATGCAGCCGAAGCTAAAGTGGGCTCACTGCCATCTAGCGTATAATGAAGCCTAGTATCGATTACGCCTGAATTAGGATTGGTTATTTCTAGATAAAAACTGCTGCTAACAATTCCAGTTGGCACTGATAACACTGGTGCCATTAATGAATCTATGTAAATGATTGCTGTATTGTTTGTATTTCCTGGTGTTGGCGACAACCATGCAGTTGTTTCGGAAGCATCTGGTGTTCTACCAATAGTTATATCCGCCATTGGCGATTGCACCAATAATGTACTAATATTGGTACCGACGTTATCAAACAAATACACGTTTTCACCATCCTGCTCAATTTTGAAATTAGTATGATTACTAAATCCATCAACTGGGATTAAATTTTCATTTAATTCATTTTCAGTAGTAGCGATTAACGCAATATCAATATAAGAATACACAATATCGTTGGTAGATAACACTTGAAATCCGATGGAATTAATTGCTCCTGGTTCAACCCCCGCATC
>Ga0105046_10002847_pt1 | contig 27361 bp, 16 predicted proteins | sample MAT03_FD_78385 | JGI IMG/M metagenome (GOLD analysis project Ga0105046, IMG submission 78385) | Freshwater microbial communities from Lake Fryxell liftoff mats and glacier meltwater in Antarctica - MAT-03 (megahit assembly) | ecosystem: Environmental > Aquatic > Freshwater > Ice > Liftoff... | reverse complement strand
GTGGGCGGCGACGGCGTCTGCGGCTGGGTCGAGGAAGCGGAAGCGGAGGCCCATGGGGAGGCCGGCGAGGGCGAGCATGCGGCCGAGTTGTCCGGCGCCGAGGATGCCGATGAGCATGGGGGCAGGGTATGGAAACGAGCCCCGAGCGTGAGCGAGCGGGACACGGTCCGCGCTCGAAGCCCCCGCTCGCTCACGCTCGGGGCTCGCTCAGGAGCTCGCCGGCGCGACGCTGGGAGACTTCGCGGTGTCGAGCACTTCCTGGGTCTGGCGGTCGCGGTAGGCCTGGAGGCGGGCGTGCAGGGCGGGGTCGGTGGCGGCGAGGATGGCCGCGGCGAGGAGGGCGGCGTTGATGGCGCCGGCGCGGCCGATGGCGAGGGTGGCGACGGGGACGCCGGCGGGCATCTGCACGATGGAGAGGAGGGAGTCGAGGCCCTTGAGGGCGTGGCTCTCGACGGGGACGCCCAGGACCGGGAGGAGGGTCTTGGCGGCGAGCATGCCGGGGAGGTGGGCGGCGCCGCCGGCGCCAGCGATGAGGACGCGGAGGCCGCGGGGGGCGGCGGAGGCGGCGAACTCGAAGAGACGGTCGGGGGTGCGGTGGGCGGAGACGACCTCGGACTCGTGGGGGATGCCAAGGGCGGCGAGGGTGTCGGCGGCGTGGCGCATGGTCTCCCAGTCGGAGCGGGAGCCCATGAGGACGGCGACGAGGGGGGGCGGGGGCATGGGGGGGACTGTATGGGGGGAGGCACGAGGCATCAGGCACTGGGCACAAGCGATGCGGCGTCGGGCGGGGCGGCGGGTGGGGTGGGGCGCGGAGGCGTCCGGACTACGCAGCCTGAGAAGACGGCGGGCGACGAGTGCGAGGACCGGCTCCTCTGGCTTGCGCCAGAGGCTCTGACGGAGGCGGGGGGGGTCAGCGGGACCAGCGGTCGGCCATTTTGGTGGCGAGGGCGCCGGTCGCCTCGGCGGCGAGGTCGGCGACGGAGCGGTCGAAGGACTGGGCGCCGTCGTTTAGGGCGCGCTGGACGCTGGTGGCGGCGAGGACGTCGCCGGTGGCGGTCTCGTAGGCGCGGAGGGAGACGACGACGCGGACGGGGCGGCCGGTGGCGCGGTCGCGGACGAGGCGGCCGACGCCGGAGAGGACGATGTCGGCGTTGGCGCCCGATCCAAGGGCGTGGGCGACTTCGCGGTCGGTCCAGTCCTTCGACGGGCCGGCGGGGGTTCCGGCGCGGTCCTCGCGGGTCAGCGAGGCGCGGGCGGCGGAGACGTCGCGGGCGCGGAGGCCAAGGTCGAGGAGGCGGCCCGTGATCTCGTCCTCGAGGACGCGGAGGTCGATGACGGCGTCTTCCTGGCGGTCCTGGCGGCGGTCGCGGAGTTCGCGGTCGATCACGCGGTCGCGGAAGCGGTCGGACTCGCGGTCGCGGTCGAACCCGTTGCCGATGCGGTCGCCGAGGATGATGTTGGTGCCGTCGCCCTCCTGGAGGGGGGCGGCCCCGCGGTCGGTGGCGTCGCCGGGGGGCGCGACGAGAGGGGCCTCGTCGTCGACGGCGGCGCGGTTGATGACGACGGCGATGGTGGGGCGGCCCGCGGCGTCGTAGGCGTCGGCGAGGCGGCGGCGCTCCGCGGCGTTGCGGGGAGTCTCGCCGCCGCCCGCGAGGAGGCGCTCGCGCCCGCCGGGGGCGAGTGGGGAGAGGCGGATGTCGAGCCCGCCCTCGCGCGAGTCGATGACGTCGGCGTCCATGCCCAGGCGCTCGACGACGGCGCGGCGGGCGCCGGTGCGGAGGTCGAGGAGGTCGCCGGCGTAGGCGATGTCGAAGGTGGCGAGCGACGTGGCGGTGCTCTGATCGTCGGCGCGGAGGATCACCGAGCCGGGGCGGACGCCGGGGATCGTCTCGAGGGCGGTGCGGAGGAGGCCGAGGTCGTCGTCCTCGTAGTCGCCGACGATGCGGAGGGTGAGGGGGCGGGCGTAGCCGATGGGGTAGGCCTCGGCGAGCTGGGTGCCGACGCGGGTCGCGATCGAGTCGGCGTATTCGCCCATGCGGACGGCGTCGTAGCGGCCGGTGTAGGGGTCGGGGAGCATGTCCCAGGAATGGCGGCCCAGGGAGGTGCCGCGGCGGAGGTCGGCCAGGGTGTAGGAGGCGGCATACTCGTCGCCCCCGGTCTCGAGGAGGCGGACGTAGAGGACCATGTCGGCGCGGGCGGCGTCGCCGAGCATGCGGGCGGCGGCGAACTCGTCGTTGCGGCGGAGGGCGTCCTCTTGGCGGCCGGCGACGAGGGCGGCGGCGTCGGGGTTGATGATGGTGACGTCGGGAGCGCGGAACATGTCCTCGAGGCGGGCGCCGAGGCGGGTGGCGGCGGCGGCGTCGTTGAGGGTCTTGGAGGCGCCGCCGGCGCGGGTGACGACGTCGGTGTAGATGAGGAGGCGGGGGCGGCCGGCGCGGGCGTAGGCGGGGAGGAACTCGTCGAGGTTGGAGGCTCGGGCGGTGCCGCGGGGACGCTCGGGGGCGGGGGGGTCGGGGAGGCGCTGGGCGAAGGTGGTGCCGGCGAGGGAGAGGAGCAGGGCGGCGGAGAGGAGCGTGCGGGGCTTGAGGGGCATGAGGGACTTGAGGGGCATGAGGGACATGAGGGACATGGCTGGGTTCCAGGCGCGAAGCGAGGCGGCGGGTGGGACCGGAGTTGGACGCGGGCGGTCGCTAGCGGTTCGTGCGGATTTCGAGGCGCCAGTCCTGGGCGGCGGCGTCGAGGGCGTTGGAGGTGAGGAAGACCTGCTGGCGGGGCTCGAGCTTGATGTACTTCCAGTCGGGCTGGGCGCGGAGGGGGACGCCGTTCTTGTCAAGGAAGATGTAGCGGTATTGCACGCGGCTGAACTGTCCGGACTGGGCGGAGATGAGGCGGACGGGGGTGCTGACCTTCAGGACGCCCTCGCGGGTGACGGTGGAGGGGTTCGCCACGAGCCACCCCTGGAGGTCGGGGGAGAGGGTGACGTTGGGGTAGTCGGTCTGGGCGACCTTGTCCGGGTTGGGGGTGGCGGGGCGGAAGGAGGTGTCGCAGCCGGGCAGGGACGCGGCGGCGAGGGTGGCGGCGAGGAGGGCGACGGCGTGGAGGGGGCGCATGGGGCGTGTTCCAGGAGGGTGCGGGGTCGATTCAGCGGCGGCGTGATTGGGGGGTGATCGCATCGTCGAGCGCGGCGCGGCCGCGGGCGTCGCGGAGGTCCTTGAGGGCTCGGCCGCGGGGCTCATAGGGGGGGTGGAGCTGGCCGAAGAGGCGGGCGTAGCCGGTGGTGCCGGGGAGGGGGGGGGGGAGCGAATCGCCGCCCTCCAGGATGTGCTTGCGGGCGCGGGCGGCGCCGTCCTCTGGGGCCAGGGCGATCCCCTCCTCGCGGTAAAGGTTCTCAAGATCGGACGTGGTGAGGTTCGTGAGGTTCCCGGCGGCGTGGTAGCGGGCGAGGGCGGCGGGGGTCGGCAGGGAGACGTCGCGGCCGCCGAGGATGTAGGGAAGGGTGTCGCCGCGAACGGGTGCGTCGTAGTGGTCGTTGGCGTAGAAAACCTGGCCGGAGGTCTGCCAAGCCGCGCCGCCTTGGGGCGGGAGGCGGACGTAGCGGAGTTGGAGGGGCGCGCCGGGCGGGGGCGGGTCGAGGGCGGCGAGGAGGAGGCGGGAGCCAGCGAGGTCGAGCGTGACCGTGGAATCGCGTTCGAGGATGCTGGCGGGAAGGACGTAGACGCGCTGGGGGAGGAATTCGACGTGGCGGGTGTCGGCGCGGGAGGTGGCCTTCATGAGGAGCCCGGCGAGGGCGACGCCGACGCCCACCAAGCGGGCCTCGTCGTCCTCGCTGGCGACGGCGACCGCGCCGCCGCCGATCAAGAGGACCGAGCCGAGGGTGCTCTTGGCGGCGCGGACGTCCTCGAGGTTGTTCCAGCGGTGGCTCGCGGCCATGGCGTTGATGTTCTGGACCGGGGGGGCGGGCGTCGGCGGGGCCGGGGGGGCGCCGGGGGCGGCAACGGAGAGGGCGAGGGGGCGGGCGTCGGTGGGGAAGCGCGGGGCGAAGGTGGTGAACGCCCCGTCTTCGCCGTAGGCGACCTTCTGGGGGCCGCGGCCGGCGTCGACGACGAAGACGGTGTTGTAGCCGGAGCCTTGGAGGGCGGCGACGGTGTCGGCGAGGGCGGGATTGAGGAGGACGGCCTCGCGGAAGTTGTCGGTGGCCTCGTCGTCGCGGGCGAGGGCCTTGTTGGCGAGGGCGGAGAGGAGATAGCCCAGGGCGAAGTCGGTCTTGACGGGGGTGTAGCCGCGGTCCAGGTAGTCGTCGCCGGCGCCGGGGTTGGCGGTGTCGCGGCGGGCGGCCTCGCGGGCCAGGTCGCGGGCGGTGGGCTCGGCGGCGCGGGAGGGGGCGCGGCGGGGCGCGGCCGAACGCTGGCTGTCGGAGAAGTCCTTGAGGAGGAAGAGGGAGCTGGCGGCGGCGGCGCGGGCGTTGTCCCACTCGCCCAGGGAGGCCTTCTGAAGGGCGATGTAGTGGTACGCGAGGGCCTGCTCGAAGGGCTCGCCCTTCCAGATCCGGACGCTCTCGGTGAGGACGGCGGAGGCGACGGTGCGGTCGGCGTTGAGGCCTTGGGTGCGGAGGAGGGAGAAGGCCTCGTTGGCGGCCCGCTCGGCGGCGAGGGGCTGGCCGTCGGCCAGGGAGAGGATGAGGAGGCGGAGGCGGTCGAGGATGTAGTCGCGGTCGGCGGGGTCCTGGGTGAGACGGTCGTCGATCGCGACGCGGGCGGCGGCGTAGCGGCCGGCGTCGGTGGCGACGAGAAGCCTGGGGTCGAGGGCTGAGGAGCAGGCGGGGAGGAGGGCGAGCGCGAGGGCACTGGGCACGAGGCACCAAGCACCGGGAAGGCGAAGCAAGCGATGTTCCTCCCTGATGCCTGATGCGTGGTGCCGCGTGCCTGCCGGTCAGTCGTACGAAAGGCCGCGGGCGGCGCGCTTGAACTCGACGATGTCGGTCCAGGCGAGCTCGCCGGTGGAGAGGTCGGTGATGCGAAAGTCGCAGAGGTAGGCGTCGGTGCGGTCGAGCGCGGCGGCGCGGGTGGCGGAACGGAAGGTCGCGGACATGGCGTGGGTGGGGGCGCGGTCCCTCGCGTAGTCGGGGTCGATGGCCCGCGCGGCGGCGAGGCGTTCGGCGGGGATGACGAAGGCGATGTTGCGCTGCGCGGAGAGGGCCGCGACGGGCTGGGAGGCGCGGACGCGGGCCATGAGGTACCACTGCTGGGCCTCGGGGATGAGGTCGCTGGTGAGGTTCTGGACCTTGTCGATGGCGATGACCATGCGGGGAGAGTCGGGGGTGCGGCCGGCGAGGAAGGCGCTCTCGGAGAGCTTGGCGGCCATCTGGGTGGCGGTGGCGCGCAGGTCGTCGGTGGTGAGGGCGGTGGAGCGCGGGGCGGCGCAGCCGGGGGCGGCGAGGGCCAGGAGGACGAGCGGGAGGCCCGCGAGGACGAGCGCGGCGTGGCGGTTCACGCTCAGCGTTCCTGCTTGATCTCGTAGGGCGAGTTGGACCAGACGATCTCGCCGTCGGCCATGTTGGTGAGGTTGAAGTTGAGGAGGTACATGTTGACGGTGTCCCCGCCGCGGGCCACGCGGTACATGTCGCCGTCGAGGAAGTAGGTGTAGCGCTCGTTGAGTGGGGCGCGGCCGGAGCGGCCGTCCTCCTGGAGGAGGTCCTGGGAGGAACCCTGCTCGCGGCGGCGGAGGTCGTCGACGCGGGCGCGGTTCTCGACGAAGCGGACCTTGTCGCGGACGGTCTGGCTGGTCATGAGCTTGGAGCGGACGCGGGTGCGGAAGGCCTCGAAGTCGGTGGTGGAGACGATGCCGGTCTTGTTGGCGATGTCGCCGAAGACGAGGGTGACGCGGGAGCCGGTGTTGAACTCTGGGAGGGCGGTGAGGTCCGCCGCGAGCTCCTGGGCGACCTGGTCGCTGAACTCGATGAGGGCGACGGGCATGACGCCGGGGCTGCGGGCCTCGGCCCGGGTGGTGTCGGAGACCTCGATGCGGCCCGTGTTCTGGCCCTTCGGGGGGGCGCAGGAGGGGAGGGCGGCGAGGGATGCGAGGCAGAGGAGGGCGAGGGGGCGGTGCATTGGGGGTCCTCGGCGGAAGGAGTCACTGAGTCACTGAGTCACGGAGGCGGGCGGGGGGCATCGGCGATACACGCGGCTGGGCGTTGCGGGCGGCGGTGGCCCGCCATGGCACCGTTTGGACGCGGTGGGAGAGCGGGGGTTCCGGAGGCGGAATTCACGGAGTGGAGAGGGAGAGGCGGGCGCGAGCGAGCGCGTCGGTGAACTCCTGCTCGGTCATGGCGGCGGGGCGGACCTCATTCATGAGTTTGCGGCGGGGGATGTTGGCCTCGAACTCGGAGAGGCCCAGGGCCTCGAGGCGGGCCAGGAGGGATCGGATGGAGTTGAGGTAGCCAAGCGCTTCGGCCTCGGCCGGGGTGGCCGCGGAGTCGCGGGACTCGAGCCAGGCGCGGAAGCCTTGACCGTCGGGGGCGGCGGAGAGGGCGGAGTAGGTCTCCCAGGCCTGGCCGATGGTGTCGGCGATCTCGCCGGTGCGGTCGACCAGGAGCGGGGTGCCGTCCTCGTTGAGGATCGGGCGGCCGGATTCGTCGTAGGCGGGGGCGCGAGTGAGGGCGCGGTACTCGTCGGCGGCGGCGCGGGCCGCGGCGGGGGAGAGGCGGTTGGCGGTGATCCGGTAGTCCTGGGCGGCGGTCCACTCGCCGTTGACGAGGTTGACGGGGGAGTCTGCGTAGACGGCGCGGCCGACGAGGAACTCGGCCTGCTCGGCTGGGGTGAGGTCCCGGACGTCGAGGCCCAGCTCGAGGAGCGGGGCGCGGAGGTCGGCGGCGAGGGTGGAATCGCGGCCCTGGGAGTCGGCGGCGAGGTCGCGAGTCTCGACGTCGCGGGGGATGGCCCCGGCGAGGCTGGTGGCGATGTTGGTGGCGGAGGGGCCTTGGGCGCGGAGGTCGCGGGCGAGGAGGCGGGAGGAGTCGCGTGGGTCGGTGAAGAGGGAGATGGAGACGCCCTCGGAGAACTGGCGGAAGGGGAAGGCGGTGAGCGTGGCGCCGCCGCCGCCCGAGACGTTGGAGAAGGTGACGGCGCCCGAGCCGTCGCGGGTTGGGGCTGTGCTGAAGGCGATGCGGGAGTTGGCGACGATGTCGAGGCCCCGATCCTCGAGGGTCTCGTCGGGGTTCTGGAAGACGTTGTCCAGGACGCGTCCGGCGGCGCGGGTGCGGAGGACGATCTCGGGGGCGACGACGTCGATGTTGGTCAGGGCGGTGAGGTCGCCCAGGGCGATGCGACCGGCGCTCTGGAGGCGGATGCTGCCGAAGGCCGTCAGGCGCTGGCCCCGGCCCATGGAGAGGCCGCCCGCGCCGGTGATGACCTCGAAGACGTCGGTGGGGCTGAAGCTGGAGGCGAGGATGCGGCCGTCGGACTGGAGGCCGTCGCTGAAGACGATGGTGGAGGACTGGAGACCCGCTCGGTCGGCGCCGAGGGTGAGGGCGCCCAGGCGGCGGGTCCTCCCGATGCTGGCGCCGAAGCCGAAGGGGAAGCGCTCGAGGTCGGCGGGGGCGTTGGAGAGGAGGGTGAGGCGGGGGTCGGTGGCCTCGGCGTCGGCGTCGAGGGCGAGGCGGAAGAGCAGGTTGCCGTTGCCGCCGTCGAGGGTGGCGTTGCCGCCGATGCGGACCTGGTCGCCGAAGTTCATGCCGTTGGCGGTGGTGACGTTGGCGAAGATGCGGGTGAGGCCGTCGGCGTTGGTGGTGATGCGGTTGAGGCGGGCGACGGAGCCCACGGCGGCGCGGAAGGCGGTCTCGCCGGGGTCGCCGGTCGCGCCGGCGGTGTTGACGGTGAGGTTGCGGGGCGTGGAGGCGGACTCGCTGTCGAGCAGTGAGGCGAAGGTGACGTCGTTGCCCTCGAAGGTGTTGTTGACGGCGGCCAGGACGACGGGGTCGTTGTAGAGCTGGTCGCCGACGGTGCGGACCGAGGCGCCGGCGAAGCGGACCGAGCCGTCGGCGTTGGTGGTGAGGGTCGAGAGGCGGCTGACGCCGCCCACGGCACCGTTGAAGCGGGTGAGGCTGCCACCGCCGGTGTTGATCGTGAGGGCGCGGGCGATGGCGTCGGAATCGACCGTGCGGCCGAAGACCACCTGCCCGTTGTTGGTCGTGATGACGGCGTCGGCGGCGAGGGTGAGGGCGCCGTCGACCGCGACCGAGCCCGGGCCGGTGGTGGTGAGGCTGCCGGTGAGGGTGGCCGCGCCGGAATAGAGCTGGGAGCCGACGGTGCGGACGTTCCTGAGGGTGACGCCGCCGCCGGAGGCGGAGAGACTCGAGAGGAGGGTGTCGGTGACGGAGTCGCCGCCGGTGCCCACGTCGCTCCCGAAGGAGATCGTGCCGGACCCGGCGGTCACGTTGAGCGCGAAGGGCGTGGAGACGGAAAGGATTGGCCCGGTGATGACGACGGCGTCGCCGGCGCGGCCGGCGGTGCGGATCGAGGAGTTGGCCGCGAGGCGGAGGGGGCCGTTGACGGTGACGCCCCCCGACGTCAGGGTGCGGAGCTCGCCGGCGAGACGGAGAGGGGCGTTGTAGGTCTGGGCGTTGGTGGTGGTGACGCTCGCGAAGGAGAGCGTCGCGCCGCTGGCGGTGAGGGTGCCTAGAGCGAGGTCGGCTCCGATGGCGGCGGCGGCGGTCACGCCGCCGGGGCCGCCGATCAGGGTGAGGATGCGGGGCGTGGCGGGGTCGTCGGAGTTGACCGCCTGGGAGAAGGTGATGCCGTTGGCGGTGAGGACGGCGTTGGCGCCGAGGATGACGGCGTCGGCGTAGGTCTGGGCGCCGGTGGTGGTGACGTTGCCGCCCAGCACGAGGGTGCCGCCGGCGTCGCTGGTGAGGGCGGCAAGGGCGTTGATCGCGCCCGTCGGGCCGGCGAGGACGCTGCTGCCGGGGGCGATGAGGGTGAGGGTGCGCCCCGTGGCGTCGGAGTTGAGGGCCGAGCCGAAGCGGACCGCGCCGGCGGTGGAGGTGGCGGTCACGTTGGTGATGAGCGTGACGGCGTCGCCGTAGGTCTGGTCGCCGATCGTCCGGACGGTGGCCGAGCCGAGGGTGAGAGAGCCGCCGGCGTCTGTCGTGAGGCTGCCCAGTTCGCCGCCGGCGAGAGCGCCGATCTCGCCCGAGAGGGTGGTGGCGGGGGAGTTGATGGTCAGGGCGTGGGCCGCGCCGGCGAAGGAGTTGATGCTGCTCCCCAGGACGACGAACGTCGTACCCTCGATGAGAGAGGGGCCGTCGAGGGTGAGGGGGGCGTTGAAGCGGACCTCGGTGCCGCGGATCTGGCCGGCGATGGTCGTCGGGCTCTCGTGGATCTGGAAGCCGGTGGTGAGAGCGCCCTGCAGGGAGACGCCAGACGCGGCGACGGTGGCGAGGCTGGCGAGGCGGGCGCCCTCGCCGATCTCGCCGGAGACGACGATCGCGCCGGGGCCGGCGTCGAGAGTGAGGGCGCGCGGGGCCGAGGCGTCGGCGGAGTCGATCGGAGCGTCGACGACGATCGAGGTGGGCGAGGTGATGGTGGTGTCGGCCAGGAGGGCGAGGCCACCCGTGACGCGGATGCTGCCCGCGCCCAGCGCGGTCAGGTTTCCGTCGAGGCGGACGAGGCCGGTGTAGCCCTGCGAGCCGGTGGTGGTGACGGCGCGGAGGTTCAGCGTCCCGCCGGAGGCGTTCACGTCGCCCAGCGCCTGGACGGCGCCGACGGGGCCGAGCGTGATCACGCCGATGTTGCCCCCGTCGATCCGGAGGGCGCGGTTGTTGGCCGCGGCGTCGGCGTCGATCGCGCCCCCGACGGTGACGTCCGCGCCGTCGAGGACGGTGCCGCCGGCGGTGGTCTCGAGGGCGATGTCGGCGGCGAGGACGACGTCGCCGGTGATGATGATGGGAGCGCCCGCGGTGACGATGTCGGCGGAGAGGGTGGTGGTGGCGAGGCCGGGCGTGGCGGGGGCGGCGAGGGTGATCGACGCATTCCCCAGGCCGCGGAGCGTGTTGGTGACGGCGAAGGAGCCGCCCGCGGCGGGGGCGCGGAGGGTGACGGGGTCGTTGAAGATCAGTTCGGAGGCGGTGGTGAAGGCGTGCGTCCCGTCGGCGCGGCCGATGGTGATCGAGGCGTGCCCGTCCGCGAGGCGGGCGAGCTCGTCGCTGGAGAGTGTGAACGAGGCGCCGCCGTCGGCGTCCGCGCCGCCCAGGATGATGGGGATTGCGGCGGCGAAGGGCTGGAGCGTGAGGGCCCCCGAGCCGGTGATCACGGCGTCCACCTGGATCTCGTCGGCGGTCAGGGTGAGGGCGCTCGAGCCGGTGTTGATGACGTCGCCGATGGTGAGAACGCCGGTGCCAGCGTCGAGCGTGGAGACTCCCGTGAGGGTGACGGCGCCGACGGTGAGGTCGAGGCCGCCGGTCGTGATGGAGCCCGAGAGGGTGAGGGGCGAGGCGAAGGAGACGGCGTCGGCGGTGGTGGTGAGGGCGGCGTTGAGGATGGCCGCGCCGGCGCCGATCTGGCTGAACGCGCCGTCGAGGGCGAGGGGGCCGAAGAGGGTGAGATCGGCGGCGTTGTCGATGGTGACGGTTCCGCCGGCCGTGGTGGTGACGCTGGCGAGGGTGAAGGCGTTGCCGGTGAGGGAGATGTTCCCCGCGGCGTCGAGGGGGCCGTTGAGCCCGGTCGTGCCCGAGCCCGCGACCTGGGTGAGGGCGGTGACGGCGATCGACTGGGCGATGACGTCGCCGGCGTTGGTGATCGTGAGGAGGCCCAGGCGGGTGCCGGCGCCGACGCTGCCGCCGAGGCCGATGGTCCCGTCGGTGCCAGCGTTCAGGGTGAGGTCGAACCCGCCGTCGACCGCGCTAGCGAGGGTGATGCCGCCGCCAGCGGGGGCGGCGTCGGTGGTGTTGATGAACGAGGCGCCGGCGAGCGTGATGGGGGCATTGATCTCGATCGCGCCGCCGCCGGTCAGAAGGGGGGAGTTGAGGGTGAGGCCCGAGGCGGTGACGGTGAGGTCGGCGGTGCCCGAGAAGATGCCGGGGCCGACGATCGACGCGGCGCCGGTGTGGGTGATGAGGACTTGGCCACCGGGGGCGATGATGGAGCCGGTCTGGCTGTAGGCAACGCCGGTGGAGGTGAAGGAGCCCCCGTTGGTGTTGATGGTGCCCGCGATGGTGACGCCGCCGGCCCCGGTGCCGCCCGAACCGCCGGGCTGGAGCGCGTCGTTGGCGTTGAAGACGAGGTTGAGGGCGTCGCTGGTGGAGGTGATGGAGCGGCCGGCGTTGAGGGTGATGTCGTTGGCGGCGTTGAGGGTGAGGGTGGCGGCGTCGCCGGCGGTCTTGAGGATGTCAGCGTCGATGGTGATGTCGCCGGCGTCGGCGCCCGTGTCGGTGGGGGAAGCCTGGGTGGTGACGATCACGTCGACGCCGGCGTCGAGGGCGGCGGTGATGGTGGCGACGTCGGCGACGGCGTCGCCGGTGTCGTCGGGGGCGAAGGTCTCCGGGTCGCCGCCGGAGTAGGCGCCGGCCGTGGTGGCCGAGGCGGCGATGGTGACGTTGCGGGGGTCGAGCAGCCAGGTGCCGTTCGCGCCGCGCGGGGCGGAGGCGTCGATGCCACCGGGAGCGCGGACGTCGAGCGCGCCCTTGCTGCTGGTCTCGATGAGGCCGCCGTCGCCCCCGGCGGGGCCGCCGCGGGCGGAGGCGGCGCCGTAGAAGCGGGTGGTCTCGTCGGACCACACGATGACGGCGCCGCCGTCGCCCCGGGCGGTGGCGTCGGCGCGGAGGGTCGTGCCCTCGCCGACGACGGTCACCTCGGCGCGGCGGAGGGCGCCCTTGCCCTGGTAGTCGCCGCCGACGCGGACGGTGCCGCCCGCGGCGGGACCGGATGCGTCGACGGCCGCGCCGAAGAGGCCGACCTTCTGGCCCGTCACCTCGACGGTGCCACCGGTGCGGCGGGCGTTCGAGGTGCCCGAGGCGTCGAGGCGACCCTCGACCGAGACGATGCCCCTGCCCTGGCCCTCAACCTTGATGTCCTTGGCGACGACGGGGCCGGTCGTGCGGATGGCCATCGAGTAGACGTCGCCGGCGCCCAGGACGACGCGCCCGGCGCGGGCGGTGATGGAGCCCCGGTTGTCGACGGCGGGAGCCCCGGCGGCGGGGGTGGCGGCGCCCGTCACGCGGACGAAGACGTTGCCGTCGCGGGGGCCGACGAGGGCCTCGGAACCCGCGGCCATGACGACGGTGCCTTGGGGGGCGACGATTGATCCGGCGTTGGCGACCGATCCACCCAGGAGCGCGACGAAGTCGGCAGTGAGCGTGCCGCGGTTCTCGACGGCCCCGGCGAGACTGGTGAAGCGGTCGACGCCGCGGACGAAGTCGGCGTCGGCGAGGTTGCCGGCGGCGGCGTAGAGGCCGCCGACGTTGACGCGGGCGCCTTGGCCGAAGACGACGCCGGCGGGGTTGACGAGATAGACGCGGCCGTTGGCGGAGAGGGCGCCGTCGATGCGGGTGGGGGCGGCGGACTGGATGCGGTTGAGGACTCGCGACGCGGCGTCGGGCTGGATGAACCGGACGGACTCGTTCGCGGCGATGTCGAAGCCGCGATAGTTGATGATGCTGTTGCGGCCGGCGCGGATGAGGGTGTTCGACCCGTCGCGGGTGATGGAGACGTCGCCCCGGACGACGCGGGCGCCCTCGGGGGCCGCGAGGGTGTTGGAGCACACCAGCGCGACGACGGTCGAGGCGATGGCGGCGCTCCAGCCGCTGGACCGGCCGACGGCGGCGACGGTGCCGCGGGCGAACGCGGCGGCGCGGTCGGGGATGGTGCCGGCCGGGACGGGAAACGCGGAGCCGGAGTCGCGGAGAGTGTGCCGAACGTTCGTGCGCATCGCCAAAGCCCTCGTCGGCCCCGCCCCGGCGGCGGTGTCCGTTGGTTTCCGTCTCGTGGCGCGCGGCCCGGGGCCGCGTCGCCTAGTAGAGCACCGTCAGCGAGAAGTGGACCCTGTTGTCCCCCGCGTCGACGGGGTCGTCGGCCGCCTCGATGTCCGAGAGGGCGAAGCCCCAGTCGACGCGGAGGCTGACGTTCTGCTTGTATTGCAGCTCGACGCCGACGCCGGTTCCCACGAGCGTCTCGTTCTCCTCGCCGGCGAGGCGGTCGCTGTTGACAGTGCGGCCGGCGTCGAGGAACGCCTTCAGGATCAGGTCCCAGTCGGCGCGTCCGTAGGGGGCCTGGGGGGCCCAGCGGAAGGAGTCGCCCAGGAACCCCACGCGCCGGGAGCCGACGAACCCGGGATCGCTCACGGGGAGGACGCGGGGGACGTGGAAGCGGTACTCGAGCGTTCCGATCACGACCGTGTCCCCCGCCGCGGCGGACTCGGGGTACCCCCGGACGCTGTAGAAGCCTCCGGCGACGTCCTCCTCGTTGGGGATGAGGCGGTTGTCGAAGGCGTACTGCCCGCGTCCGGAGAGCGATATCTCATGCGCGAGCGTGAGGCCGCGGGTTCCATTGGTCCCGCGATTGAGGATCGGTTCAAGGTAGAAGGAGTGGCCGGCATCGAAGCGCAGGACGGTCCAGTCCTCGTCGACGGCGGAGCGGCCTAGGCGGTCGAGCTCGTCGCGGTCGGCGTCCAAGGCGCTGACCTCGAAGGTGAGGCCGACGGTCGTGCTCATGGCCTCGGTGAAGCGGTCGAGGCGGAGGCCGACGTAGGGGAGCAGGAAGTCCTGCTCGCCGGACTCGCCGAAGAGTTCGTTGTCGACCGAGACGTTGGAGTAGCGGAGGCCCCCGGTGGCGTCCAGGAAGAGGGGGCCGCGCTGATAGAGGGTGTAGATGGCCTCGCCGCCGCCGCCCCAGGTCTGGCCGCTGAAGGTCTCGTCCGCGAAGCCGACCTCGGAGGCGTCGAACTGGGAGTACGAGCCGTAGAAACGGGCGCGGAGGCGGTCGGAGCGGAGGGGAAACTCGTAGCTGCCCAGGACGGCGTGGGCCTGGTCGAAGCCGCCGGTGACGTAGTCGAGCCGGAAGATGTCGTCGTGCCCCGTGAGCTGGTTGTGGGTGAAGCCGAAGCGCTCCCGCCACTCGTTGGTCTCCTCCGTGCCCGTGTTGCTGAGCTGGGCGTAGACCGACCACGGCTTGGACTGGGCGACGAGATAGTCGAGCGCAACCTCCTCGGGCTGCTCGCCGGGGGCGAGGGCGACGTCGACGCGTCGGCCGGGGTGGCGGTTGAGGCGGAAGAGGAAGTCGTCGAGGCGGTCCTTGCGGACGAGGTCCCCCGCCTGCACGGGGGACTGGGCGCGGATGCGGGCCTGGACGCCGCCGGGGGAGTCGATGGCCGCGCCGTCGGCGGCCTCGGCCGCCGAGCCCGAGCCGAGCGTGCGGACACGCCCGACGCGGCCGGTCCAGACGATGAAGCGGAGGTCCTGACGCTGCCCCGCTCTCAGGTCGGCGCCGGTGGCCTCGTCGATGTCCTCGGGGTGGAGCTGGACGATGATGCCGCCCAGCCCTCGGCGGGTCATCTCGGCGACGATCGCCCGCGAGATGGCGTTGATGGCGCTGGCGTGGAAGACGCCGCCAGCGCCCTCGACCACGTCGCCGACCCGCATCGTGACGCTCGGGAGGCCCGCGCGGGGGGCGACGTACCCCTCGGGGACGACGCCCAGGCGCGTCCGCGCGGCCATCAGGGCGTCGGCCTCGGGGTGATCGGGATGCTCGCTGCGGTACTCGATCAGGAAGCGGGCCACGACATAGGCCGGACCGTCCTCGGGGGTGGCGACGGCGCCCGACGGATCGGACGAGAGGCCGGAGGCCAAGGAATCCGCGGGCGACGGACGCGCGCCAGACGAGGGCTGGATGGCGTTGAGGTCGAGAGGCGGCGGGTCGGACGGCGTGCCCTGGGCGCCGGCGAGGGAGGGGAGCGCCAGGGCGACCACGCCCAAGGCGGTGCGGACGAACCGCTCCCGCAGGCGACGCGCCCCGCCGGGGCAGCCCGCTGTCCAACGTGTTCCGCGACCGACCGTGCCCGGAGTCCGCATGCCTTGCCTCGCCGGGCGGCGTCGTCGCCGCCCATCTCTCGCCCGTGAAGAACACCCGATCGCCCGATCGTCGGGGAGGGGCCGCAGCTTACCTTGCCGGACGCTCAAGGTAGGACTCCGGCCCCAGCGCCGCGCGCAGGCGGGCGGCGATCCCCAGCGCGGAGGTGCCGCGGGGCGCCGAAAAGGCGGGGCGGAAGCCCACGTCGGAATATCCCGCCCTGGCCGGGGGAAGCGGGACGGGGCTGGCGTCCTCTGGCCGCACACCCGGCGGAGAGAGCGCCGAGGCCCCGATGACCCGCAGGCCCGCCGCGGCGAGGAGCGCCTCGGACGCTCCGCCACCGTCGGCCGTGGCCGCATCGAGGGGTCCGGCGTCCTCGACGACGAACTCCGCGACGTTTCCGACCAGGTGGCGGAAGGGGGCGTCGCCGGCGGTGACCGGGGCGAACCAGACGAGCCCATCGGTGCCGTCGACGGCGGGGTCGCCATCTTGCAGCGGCTGAACGCGGCCGGGGCCGGCAGGACGGAAGATCCCCCCGGACGGCCACTCGGGGCTGGCGCCGGCGAGCGGACGGAGGTGGGCGTGCACGTCGGCCCACGCTGCATCGCGACGATTCGGCGTTTCACCCGCTTGCGGGGAGACCGAGGCGGCACGCCATTCGGCGACGGTGGGCAGGCGGCACCCCATCGCCCGAGCGGCGGCGAGCGCGGCAACGGGCGGGACGTGCTGCACGGGAGACTCGGCGGACGGGGGTTCGACCGTGGACGAATCCGGGTAGTACGGCTCGTCGCGCATGCCCGGCCGCGGGCGGAGCCAGCCGCGCGAGGTGTCGCCGGGCGTGGCGGTCGAGGGAACGATGGACTCCCCTCGCCGGCGGCCGACGGTCCACGATCGCGGGCCCCGGCGGGGATCGTCGGCCGGGCCGGTGAACGCGGGGAGGAGGGGACGGAGGGTCTCCCACGACCCCCCGGCGGCGACGATATCGGCGACAAGGCCCACCGAGGCCTCGGAGCGGGCCAGATAGGCGACCGTCGATTCCGCTGGCGTCGCCGAGCCGGCGACCTCGACGCGCCGGAACTCGAGCGTCCGTTCGCCCCCGGGCGTGGTCAGGGCGTATGTGGCGACGCTGCCGTCGGGCGCGGCCGAGGCCAGCCGCCAGCCCGCGGTTCCAGGGCCGAGGCCCGCGAGCCCCGTCGCGACCTGGGGATCAAGGAGCGGAGCGAGGCGGGCAACGAGATCGGCGATCGCGGGCTCGCGGTCGGCGCCGGCGCGGCGCGCCTCGCGGACATAGTCGCGGATGGCCAGTTGGAGCGCGGGGGTCTGGGCATCGTCCCGGAGCGCGACGGCCCGTTCGGCGGCCCGCTCGAGCCTCCAACGCAGGATGTTGGCACGCGCCCACGTGGGAAGGGCGTCGATGTCCGCCTCGCGGACGTCGAAGGCCGCGGAGGCCGCGAACGCCGCGGCCTGGGCGGGACCGTCTGGCGCGCCATCACTGACGTAGCGGGACCACAGGCGGCGGGCGGCGCCGAAGGCCCGCTCGCGGGCGGCGGCGCGGCGGGCGTCCCCCGGGAGTCGGGCGGCGTCGGGGAGGACGGCGTCGGCCAGGAGCCGCTCCGCTGCCTTCAGGCCCTCGGGATCGCGGGGCCACGGGAGCTCGGCGAGGCGTTCCCACGCCACGAGGAGCTCGGCGACCCGCCGCCCGCGTTCGGCCGCCGCGTCGCGGACGGCGCGGGTCAGGTCGGCCGGGTCGTCGCTCGCCATCAACTCGGCGAGACGGTCGACGCGCCGGAAGATCGCGCCCGCGGCGACTCCCAGCTCGCGCGCCGCGGGAAGCTCGCGGGCACGGCCCGCGGCGACGACCCAGGCGGCCCCGCCGTCCTCGGGAGCCTCGTCCGGGGCGAGGGCATTGGCGAGGGACGCCTCGACGCTGAGAACCTCGGCGACGTACGCCAGGGCCTCCGCCTCCCAAGCCTTCTGCTTGGCGACGCCGGCGGCCACCCGTTCGGCGTCGGCCGCGATCGCGGCCTCGGCCAGCTCGGCGACGGCCCGCTCGCGGCGCGTGTCTACGGCGAGGCGGAGCGTGCCCGCGTCGATGGCCGATCCCTCGGGCGTCGGCGCGAAGGGGGGCTCGAGAAGCGACGCCTCGAGGGCCAGCAGCGCCCCCCGCACCGCCTCGGCCCGGTTCCGCACGCCGGCGAGGTCCGCATCGGGCGGGCTCTGACGCAGCCCCCGCGCGAAGGCCCGCCGCGCCGCGTCGGTGCGGAAGGCCGCGGCAGCGATCTCCGCCTCGATCACCTCGCGCGGCGTTCCCCGATCCTCGGGGACCACGGAGGGCGGGGGGGCCTCGGCCGGGGGCTGGGCGTGCGTCGGTGCCGCCCCGGCCGCGAGCAGGACGAGGAGGACCGCCGGCGGCTTCCGGCTTGGCGTTCGGGGCCGATGCCCCGCGGTCTGTCGATCGTTCCGCACTCGAGTCTCCATCGATCTGTCGTCGGACGCGGCGTTTCCCCACTCCGAGGAGGGATGGGGCGGGCGGTTGTGAGCACCCCGGGCGGGGTCCGCGCGGGGGCAGTCTCGGGCCCGCGGGGCATGATATCGGCCCTCCCACGGCGACCGCCGCGTCGGCGCAGTCGGCGCGGGCGTCGCCCACGCGACAGAGTGACGCCCAGATGCCCATACGCGGCGAGCGTGGGGGAAGCCTCATCCGCGGCGGGTCGATGGGCTTGGGGATCGCGCACCGCCCGCCGCCCGGAGAACCCCCCATGCACCGACCCATCGACCGTGCCCCCGCCACCCTTCTCGCTCTCGCCGTTCTGACCCTGGCGACCGTTGGCTGCGGCGCATCGCGGCAGGCCTCGGGCCCATCCCTCGCCGGCGGGCGAGCCGCGGATGGCGGGACGGTGACGACGGGAGCCGTCCGGCCGCGGATCAGCCTGGCGCTGTCGGCGGGGGACTTGCTCGGCAACAGCATGCTGACGGGCTCGCAGGAGCGCGAACGCCGCTCTACCGCGCAGGCCGAGACGCCCCTGCTGGATCACTAGGACGCCCTCGCGGCGCGCCGGGCCATCTCGCGCCGGCCCGGCGGCTTATCCCACGCCCAGATACGCCTTGCGGACCTCGTCGCTCGCGGCGAGGGCGGCGGCCTCCCCCTCCATCTTGATGCGCCCCACCTCGAGCACATACGCGCGGTGAGCCACCTTGAGCGCCATGTGAGCGTTCTGCTCCACCAGCAGGATCGTTGTGCCCCCTGCGTTGATGTCCCGGATGATCCGGAAGATCACCTGGACGACCTGGGGCGCGAGGCCGAGGCTCGGCTCGTCGAGCAGCAACAGGCGGGGCCGCGCCAGGAGCGCCCGGGCCATGGCGAGCATCTGCTGCTCGCCCCCCGAGAGTGTGCCGGCGTTCTGGCGGAGGCGCTCGCGGAGGCGCGGGAAGAGCGTCAGCGACCGCTCGCGGTCGAGCGCGATCTGGGCCCGGTCGCGCCGGGCGAACGCCCCCAGGGCGAGGTTCTCGTCGACCGAAAGGTTGGCGAATATGCCGCGCCCCTCGGGAGAGTGGGCGATCCCCAGGCGGACGATCTCGTGCGGGGCCAGGCGGGTGATCGGGGCGCCCTCGTACTCGATCGCCCCCGACGCCGGGCGGACCAGCCCCGAGATCGCTCGGAGCGTCGTGGTCTTGCCGGCGCCGTTGCCGCCGATGAGCGTGACGATCTGGCCCCGCTCGACGCGGAGGGTGACGCCCTGGAGCGCCTTGACGGCGCCGTAGGCGACGTGGAGGTCACGCACCTCGAGCACGGCCGCCTCCTTCCGGGTGATCCGCCGGGACGCCGGCCCGGCGCGGTCCGAGGCCGTCCGACGGCTTGCCGGGGTCGGACATGGTCGGCGAGAAGACGCCCGCGGCGTCGCGCTCGCGCTTATTTTCCATGGCCCGGGGCTCCTCCTCGCCGCCGGTGCCGAGGTAGGCCTCGATGACCCTGGGGTTGCGCTGGACCTCTTCGGGTGTCCCCTCGGCGATGACGACGCCGTAGTCCAGGACGGTGATGCGCTCGCACACGTCCATGACCAGCCCCATGTCGTGCTCGATGAGCAAGATGGTGACGGCGAACTCGCGGTGGACGCGCCGGATCAGCTCGCGCAGGGCGACCTTCTCCTGCGTGTTCATCCCCGCCGCGGGCTCGTCCAGCAGCAGGACGCGGGGGCCCGTCGCGAGGGCGCGGGCGATCTCGAGCTTGCGCTGGTCGCCGTAGGGGAGGTTCTTGCCCTGCTCGCCCGCGCGGCCCTCGAGGTCGAAGAGGGCGAGCAGGCGGCGGGCGCGGGCCTCGATGCCGGCCTCCTCGGCGAGGTGGCGCCGGCTCCGCAGGACGGCGCCCCACATGCCGTGACGCACGCGGACGTGGCAGGCGAGCTTCACGTTATCCAGCACCGACAACTCGCCGAAGAGGCGGATGTTCTGGAACGTCCGGGCCATCCCCGCCTCGGCGATGCGGAATGGACGCAGGCCCCTCAGGCTCCGACCCGCAAGGCGGATGTCCCCGGCGTCGGGGCGGTACACGCCCGTCAGCAGGTTGAAGCACGTGGTCTTCCCCGCCCCGTTGGGGCCGATGAGGCCGCGCAGGTCTCCCTCATGAAGGGTCAGCCCGAACTCCTGCACGGCCTTGAGGCCACCGAAGGCTTTGCAGATGCCGGCGACCTCGAGAAGCGGGGCGCGGCCCGCGGCCGGCGTGACAGGCGCGACAGGCGCGACGGGCGTGACCGGCGCAACGGGCGTGGCGGGCGTGACGGGCGTGACAGGCGTGACGGCGCCCGACGGGCCCGGGGCGGCGCTCACGCCCGCCTCCTTCGCCAGAGCGACCGGTCCCACAGCTCGCGCACCCCAAGCAGGCCCTGCGGACGCAGGATCATCATCAGGATGAGCGCGACCGCGTAGGCCACCATTCGGTACTCGCTCACGCCCCGCAAGAGCTCGGGAAGCAGGGTCAGGATCACCGCCGCGATGGTCGCCCCCGAGATCGACCCCAGCCCCCCCAGCACCACCATGATGATGATGTCGAAGCTCTTCTGGAAGCCCAGTTCCCCGGCGTTGAGCTGCACGCCCACGGTGTGGGCGAAGAGCCCGCCCGCGCACCCCGCGAAGAAGGCCGAGATGACGAACGCCCGTACCTTGTACCTCGTGGTGTTGACGCCCATCGCCTCCGAGGCGATCTCGTCCTCGCGGATCGAGAGGAGCGCCCGCCCGTGCGTGCTCCGCTTCAGGCGGTACGCGACCACCAGCGTCAAGGCGGTCGCCAGCCAGACCCAGAACAGGCTCGTGTAGAACGGCAGCCCGCTGAACCCCACCGCCCCGCCCAGGTACTTCGGCAGCTGCCAGATCGGCGTCGCCGCGATCTGCTCGGGGTCGTACAGCGTCTCCTCGGTCTGCGACTGGATCAGCACGCGGGCGATCTCGCCGAAGCCCAACGTCACGATCGCCAGATAGTCCCCCTTGAGCCGCAGCGACGGCAGGCCCACGAGGTATCCGCACACCGCCGCGACCAGCCCCCCCGCCAGCACCGAGCCCAGGAAGAAGAGGTCCCCCCACGTCGCCAGGGGTGCCTCGCGTCCCGTCAGCATGGTGCTGAGCAGCCCGCCGTGGACGTCGGGGTCGCCCCAGATGCGGAACGACCCGTAGTACACGAGCCCCGCGGCGGTATACCCCCCCACCAGCATGAACGCCGCGTGCCCGATCGAGAACTGCCCGGTGAACCCGTTCACCATCGTCAGCGAGACCGCCAGCACCACGTTGATGCCGATGTCCAGAAGCAGCTTCGCGTAGAAGTCCCCGCCGCTCATCCCCGCCAACCCGGGCTTGACCGCGAACTGCATGAGCAGCGCGATCGCCACGGCGACGAGCACGGGGCGCACCATCCCCGCGGCCACACGCGCGGCTCCGGGCACCTTCACGCCCTCGTCCAGGATCCCCGTCACCGGCACCTCGTTCCCACGGGCGGCGATCGCCCGGTCGACCTTTCAGAAAATGCCCCGCTCAGACCTTCTCCACTCCCGCCCGCCCCAGGATCCCGCCCGGCCGCACCAGCAGCACCACGATCAGCACACTGAAGACGTACAGGTCGCGCAGTTCGGGCGAGATGTACGCCACGCCGAAGAACTCCAGCAGCCCGATCAGCACGCCCCCCAGCATCGCCCCGCGGATGTTGCCGATCCCCCCCACCACCGCCGCGACGAACGCCTTGAGCCCCAGCAGCACCCACCCCGCCGCGGCGGGCTGGTTGAGGCCGGGATACTTCTGGGCGTACAGGAAGCCCGCCGCCGCCGCGAGCATCGCCCCCAGCACGAACGTGAAGCTGATCACCTTGTCGACCGGGATGCCCATCAGCGAGGCGGTGTTCGTGTTGAACGACACCGCCCGCATGGCCCGCCCGAGCTTGGTGTGGAAGACCAGCCGGTCGAGGGCGACCATGAGCACCACGGCCATGCCCGCGGCAAGCACATCGAGCAGCCGCACCTGCACGGGCGAGACGGGCGTGCCCCCGTCGACCCCCGGCCCGCCGCCGATCTCGAGCAGGACGCGGTCGGGCAGGAGCGTGGGCATGCGCTGGGGTCGCGTGCCGAACATCCAGTCGAGCTGGCCCAGGTTCTGGAGCAGCAGCGACACGCCGATGGCGGTGATGAGGACGTTGAGGCGGGGCGCCTTTCGCAGAGGCTTGTACGCGAGCCGCTCGAGGCAGAACCCCACGAGGCCACAGGCCAGCATCGAGACCACTAGGATCACCAGCCCAGCGACGACCTCGAGCCCCTGCCCCCGCAGGAAGCGAGCGACGAAGACCAGCCCCAGCGTCGACCAGCCCCAGACGGCCACCAGCGACAGCGTCCCCCCCACGCCGGCGAGGGGCCGCTGTTTGCGGACCAGCCGCACGCCGATCTCGATGACCGCCACCGCCGCGACGCCCCCGAGGGCGTACAGAAGCCACCCGGCGATCGGGGCCGCCTCGCCGACGGACCATCCGGCGCTCAGGGCCGCGACATACGCCGTCCACGCCCCAAGCACGAAGATGTCGCTGTGGGCGAAGTTGATGAACTTGAGGATGCCGTAGACCATCGTGTAGCCCAGCGCGATCAGCGCGTACAGGCTCCCGACGGCCAGCCCATCCATGAGGGTTTGCAGGAACTTCTCGAGCACGGGGAGGCGATGGTAGCGGAAGGGGGCCGCGGGGACGGCCGGGGGAGCCGGCGGGGTGCTGGGGTCGTCAACGAGAACGGGGCGGCGGACACGTCCGCCGCCCCGTCGAAATTCCGCCGGGATCACCCCGTTGGGATGAAATCACTTCGCCGCCATCGGCTCCACCGTCGCCACCCAGACCGGCTTGCCGCCCTTGATCTGAACGACCACCGCGGACTTCTGGGCGTCGCGGTTCTTGTCCATCGTGATCGTCCCGGTCACGACCTTGAAGTCCTTGGTCTCGGCGATCGCCGCGGCCAGGTCCTTGCCGCCGAGGCTCTTGGCCCGCTTCATCGAGTCGAGCAGCACGTACATCGCGTCGTACCCCAGGGCCGCGAGGCCGTCGGGGGTCTGGGCCTTGCCGCCCTCGCCCTTGTACTTCGCGCCGTACTTGTCGACGAAGGTCTTGACCGTCTCGCTCGCCTGGTCGGGAGCGTAGTGGTTGCTGTAATAGCACCCCTCGATCGCCTCGCCGCCGATCTTGGTCAGCTGCTCGCTGTCCCAGCCGTCACCGCCCAGCAGCGGCACCGTGATCCCCAACTTGCGGGCCTGGATCGCGATGTTCCCCACCTCGGTGTAGTAGCCGGGCACGAAGATCGCCTCGACGCCCCCCGCGCGGATCGCGGCGAGCTGGGCCGAGAAGTCCTGATCGCCGCTGCTGAAGGCCTGATCGACGACGATCTTCCCGCCCATCGACTCGAAGTGCTTCTTGAACTCGTCCCGCAGGCCCTTGGAATACGCCTGGGCCTGGTCGTACAGGATCGCCGCCTTGCCCACCTTGAGCGTCTCGCGGGTGAACTTGGCCACCACGTACCCCTGGAAGGGGTCGATGAAGCAGACCCGCGAGACCATCGGCCGTCCGACCGTCACCCGCGGGTTGGTGCTGCTGGGCGAAATCATCGGCACGCCGTACTGCTGCGCCACCGCGCCCCCTGCCAGGCTCAGCGTCGACGCCACCTCGCCCAGCACCGCCGTCACCTTGTCCGAGGTCACCAGCCGCGTCACGGCGTTCCCCGCCTCCTTCGACTCCCCCTTGGTGTCGTACGTGATGATCTCGAACGTCCGCCCGTTGAACCCGCCCGCGGCGTTGATCTCCTCCGCCGCCAGCCGGATCCCGTTATCGGTGGACTGGCCGAAGGTCGCCTCCTTGCCCGTCATCGAGGCGTAGTGCCCGATCTTGATGGGCCCATCCGCGCTCGGGGCCTTCCCCAGCCCGATCGCCGCGCCCGCGAGGATCGTCACCACGCCCGCCACGCCCGCCCCGAACGCCCGCCTCGACATGCCACCCTTCATCGCGATTCTCCGTGCGGGTCACAGTCGACCCAGTGTCAGCCTACCCGGAATACCCCGCTCCGTTAGGGCCTCTGGCGCGAGCCAGAGGCTTTGACAACACAGACGCCCCAGCAACCGCCGCGTTCCCCGCTCAAATCCCTTGACCGAATCGACTTGGGCGTCGATAGTGGACCCCCGCCACGCCCCCCACCCCTCGCCCCTCATCAATAGAGAGAGCCCGCATGGTCCAGAGCCGGTTCACCGCCCTCGCCGCCCTCCTCCTCGGGGCGTCGGCCCTCGCCCAGCCTCAGTCCGTGGAGCACACCCCCTCCGTCCAGGTCTTCGGCGAGCCCGCCGGGGTCACCGGCCGCGAGCCCGAGGTCGTCCGCGAAGACGAGCCCGCAGACCTCTGGTTCCGCGTCTCCTTCTCGTTCCAGTACGCCAACGTCGCCCTCTACTACACCACCGACGGTTCCGAGCCCCAGGGCGGCTTCGGCACCGGCGACGGCACCACCCAGGTTCTGACCAACCTGAACGGGGGGGTGCAGTTTGTCCGCAACGAGAACAGCGGCGGCCAGCGCGACTGGTGGAAGGCACGGATCCCCAACGGCCGCGCCTACGCCCAGACCGTCCGCTACAAGATCGGCACCTACGGCGGCCCCAACGGTGGATTCCAGGTCTTCACCAACGGCGCCAACACCAGCGCCGCCGCCAACACCTTCTCGTTCGCCAACAAGCTCGCATGGCCCGGCGCTGGCGCGGGGCAGCCCTCCCCGACCGCCGGCTACCCCCCCGTCTCCTTCTGGAAGGAGGAGGCGGTCATCGGAAACACCTACACCGCCGCCCAGCTCGACCAGAACGGCACCGTCTACGACATGCACTTCCCCACACCCGGCGGCGTCCAGGGCGTGGGCACCCGCAACGAGGGGTACGTCGACGGCCTCGACACCTTCCCCCCCGGCCTTCCCGCGGCGTGGCGAGGCCAGATGCACCTCAACCAGGCCATGCCCGGCATCCGCCTCGACGGCGTCACCCACTGGCTCAGCAACCCCAACGGCGTCTCGTTCGACCAGGTCCAGCAGGCCTACCTCCCCACCTCCAACACCGTCGTCACCTCCCAGCGCCTCGTCGCCGGCGGCAGCAACATCCAGGTCCAGCAGGTGGACTTCTCCCCAGCCGGGGGCGGCTTCCCCACCGACGCCGGCGGCAACCCCGAGCGCCACATCTACCTCAAGCGCCTCATCCTCACCAACCCCGGCCCCGCGGCCCGCACCGTCAACGTCTACTGGTACATGGACCCCGCCCTCAACGGCGGCGACGGCTACGACGGCATGTTCACCGATCCCGCCCGCGGCTCCATGGTCGCTTTCGACAATGCGTTTCGCGTCGTCACCGGCACCGGCACCGGCTTCTCCCCGCCCAACGAGTACAACCCCACCACCAGCCCGGGCTACGAGAAGAACATCTCCCTCTACCTCGCCGCGGCCATGAAAACCCTTCCCGCCGTCGGCGCCTCCGGCGGCACCCTCGCCCAGGACTCCTGGCGCGACACCTCCGGCGACTCCGGCCAAGGCTGGATCGGCCAGCAGGTCACGCTCCCCCCGGGCGTCCCGGTCGAGGTCAACTTCATCATGGCCGGCGCAGACGACCGCTTCGCCGGCGCCACCGGCACGTACTCCTTTAACCTACACGCCGTCCTCGATTGGTTCGCCTCGGGCTCGATGCAGGGCGTCCAGCTCGGCACCGACGCGTACTGGAGCGCCTGGCTCGCCGGCGGCGTCACCATCGACACCCCCGACGACGCCTACGACGACCTCATGAACCGCTCGCTGCTCGCGACCGCCCTCCACGTCGACGGCGTCAACGGCGGCGTCATCGCCGGCTTCCACAACGGCGCCTACCCCTACGTCTGGCCCCGCGACGCGGTTTACGCCGCCGTTACCCTCGCCCGCACCGGTCACACCGCCGAGGCCGCGAAGGTCTACGACTGGATGCGCGATACCTGCTTCCGCTCCTTCGAGGGGTGGGGCCGCAAGGGCTTCTGGAAGCAGAAGTACACCACCGACGGGTACGTCGTCTGGGGCGCCCCGCAGATCGACGAGACCGCCGTCTTCCCGTGGGGCCTCTGGTACCAGTACCTCATCACCGGCGACGCCGCCCTGCTCTCCACGAATCTCGACGCGGTCAAGGACTCGGTCCTCTCCATGACCCAGGACTCCTCCGACTCGCGCCTCCGCTTCGAGGAGTCCGTCGCCCTGATGTACTCCAACAACGTCTGGGAGGACAGCTACGACACGTTCATCTACAGCAACGCCAACGTCGCGAGGGGCCTGACCGACGCGGCGTCGATCCTCTCCGCCGTCGGCGACGCCCCCGGCGCCGCCGACGCCCTCGCCCGCCGCGCCACCATCAAGGGCGGCCTCGACGCCCGCCTCGACTGGGACGGCGAGAACACCGACATCAGCCAACTCGGCATCGTCTACCCCTTCGGCGTCTACGCTGCGGACGACTTCCGCGCCGCCCGCGTGGTCGACCGAATCAACGGCGTCCGCCGCAAGTTCAACGGGGCCCACCCCACCGCCGAGCCCCTCGTGAACTTCGCCGGCGAGCACGCCGGGACCATCAACCGCTACTGGGGCGACACCTACTGGAACGGCGGTCCCTGGTTCCTCTCGACCCTCTGGTACGGCCTCTACTACGCCGACCGCCAAGACCACACCCCCGGCACCGGCGACATCGACAATCACCTCTCGCGCCTCGACCTCTCCCTCGCCCGCCTGGGCCCCGCCGGCCTGGGCGCCGAGCAGATCGCCTACGGCACGGGCCCCGGCGCCTCGCTCCTCTACCCCGGCCAGCAGGACTTCAAGCTCCAGACCGCCTGGCCCAACGCCTGGGAGAGCATGTCCACCCTCGCCGACTCGGTCATGGCCTTCATCGACTACGCGCCCAACGCGCCGCTCAACACCATGACCTTCGAGCCCAAGCTCCCCGCCGCGTGGCCCACCATGACCTTCCGCAACCTCCCCGTCGCCGCCCACCGCGTCGACGCCACGATCGCCCGCGAACCCGGTGCCGAGGTCCACACCTTCACCAACCGCACCGGCGCGGCCCTCTCGGTCACCACCACCCTCCGGGCCGACCTCGCCCGCTGCCTCGGTGCCCTCACAGTGAACGGCGACCCCGTCTCTTACTCCGCCGACCTCGCCACCGGCCGCGTCACCGTCGGGCCTATCCCGCTGGCCCTCGGCACCAACGCATCCACCCAGGTCCGCCTCGCGTACGTCACCTCCGGCTCGACCGACTTCGACGGCGACGGCGACCAAGGCACCGACGCCGACATCGAGGCCTTCTTCGCCGTCATCGGTGGCCTCCCCTGCCCCACTGGCTCCTGCGGCTCCACCGACTTCGACGGCGACGGCGACCAGGGCACCGACGCCGACATCGAGGCCTTCTTCGCCGCCATCGGCGGAGCAGGGTGCTGAAACGACCACGACGCGGCTAACCGCGGAAGGACGCCGATCAGGAGGGATACGCCCGATCCAAGACCCGCAACCGCGACCGTGAGGGAGCGTCCCGCGACGTGATCCCTCAACGCGCGGACGACCTTCACCGGCTCCCCGCGGCGAGCCTTCACAAGCGTCGAGAACCCCACCCCGCGGAACGCTCTCTCACGGCCGCGGCGTAGCGTTTCGTTCTTCCGACTCCGTTCCCCCCAACGATCCGCCTCCACACGCGTTCATCCGCTTCCCCCCCCCCCCCCCCCCCCACCCCCCCCCCCCCCCCCCCCCCCCCCCCCCCCCCCCCCCCCCCCCCCCCCCCCCCCC
>Ga0105046_10002845_pt1 | contig 27374 bp, 19 predicted proteins | sample MAT03_FD_78385 | JGI IMG/M metagenome (GOLD analysis project Ga0105046, IMG submission 78385) | Freshwater microbial communities from Lake Fryxell liftoff mats and glacier meltwater in Antarctica - MAT-03 (megahit assembly) | ecosystem: Environmental > Aquatic > Freshwater > Ice > Liftoff... | reverse complement strand
GGGGGGAGAGGGGACAATCGCAAGAGACTTGCAGCCTCATTCCTGACCGCGTGAAGTATAGCCTGAATCGGCAAGCGGTTGGGCTGACGCACTCAGTACTGTAAACAGTTGAAAAGTTGTGTGGTTGAGAAGATTTTGGAACAACAGAATCGCAAAAACCGGAGACTGACGTCTCGCGGCTCGCCGATTCCCGGCGAGCGGGGGACGTCAGTCCCCTGATTGTGTTTGCGACTGTGGCTCCATGCACTGCCACGAGCCTCACGACGTCGCGTGAGGAGCACAATTCGGTTGCGGGCGAAGCCCGCGCCAAGTAAATTCAGGAAGTTGCCCACGGAGGGTTGACGCCCAGCCGCTCGCCGAATTAAATAAAACAGGGGCTGCTGAAAATTCAGCAGCCCCTGTGAGTCTCAGTCATCCTATGCCAGCCATCGCTGGTCAAGCTCTACGGCAGGAACGGAGGGAATCCGATGTTCGGGAACATGGGGTCCGCAGCAGCCCGCAGATTGTAACCTCCGTTTGTGAATGCATTCTGAATGTTCTGAGTCACCCCGAACGTGATGAACGTGTTGTTCGGATCATTCAGATTTGGACCGTTGTCAACCTGGAACAGATCCGCCTGACGATTCGACGCTCCGACATTGCCAAGGAAGATGGCCTTCAGCGGATCGAGTGTCGTGTAAGTGGCACCCAGAGGTGTCACATCATCACCTCGTGAACTTGGCAGGATCTGATTGCCCTGATTGGTCTGGAATCGCAGATCAAACTGAGCTGTGTCGTCAAGGTAGATAGCGTCGAACGTCAGGAGGCCGGCGTCATCCACAGATGTGAAGGTTTCGCCCGCCGACAGGAACGACGCGGTGCGGAAGTCTTCTTCCAGATTTCCGCCGAACGCATTGTTCTGGACATCGGCCGCCACATATGCACCTGTTCCGACGTTGATGAACAGACCTTCGCCCGTCACGAGATTTGTTCCATTGTTCTGAATCGTATTGTTCGTCACCGTCAGGAAACTATTCTGAACCGTTCGCAGATTCAGGTACGGATCAAGATACGCGGTATTGCCGTTCACACTTCCTGCGTTCAGGCTCGTAAACTCTGGCTGAAGCGGATCGTAGAAGAATGGGAACTGCGGTCGGTCATCGGCTGGAGTAAATGGTGGATCGGGAAACGGGAAGTTTGCCAGATACGTGAAGCGACTCTGGTTCATATTCGCGTCAGCTCGGTAGAAGATCCCTTCCGCTCCGTTGGAAATCACAGTGTTGTCGTCGAGCGTAATCCGAATCGGATCAAACACAGAGGCTCCGTTTTCGCGGTTGCGAATCCCACCAGCACCCGTCAGCAGCAGATTCACTCCACGTTGACCATTCTGACTGATCAGGTTGTTCGTCATGGTCAGTTGAGGAATTGCACCAGACTCTGTCACGCCGTCATTGAAGGACAACGTCCCGTCGTTGGCATCGGTGTCGATTGCAGCAGGAGAGATTCCCACCGCCGTCCCGCCGAACATATTCAGGCTCACACCGTCACCACCGTTGCCAGCGACCAGTCCGTTCATGGACCCGCCGATCGTGTTCCCCGTGATCGCGATGACAGGCCGAGGATTCCCGGTGGCGTTGGAGCCAGTTGCGGTCAGAGCAATTCCGTCATCCTCGTTCGACTGGATGATATTTCCTTCGCCGACACCACCCACGATCAGGGTCGCAGTGGCAGAACCGGAGAAGTTGGCCTGGATACCGTCGCCATCTGCCACATCGACATCTTCGTTGGCATTAGGATCTCCGACTTCCGTCGCACCTGCAATGCTGTTGGTGATGATCGTGCGAGATGCTCGTACAACACCATCCGATGTGCCGGATGCGTTCCAGCGGATACCGTTACCTCCGGCGGTCGTCCCGTTGCCGTCGATCGTCGTCTGACCTGTTCCTGAAGTGATCAGGATGTCGGATCGGCCACCGGTTGTATCGATACGTACTCCGTCACGACCGTTGCGAGAGATGCTGGTATCGCCAGCTGTGTTCGATCCGGCATGAGGTGCGGAACTTCCGGGAACGCTGGTGCTGGTGATTTCAACGAGGATACGGGACTCTTCTGTGGCCACCAGTTGCACACCATCCACTCCGTTATCGTTGAACGTATTGCCGTCAAAGATGGAACGTCGACCTGGAGGCAGACCATCGGTCGGATCGCCGAACGATGAAGTCTCAGATGTCCGGACGAGCACACCATTCTGGGCATTGGCGTTGAATGAACTTCCAGTCACATCGCTGATCAGTGTCACGTCACCTGCCAGAGAATAGCGTGCTCCGTTTCCACCGTTATTGTCGAATGTGCTGCCATTGACCGTGACACTGTTGGCTGTTCCGGACATTGGTTGATTCGGTTCGAACCGATCGGTGCCCTGTGCTTCAACGTCCATTCCGTCACCCGCGTTACCGGTGAAGGTGGAGTTCGTCACATTTGCAGTCAGCAGGCTTGAATCTGCGCGACGCAGTCCAAGGCCGTCACCGTTCCAGCGAGGGTCAGGACCATCCACTGTCCCTGTGACTGAAGTGTTGGTGATATTGACGATTGCCTGGCCGTTTCCGTTAACATCGACACCGATACCGACGTCACCGTTTCCATCGATCACGTTAGCATCCGTGAGGCCTGTGCCGCCGATGGTCAGGTTCAGCCGGTTGTTATCGAGGACCGCAGGAGGATTCGGAGGATCGTTATTCGGGCCGTTGAGGCTGGACACGATACCCCCGGCATCGTTGTTCGAGATTTCATTGTTAAGAATGACGGCGTTGATCACACCCACACTCGACGCTGAAACATTGTTGACCGTGCGAATGCCAGCACCGTTGTTATCTGTAATTGTGTTTCCGGAAATCAGCCGATTGCTGGCCGGCGTTCCAAAATCCACAGTTCCGCCGTTGTCAACAACCAGGCGGATACCGTCACGACCGCCATCCGTTATCTGGTTGTTGAAGATGCCTCCCTGAATGAGGGCACCGTTCCTTGCAGTCGCGTTGATGCCGTCACCGGATCCGGAAGTTCCGTTATTCGTGATTCGATTTCCCTGTGCAAATGACTGACCCGCCAGAACATTGTTGCCCGTTCCACCGACCACAGCCGTGATTGAAGCTCCCGGTCCATCAGCCGTCAAACCAACACCGTTTGCTCGGTTGTCTGTCAGGTCGTTACCCTGGATGATAACGTTTTCCGCTACTGCATTGTCTGATGCAGAGATCGAGATTCCATTGCCGAGCGACTGGCTGACGGTGTTGTTGATGAAATTCCCCTGATGCAGGACTGCATTATCCGACAATCGCACGCTTATCCCGTCAGCGTCATTGACGGCTTGTCCTGTGGTAATATTGCCGTTACGAGACTCAAATACATACCGTCCCAGTATTCCACTGTTCAGACTGTTCTGGACGAGACTTGTTGCTGCTGGCCCTGAATCGAGGAAGGCTCCGGGGACAGCAGATCCTGGCAATTCGAACGCCCGGTCCACACCGTTCGTCCAGCCCACGCGTGCCGTGCTGCCGCCCAGACCAAATGCATCGCTTCCGCTGGCCTGGCCAGCTTCCCATTGGATCTGGCTGTAGTTGAATTCCATATCAAAGTCGCCTGGAGATACGTCAGACCGATCTATGAGAACGAGCTGGAAGTTGTTTGTCGGAAGTCCCTGGTTCGCCCCGAACACAGTGAAGTGTCGAACGTCGAAATAATCGACCCCAAACGCCTGGCGAGTTCCGATGGTGTTCGTGCCATACCCAACTATATTTCCGGCGCGAGTGTCCACGTCCGCAAAGAATGGGGCGATCATTGGTGTCGCCGTTGTCAGCAGCGGGAATGGAGTAAACGTAAAGAGCGGGCCATTGAACGACACGTTGCCGTTATTGTTTACTGTCAGATCATTGAAAATCTGACCAAAAAAGTTCATCGTGAATCCCGGGTTAATAAGCCCGGTGGACAAGTCATCGTTCGCTGCAAGCGTATTCTGATTAAACCCGGCTCGAATCACATTGCCGGACGATGGAATCCCAAAACCAAACACTCTGTTGTTCAATGCGTTCAGTGTTCCTTCGGCAGTTCCGGTCAGGTCTGCGGCAATGCCGCCCCGACCGTTTGCAATGAAAGTATTACCCAGCAGTGCCGACTCTCCGCCGACATCGAAGAATCCCTGGCCGCTGCCTTCGCCGAAGATGCAAAGGCCAACGACAGAGTTTCCGTTGAATGTGTTCGACGCAATACCTTCATCCAGCAGCCCGTTCCCGTTTAGATCTTCACCGGGATCAATCGTCCTGTTGCCGTTAGTGTCTTCTGTAACCGACCGGAACAGACCACCGTTGAGATAGTGCAGGAACGCACCGTTTTCACCATTCGAAGAGAACGTGTTGTTTCGCATGCTGGCAAGGTTAAATGTGCCGCCATCGGTTTCACCAAAAAACCCATTGCCCGTGTTGCCGGTCGAAATATTGTTTTCAACAAGGGCGTTGATGGTCGAACCAGCACGGCCATGCAGAAGGATGCCATTCCCGTTATTTGTGGTCGTGTTGCCGACAATTCCAGTCGGTATCGTTCCGTTCGGATTGTCCGCATTCACAGTGGAACCCGGATTCGCGATGATACTCAGCCCGGTGCCACTGTTATTTGATGCCGTGTTGTTTCGCACGAGCAGCTCGACTGTTGAACCGCCTGCAACGGTCAAATTCAGGCCGTTGACAGATGTCCCGACGCGGCCATTGAATTCGTTTTCATCAACAATGATCCGCCCGGAAACGTCCTGCAGCAATGCACCATTGGTGTAGTTCGTAAAGATGTTGCAGGTCAGATTGACGTCGGTAATAGGCAGTGGATTCACGATACCGTTGCCAAAGACCGTGCCTGCCGCGTTCGCCGCATCGATTCGCATACCGATGACAGCATTATTGTTACCCAGACGCACAACACTTCCGCCCGCAAACATGGTTGGATTGGAGATCCGTGGGCCGAGTGTGGTCGCGAGACCGATGTCAGCCGGAATGATGCAATTCGCGTCCAGTACCAGTGGCTTCAGGGATGACAACAGAGTCTGGTCGTCAAACAGGCTCATGCCTCCGTTGACTGTCAGATTTGTGGTTGTGTCGTCGGCTCGCGGAGCAACGCGCAGAACGTCCACGCCAGCGTTGTTCGCAAGCGCACCAGCCTGCAGCGTGCCAAACGGATTCTCAAACGTACCGGATCCGATCGAAGTCAAATTTGGATCGACATGCAGAATATTGTAAGCCAGTCCCGTGGTCGTGTTAATACATGCTTCAAACAACGACCGGCTGTCGCGATTGACGTGGATGCGGTTGTCGCGGACAACGGGATCCTGCAGACGCTCACGCACCGTCGATGGTCGCATAATGCGACGATTCTTGTAGTTCGGCAGGTCGTACTGCAGACTCACCCAGCTGTTCGTGCCGAAGGTGTCGTCGGTCGTCAAATACGTGTTCACGCGCAGACTCTCTGTGACCAATGCCTGCCAGCGGGCCTGAAAGCCACCCGTGTCGTACCCGTTGCCATTGTGCAGATAGTAGCCGCCGACGTACATATTCAGTCCGTACTGGCCAAGGACCGGCAGCGGACCGCCGACTTCGGCCTGAATTCCTGAGTATGCATTGTCCAGCACCTCATTCCGCACATGGAAGATATTGTTTCCCATCAGTCGCAATGTGTTGGCAAGATTGCTGCTCAACAATGTCGAATCGTCCCCGACCACCTGATAACCGTTGAGGCGGAAGTCCAGATATTTGCCAAGCGATTCCAAGCCCACTCCCACCTGATACCAGTCGCCGGTTCCATTTCCCTGGTCGTAGTCACCATAGGCGTTCCAGCCGAAAATCCGGTTCAGTGATGCGTCGTAGTTGCGATAGATCAGACCGACGTTGGCCAGTGGATCTCCGTTATTGGTGACCGACGCTGAGATATCGCCGATCAACACGTTGGTGTTGGGGACAATATGATACGGAACTCGAGCGTTCAGTCGCTGGTAAGAGTCCTGATACCCCAGACCGTCACCGATGTTCGATTCAAACATAATGATCGGACCGAACGGCTGCTTCGGCTGATACGCGGAATGCGGCAGTTGCTGCGTGGCTCCGGTCGATCGCTCAAAATACGGCGCGTACGGAGCGGGTTGAGGATAGATGCCCCCACCAGACTCCGGCGGTTTGCCATCCAGCGTCGCAACTCCGGTACTCACCGGATCCGGTTCGGGCGTTGTGGTAGAACCTGCCTGAGCGGGATTCGATCCCATTCGGACAACACCCGGCTCATCGCCGGCTGAAATACCCGCGGCTGTAATCAGAGCAAGGCTGCTGACAATGAGTGTGGCCGAGGCAAGAATTCGTGTGGGTTTCATCGATTGTTCCGATCGAGCCGTTCAGAGAATGTGTGCCGGATATGCCGACAGTGACGGTTACTCTTCAGGATCGGAATTCGGAACCCGTTTGGTTGAGTCAAAATGTGACGCTTATGCGGATCATTCTGAATCTGCCAGTTATGCCGGGGGACCGGTCGTGCCGTTGAGACGCCTGGCCAGGGCGAAACATGGATCGAACTTCAGTAATTCCTGCCGGGCGATTCCCCGCTCCGGCCAAATCGAATGCAACATGCCACTGGCATCGCCGCAGGGCGATACGCAGCCATGGCGTGAATTTAGGGAATTCCAACGGCGAGCCGGGTACGTAAGTGTCCGGATTTTTCAAGCAATCGCAACAAATCAGGGGATTTACATCCCCCGCTCCCTAAGTCCACGCCATTGGGGACACGCGGGGCTGCGGGAAACCCTCGTATCAGCGACGACAAAAAAACTCGACTCGGAGAGTCAAGCTACAAAAAAAGCCCGGCATCTTTCGAGGCCGGGCCTGGTATTGATCAACTGAGCACTGCAAGAGCTGCCGGACTATAAAGTCCAGCCTTCGCGGTATTCGCGCTCGACGTATTTATTGAGGTCAGGCAGGTTGGTGCTGACCAGGTTTTTCGCGTCCCATTCGATTCGCTGGCCTTCGCCGGCTCGGACGGCAAGGTTGCCGACGAGGATGGTTTCGGTCAGGCGACCTGCGTATCCGAAGTTCGACATGGTGCCTGGCTCGTACTCGCCACGGCAGCTCTGCACAAATTCCCACTTCTGCCGTTCGTCCGTACCGCCTTTGAATGGAATTCGAGGCAGCGACTGATCAGGCTTTTTGAAGTCCTTGAAATCCGGTTCCGGGAGCAATGTGTACTGTGCCCCGTAATCGTTTTCCGACAGCATCATGCCCTTGCTGCCCACGATCAACGCCGCGCTGGTCTTGTTGGGACTGCCCTTTTTCTGTTCGTCGATTCGCTTACGGAATCCTTCCGGCAGATGAGCGATCAGGTCGTCGGATGGCAAATTGCCGCCGTCATACCAATAGAACTTGCAGGCCACCTTGCCGTTGCGTTCCGGGAATTCGAACATCAGCGTGGACGAACCTGGGTAGGTTTCGTTTTCGAAGATGCCGGGATTCTTAACGGCAGTGACAGCGATCGGATCCCACAGTTCAAGTGCCATGACAGGCATGTTGGTTGTGTGGCAGGCCATGTCCCCCAGCGCGCCGGTGCCAAAGTCGGCCCAGCCGCGCCATTTGAATGAATGATAGATGCCTTCCTTGAAAGGACGCATTGGGGCAGGCCCGATCCATGAGTCCCAGTCCAGGTAATCCGGAACCGGATCTTCACCTGGTGGGCGACCAACGCCCTGTGGCCAGATCGGACGGTTGGTCCAGACATGAATTTCCGCCACGTCGCCTATCGCTCCGGATCGAATGACTTCGACCGCTTCACGAAGTCCGTCTTCAGATGTCCCCTGATTTCCCATCTGCGTCACGACGCCCATTTCAGCGGCAACTTCGCGCATCATGCGGGCTTCACGGATGGACCAGGTCATCGGCTTCTGACAATAGACATGCTTCTTCATTTTCATGGCCTTGATGGCCGCTGCAGCATGTGTATGGTCGGGCGTGCTGACCGTGACAATGTCCACTTTGTCACCGAGCTTATCCAGCATTTCGCGGAAGTCAGTGAACTGTGCAGCTTCAGTAAATTCTTTTCCTTTCTTGTCGAGCGTGCGGCGATCGACATCACAAATTCCGACAATTTCGACGTCCTGATCAGAAATATGGCTGCAGTCGCTGTCGCCCTTACCACCCACGCCGACACAGGCCGCAGTCAAACCTTGAAGAGCCGATCGACCGGGCTTGGCGAACGATCGTGGAGCGACCCAGAACGCGGTCCCCAGCGCGGCAGTTGTGCCGATAAAACCACGACGTGATGTTTTTCTTGTCATTGAGTGTACCTCAGGATTCAGGTGGGATAGATAAACCGTCAGAATCAAACCAGTGCAACAACGCGAGGTCGTCTGACGGTCGTCTTACGGACGCCATTTTCAGGCGGAATCGCCTGAAGACAAGCCGCCTACGATAACAACACCACAAGAAACAGCAATGATTCGCAGAAATTCTGCACGACATACCCCACTTTCCCGGTTCGATAAAGAAAGACCGTGTTTTCGTACTACTAACAGCGAATTTCTTGTTGACCCGCGCTGATTGTCCTTGAGCCCCATGCAACGCGCTGATTGTGGAACTCTGTCTCGGTTGATGTATGTCGATTGACAAATGCTCATCACGGCGGAGCGTGATGGCTACTTTGGGTTGCGGGCGAAGCCCGCGCTGGGGATTTCCTGGCAATCGTTTCCACGACATTTTCTGCTGGATTGTTTTCGACGTGAGCTCGCCGACTGCTCCCACGATACACGCAAACACGGCAACACAGTACACTGCCTCCACCGAACTCCGTATGGTACGCCGCAAGGTTTGCTTCAAGAAAGACGTTCACATGAACTTGTTCAGGAAATCCAGGTGCCAGTGCCAGTGTCAGCATCAAGGACTTGTTGCGATTCTGGCGGCGGCGATTGCAATGTTGACGTCGGCGGCGGACGGTTTGAAGCCCGTTTCGGCAGCAGACAAACCGAATGTGCTGTACATTCTGTGCGATGACCTGCGTCCGGAAGCTGTCGGCTGTCTTGGGGCAAAAAACGTCAAAACTCCGCATATCGATGCGCTCGCAGAACGCGGCGTGGTTTTCAAAAACACGTTCTGCACTACTTCGCTGTGTTCTCCCAGCCGAGCGAGCATTCTGACGGGACTGTATGCGCACCGACACGGGGTTCGCGACAATTTCACTGAGTTGCCCCAGAACCTTCCTCAGTGGCCTGCCAGACTGAAAGACGGGGGTTACAAGACGGCCTATATCGGGAAGTGGCATATGGGCGAAGATAACGATGACCCGCGTCCGGGATTTGACTGGTTCATTTCGCACAAAGGCCAGGGGAAATATTTTGACACGGAATGGAACGTCAATGGACAGGAGCGGGAAACTCCCAAAGGCTACTACACACACATCGTGACCGACTACGCGCTGGACTGGTTGAAGCAGCGAAAGTCTGATGAGCCCTGGGCGCTGTGTCTGGGCCAAAAGGCTCCGCATTCGTTCTATTTCCCTGAACCCAGATATGCCCATGCATTTGACGACGTCAAAGTTGCCTATCCTGCAAGCGCGATGATGCTGGATGGCAAGCCGGACTGGATTCGTCAGAGGCTGACCACCTGGCATGGCATTTACGGGCCACTTTTCGAATGGCGTAAGAAGTTTCCGGATACAAGTCCGGAAGCGGTCATTGACTTTGAAAACATGGTCCATGCCTATTGGGGCACAGTACTCAGCATTGATGACAGCCTTGGACGGCTGACTCAGTTTCTGACAGAAACCGGGCAGCTGGAGAACACCATTATTGTCTTTATGGGAGACAATGGACTGCTGGAAGGCGAACACGGAATGGTTGATAAACGGACGATGCACGAACCCAGCATTCGGATTCCGATGGTCGCTGCGGGGCCAGGCTTGCCGTCCGGCAAAATTCTGGATGCCCAGGTTCTGACGATCGATATCGCTCCGTCAATTCTGGATCTGTGCGGAGAAAAGCCACTTGATAATATTCAGGGCCAATCTTTCAAAGCCGTCTGCAACGACGATGCGGCGGCGTGGCGCAGGGGATGGTTTTACGAGTACAATTACGAAAAACAGTTCCCTTACACTCCCAACATTCGAGGTATTCGCACGTCAGACTGGAAGTACATCCATTATCCGCATGGAGACGGATCGCCCGATCGGCACATGGCGGAAATGTATGATCTCAGACACGATCCTCAGGAATTGACGAATCTGGCTGAACAAAAGGCTCATGCAGCAAAACGCAATGAGCTTGCGGACCAGCTCGCTGCGCTGCTCGAAAAAGAAGGCCTGACACCTGAGACTGACAGGATGCCGATGGACGAAGGAATCAAGTCAGAGCTGCCGGATAAGAAGATTCGCTGAGAACGGGAAATCGAAGTGACTTCGCGATATCGTTGACAATCAAACCGTGCTGATCGGCGTCCACCGTTGCGAAAGTGCGAGGATCGACGTACGCTGCCGAATCAGGCATCGGTTTTCCTGGCTCCGGGGTGTTAAAGCAAATGAAATTCTTCCTGCAAAAACTCAATCTGGCGTTCTGCGCCACATGCTGTTTCCTGTCTGCGGGCTGCGTTGATAATCCCGGTCCCGGCAAGGCCACGATTGCAAAAGTCAGGTCCGATGACAGCGCCGCCGTCGCGGCACTGGAAAAAGCCGGATGCAGCATGAAGAAAGACGCGGCTGGTCTGGTCACTGAAATTGCGGTGTCGTCTGATACCGATTTTTCAGAAGCCATGAAAAACCTTGTCGGCGTACCCAATGTCACCATCGCGCGCTTCGGCGGGCCCGGTATGAACGACAAAGGCATGGCGTTTCTTGCCAATCTCAAGTCACTCAAACGACTCGACCTCACCGATTGTTCTTCCATCGGCGATGACACCTTGAAAATTGTCGGGGGCATACCCAGCATCGAAGTGCTGACGCTGCGAAGAGCCGGATTTACTGATGCCGGTCTTGCATCGATCAGGACTTTGACAAAACTGCGAGCAATTGACCTGCGGAACACAAACATCACTGATGCTGGTGTTGCACATCTGGCAGGAATCAAAACACTCGTCGATGTGCAGTTGGAAAACTCCAAAGTATCCGACGCCGGCGTCGAACACCTTCGAGGCTTGCCGCTGAAATCACTCAACCTGAATTATACCGTCGTCACAGACGCCGCCATGCCTGCGATCGGCAGCATTACGACGCTGGAATCTCTGCAGATGGATACGTCTCGCATCACGGATGCCGGCATGCCGGAAGTTGCGAAACTCAGGAAACTCAAACGCTTCGGTTGCCGCCAGGCGAATATCAGCGGCGAAGGCATAAAACATCTTGCGGGGCTGAAGGAACTGACCCGTCTGGAACTGCGCGAAACATCCATCGACGACGGCAGTCTGGAAATCATCAGCAGCCTTCCAAAACTTTTGTACCTCGACATCAGTGAATGCCGTACGCTTAAAGGCAAAACAATTGGTGAACTCGGCAAACTTACGGAACTCACGTATCTGGAACTGCGCGAAATCAAGAAAGTCAATGACGCCAGTTTTGCCGCGCTCGGGACACTGACGAATCTCAAGGAACTGAACGTTGAAGCCACTCGAATCACTGACGAATCCACCTCAACACTGCTCAAAATGCAGAAGCTGGAACGCTTAAGTGTCGCGGGATCGCAGATGGGTGATGCAGGCATTCTTCAGCTAAGTCAATTGCCTGCGTTGAAGTGGTTGAACCTCAGTAATTCGCAGCCCAAACCGGAAACCATCGCGGCATTGAAGTCGGCAAAGCCCGGTATCGAGATTGTGGAGTGACCGTGCTTCCCGACACATCAAAACGAACTCGCAGCGAATCCATTTTCAGGCATGCGTCGAATCTGATCCCGGGCGGCGTCAACAGCCCGGCCCGCGCCTTCGGTGCTGTGGGCGGCACGCCGCCTTTTATGAAACGAGGTGAAGGCGCGTACCTGTTCGACGTCGATGGCAATCGTTTCATCGACTACATTGGTTCGTGGGGACCACATCTGTTCGGCCATCGGCATCCGGCGATCCTTGGGGCGATCGAACAGGCACTGCTGATCGGCACCAGCTTCGGTGCACCGACAGAAGCGGAAGCCGAAATGGCTCAACTGGTGATCGAGATGGTGCCGTCCATCGAAATGGTGCGGATGGTAAACTCCGGTACCGAAGCGACGATGTCCGCGATACGCGTCGCCCGCGGTTTCACTGGTCGAAACGGGATTGTGAAGTTTGCCGGATGTTATCACGGCCACGTAGACAGCCTGCTGGTCGCCGCCGGTAGTGGCGCACTGACGCTGGGATGTCCGTCAAGTCCCGGAGTTCCCCCCGGCGCAACAGCCGATACGTTGGTGCTGCCCTATAACGATTGCGAGAGTCTGGAAGCAGCTTTTCGGAAAAACGGTGATCAACTGGCGGCCGTAATTCTGGAACCGGTCGTCGGCAATATGGGCTGCGTGATTCCGACACCCGAGTTCCTCTCGCTGCTGCGTCGGCTTTGTACTCAGCACGGTACGGTGCTCATTTTCGACGAGGTGATGACAGGTTTCCGAGTCGCTGCTGGCGGGGCTCAGCAGTTGTTTGGCATTGTTCCGGACATGACAACGCTGGGCAAGATCATTGGAGCCGGAATGCCGGTCGGAGCGTACGGTGGACGAGCCGACATCATGAACTGCGTGTCGCCAGTGGGAAAAGTTTATCAGGCGGGAACGCTGTCGGGAAATCCGGTCGCGATGGCGGCAGGAATCGCAATGCTCAATCTGATTCGCGTACAAAATCCTTATCCGCGCCTGGAACAGGTTGGCCAGAAACTGGCGGATGGATTTCAGACTGCGGCAAACGCGGCGGGGATTGATGTGCGGATCAATCGTGTCGGCAGTATGTTAACGGTGTTCTTCAGTCCGCAAGCGGTAACGGATCTGGCATCTGCGACGTCGTCCGACACAGCGAAATTCGCGGGTTGGTTTCACGGAATGCTGAATCGGGGCGTGTATCTGCCCTGCAGCCAGTTTGAAGCCATGTTTGTGTCGGCCGTTCACACAGACGCGGATATCGATCAGACGATTGCCGCTGCTGTTCCAGGTTTTGCAGGTTGTCACAAAGAGTGACGTTTTCCCCTACATGAATTGTGGGCAGCGTCGTGCTTTCATGTTGCCGTTTTGCGACAGAACCGCGCAAAAGTGAACCTGGCCTCTCGCAGTTCCGGACAGATTGATTTCCGCTGATTCAGCGCTTTCAGCCTCTCGACAGTATTCTAAGATTGCAGCGATCTGTCTTTGTATTTTATCTGTGATGCACTGCCACATCGGCTTTGAGTCTGCCGGGGATCCTTATTCAATGACTGCCTCCTCGATTCTTGATGAGCCCGTCGGAAATCGGATCGCCGCCCTTCGACGATCTGACAAAGACAAAGCTTTCTCAGCACTCGTTGCACAACATACGATAGAGCTCCCCGGCACGGAATGGCTCACGCGACTTGAGCTGGGCGAACCTCGGGAAAACGTGCACTGCCTGCCGCCGTCACTGCGAATTTGCAAGCGGGTGTTCGACATCGCTGCCGCAATGTTTCTTCTGATTGCAACTTTACCGCTGACCGTCACTGCGGCGATACTGGTGAAGTTGACGTCACCGGGCAGTCTGATCTATTCGCAGACACGCATCGGCCTTAATCTGCGAAAAAAGCAGAAGAATGATCGACGCACTGAGTCAAAGGAACTCGTCCGGGATTCTGACCGTCGTCAGCCTGGCAGGGATCGACGGGAACTGAGCAACTTTGGATGCCCGTTCACGATCTACAAATTTCGCACAATGCGAAACGACGCGGAACAATACGGAGCTCGGTTTGCCCTGGAAGGCGACCCGCGAATTACTCCGATCGGCCGTTTATTGCGAAATACTCGCATCGACGAACTGCCACAACTCTGGAATATCCTCAAGGGCGACATGTCTCTGATTGGACCGAGACCTGAGCGTCCCGAATTCATGAAGGAGCTGCAGGATCAGATCCCGAATTTCATCGACCGTCTGGGCCTGAAGCCTGGATTGACCGGAATCGCACAGGTCGTCAATGGCTATGACAATGAACTCGAAGGTTTTCGTCGCAAGGTTTCGTATGACCTGCTGTACCTTCAGAACTGCTGCGTTTGGAACGACATCAAGATTCTGTTCCGCACGATTCGCGTTGTGATCAACGGCGAAGGAGCACTGTAGATCTTTGTCGGGAAAAACGTTCAGGTGTGATCCAAACAAAATCAGCCCGCAGAAAACTGCGGGCTGTCTCGTTTTTTTATGTTTTGACCACAGGGCTTAGCCGTGTTCAGAGCGTGTTACTATGGAGAAGCCAGCTGATCTTTAAGATCCTGAATATCATTCTGCGTGTCGATTACATAGACCAGAGCCGTCACCGAAGTGGCGAGCATTGTAAGCGTAACGATGTCGATCAGTCCAAATCCGGAGCTTGGCGGAGGACAGGTGCTGCACGGATTACCGTACTCATCCACCGCCTGACCGCGAACGACGTTTTCGTCACCTGCAACAACCAGGCTTTTCACTGAACCAGCCGGTGCAGTGCCGTTCTTCCAGAGTCTGACAGAAGTCGTCGCTGCCCCGACTGACAGGTCATGAGCTCCGCCGCGAACACCGGTAATGGCGAAGTCACCGTTGGCACCGGTCATGGCCCGCGCCACTGTGGTGCCTTGATAGCGAAGTTCGACGGTGGCATCTTCTACCACTCGACCTTCAGACGTATAGATCTGTCCATGAAGAGTTCCATCACCTGTCAGCTCGACATCGCGAGCGACCGGCGAAGGACCTCCTTCGAAGGCAGATGCGGTGTTGGACAGGAGAATTCCAAAGCACACAGCGATGCTGGCGGCCTTGGCGAGAATCGTGTGCTTTCGCATCTTTTTCAAACCCTCTGCTATATCCTCGAAGGAGCAATCGCCAGCCTTGGCAGATTGCAAAAAATCCTTACCACAGTTGTTATCGGCACAGGTAGTAACATCGCCACAACTGATTTGCAAAAAATAATCGGAATAACCAGAACATATTGACAGGCAGATTCTGCCGAAAGCGCGCTCCTTCGCACAGCGCCTGCCTCCACGAACGTGCCAATCTGACCCAGCAGTCGCCGATGGAGTGGTCGTCATGAATTCCCTGTGGTGACGTCTGTCGAGTATTATTCCAACGGCATTTTGATCGCGCTTCGTCCGAAGTCATTGTAGAAACGCTGGTGGAACGTTTATTGCAATTGACACATTCTGCCGACGCACGATGCTCGCGGCATCAGAGACTCCCCAACATCCACGAAAAGGACATTGTGATGAAAACTGCAACTTGCTTCCGACTGTCAGCAATTTCCAAACTAGCAATTTCAACAGGGTGCGTTGCCGTCGCAGGCTGGCTGACATGGTCTGTCAGCGCACAGGAAAAAGAAAAAAAGAACCCGGTTGAAGTCAGCATGCGGCAAAAACTTGAGGCCACCTCGAAGGTGCTCGAAGGGCTGACCATTGAAGACAAAGAACTTGTGCATGAAGGCACGGCGATCCTGACCGCACTCAGCAAGGCGGAAGTCTGGCAGGTCCTGACGGACGCCGACTATCGGGAACATACACAGACATTTCGAAGTTCGATTAAGCGTCTGGATGAAGCCGCCCAAAAATCAGAATTCGCATCAGCTCAACTGGAATGGCTCGATGCCACAAAACGGTGCTTCGATTGTCACAACCATGTTCGCGCCGATCGAGCGTCAAAGGCGAAGTAGCGCGAACGAATCTCAATCGTGCCAGACTGGCTCTTCCTGGCGGAGCGAGACGGCTACATTGTTTCGCGTCAAAGGCCCATTTGTTCGGATAGTCCGGCCCGAAGCGGGCCAGGCTATCTACGTCGTGTATTCAGAATTCAACCGCACGTATTCCTGCGTCAGGTCGGACGTCCAGAAGCGGACAGATTCCTGGCCGGAACAGGGACCACCGGAAACGGCAAGTTCCAGATGGACGTCACGGTCGGTTTTGAGCTGCTTTGAAAGGGCGGCGGCATCGAACGGGACAGGGATGCCGGCGCGGTAGACTTCGGTTCCGTTGATGTGCAGCGATACGAAAGCCGTGTCGAAATCGACGTGAGCATAACCTGCCGCTGAGACTATGCGGCCCCAGTTCGGGTCGCCGCCAGCGACCGCCGTTTTCACCAATGCACTGTCGGCGATCTCTTTCGCCATCCGATAAGCGGCTTCCCGGGTCTCCATGCCCGTGACATCGATCGTGATAAAATGATCCGCTCCTTCGGCATCGCGGATGATGTCCGTTGCCAGTTTCTGGCAAACCTGTTGAATCGCGTCACGGACATTGGCAAAGTCGCCGTCAGAAAGCGATCCGACCACCGCTCCGTTTGCCAGTAATAAGACCGTATCACTGGTACTCATGTGACCATCGACACTGATGCAGTTGAACGTGCGATCGACGCCAAACCGCAGAGCGGAATCACACTGCGCCGGTGTGAGTTGAGCGTCCGTCATGATGACCGACAGCATCGTGGCCATGTTCGGAGCAATCATTGCCGCGCCCTTGCAGACGCCGGAGACGCGGACAGTGCCGCCAGTCACGACGACATCCATAGCCGTCAGTTTGGGAAACGTATCAGTCGTCATCATCGCCGTTGCAGCATCCAGAAAATGCTTTTCGGATGTACCCAGCGATTGTATCCCGTGGGGAATGCCATCAAGGATCGTGCGCATCGGCAAAGGCACACCGATTACACCCGTCGAACACACAAAGACCGATTTCGAATCACAGCCGAGCTGTTCAGCCACAACTGAAGTCATCTGCTCCGCGTCCCGAATCCCGGGTTCACCAGTGGCAGCATTCGAATTGCCCGAATTGATAATGACGGCTCGAGCGACCGTCGAGGGCACGCGCTGCTTCGACACAATTACCGGGGCACCGCAGACTTTGTTCGTGGTAAAGACCCCGACCGCCGTCGCATCGCGATCTGAAACAAATAACGCCAAATCCGGTTTGCCGCTGACTTTGATTCCACAGGTTGAGCCGGAAGCCTGAAATCCAACAGGCAGTTGCGAGGTCGATGGAGCATTCATGGACAATTGTCCAGCAAGTAAGGGTCGTAAACACCCATGCATAAGTTTTCGCACACAAATTGTTTAACCGCGTGCCCATCGGGCCGCGTTTTACTCGCGAAAGCGCGGGGCGATGCCCACGCGGTTAAACGAAGAAACTTATGAATGGGTGCTTAAACGAAGAAGCCGTCAGCCCATTGCTGACGGCTTCGTGGGTCACAACATTGACACAAATATGTACACACGCGGTTCTGTTTTGCCTGCAATGTTGCTGAGAAATCTATTCGGCCAGCAGCACTTCAATCATCTCGTGCAGCGCCTGCGAATTTGCGGGGCCGGAGCCGACCTTGATCATGCGCACATTTCCCAACCTATCGATCAGGACAGCATGAGGAATTCCCGTCACCCCGAAATGCTTCTGCATTTCCGAGGCCTTGGGTGTCATGATCGTGGCATGGTGGAGTTCATGATGTGACATGAATTTGTCCAGCATCTGCTGTTCAGTTTCCAGTGAGACATCTTCTTTCGCTTTGGCAGCTCGTCCGGATTCTTCGTTCCACTCATATCCGTACTGACGGGTGACGCCGACAATTTCCAGCCCCTTGTCATGATAAGCTTCGTGCCATTCCTTCAGATGTGGAAACGTGGCAATACACGGTCCGCACCACACTGCCCAGAAGTCCAGCAACACGACTTTTCCATTCAGATCGTCAGGCGATTTGCTATCTCCATGAGCCCAGACTTCGATATCCAGTGGCGGTGCGGGTTTGCCGATCATCTCCAGGACCAGCAATGCGGATGCAATTCTGGATTCGTACGCCTTCAAGCGTTCAACTGCAGCCTTGATCACAAGGTCTTCCTTCAGTTCGGATGCTTCAACAAACTCGACCGTATTCGTCAGCAACTCCTGGGCTGCCTGAGGAGCGTCCCGATAGATCCTTCCCACTTCAATTGACCGGGAGCCGATGAAGGCGGACATCAGGTTCTGCGACGACGCATTTTTTTCGATTGCAAGACGAATGCCTGCGTCGAGTTCATCTGCCAATGCCTGAGCGCCTTCGAATTCCGCCCGCCGCGCATTCATGACGCGGGACTGCATCAGATTTGCCCATGCCTGAACAGGGCGTTCCGTCGCTGCCGCAGCATCGATTTTCGTCTGCAGATCAACGCATTCTTTCTTTAACATGTCCTCCGCTTCGGCATATTTTTCTTCCAGACTCAACCCCTGAGCTGCGGCACTGACGAGCTGAGCAATTGCGGGCAGGTACAGATCATCCTCATCTTTAACGGCAACCGAACGCAGTGCCTCCAACGCTTCTTTGGTGATCCTGGCAGCCTCGGCGGACTTCTGCTCACGAAGATACAGGGATCGCAGCATTTGAATTGACGATGCCAGAGAAATATTCTGAGCCGGACTGGCATCCTGCACTCGACTCAATTGAAACGCGGTGAGTTTCTCAGCCTGCTCAATCGCCTCCACCGTTTTTCTCACCGACATCAGGCGTGCGGCAAGCATCTGCCGCAGCAATTGAATTTCAACGTCGTTTGGTGATTGTTCGATTGCCGCAGCAAGTGCCTTGATTGCATCATCCAGCGATCCGCTCTGCAGTAGTTTTCGGAGTTCCGCCGTTGAAGCTTCAGGTTCCTCTGCAGGCTGTACCTTGTCTTTATCAGGCACCGGAGTATTCTGCTTGTCCTCATCCGCCCGAAGACAGAACTGCGAACCCGCAGAAACTGTGAGTGTCAATGCAACGATTACCCATGAGCAAGACTTCATATTGCCTCCGGAACGAACAGAGATCTAAGGGATCGAGGCCAACCCGCCCGGCATTGCGTGGGATCCTGGCCTGAAGAACCACAAAGACGCATCGTGCCGTGATTTCACGGCGACTGCAAGCGATTGCCGTCATTTTGCGACAACAGCAAACGTAGGGTGTGTGAAGCAGGACGAAACACACCAGTCAGAGTTCGTACTCCATAATCACAGGCGAACCATTTTGAGACTGTGGATTCCACGACTGTTCGAACCGTGCGACCTTCGGGGCAGTGCCGTTCCTGTCCGGCACTTCCAGCACCAGCAGGGTACATGGACGGCGCTCGCCGCCAGGGAGCTTTGGCAAGTCGGGGCAGGGCAGGGTCAGCGTCGATTTCCATGCCTGCTGACATGTCACAAGGACCGTGCTCGGCTTGCCGTCGAATTCACCTGCCAATTCCGCGCACTGCAAATCGGGGAACTCCCGTACATAAACCAGTTTCGTAAATCCTCGTTCGGCCAATTCTTCTTCAATCAACGGACGGCAGCTTTCCCACGCGGAAGCGGCCATGACTTCCGTGGCAGCTGCCGATGGTGCGACATCTTTGAAGAAATCTATCGCTGGCAGCACAATATTGCTGTCCAGTTCCTGAGCCCTCGTCAGATCTTCAGCCGCCAATGGTTTTTGGCCTTTGCGATACCGCACGACGCCGCGATTCATCCATGCTTTTGCAAATTCGGGGTCCAATTCCAGTGCCTTTGAAAAATCGCTTTCTGCAGCGTCCAGATGCCCCATGGACAGATGCACGTTACCACGCTGAAACCAGGACGACGAATCGTCGGGATTCAGCTTCAGGGCGGTATCATAGTCCTGAAGCGCGCCCGCATCGTCGTGCATATCGAATCGGCACAGTCCCCGATTGCGGTATCCAAGGAAATCTTCCCGATCCAGATCGACCAGTTCTGAGAAGGCGCTGATGGCTTCTTCGTACCTTTTCAGTCTGGCAAGCTGCACGGCCTTGTTGTTGAGCGCGTCGGTGCGCCGATTATCGAGTTGCAGACAGGCGAGATAATCAGCCAGAGCCTTCTCGGGCAGGTCAAGGTTTTCATACACCAGGCCTCGCTGATAGTACACTTCAGGATTCTGCGGCATGGCCTTCAACGCAAGGTCGAGCACAGGAATGGCCTCCGCCCCCTGACCTCGATCCATCAGAATCTTTGCGCGTGCCAACATCAACTCCGGCGAATCCGGTGCTTCCGCGCAACCAGATACCAGCAGTATCAGGCAGGCAACGGACGCGAGGCATGTCCCGACCGTCGAAGCGTAAAATGTTCTCATAGTCGGCGTTTCACAATATGAAGGCGAGTCCGCCAGATCTCCGGATCGGCAAACGACAGATATGCAAATGTCATAATAAGTCCGAACGTCCACATTCCAAGGAACGCCCCAATCCCGAAATGCATCGCGACGCCCACCGCAAGTACGAAAGGCCGCAATCGACGATTCCAGACCAGGACAATAAAAAATGCCTCCCACGCGACGGTGACATGCGCGATCAGATACGGGAGCCACGGTGTCCATGCCATCCAGGTAAGATCAATCGTCTGGTACTCCTGGTTAGCGATGACGTTCCACATGGCTTCACCGGTCCACCAGGTCGGACCTTTCAGCTTGGAAAAACCTGACCAGAAATAAATCGCACACAAGTGCAGCTGGATCAGACGACTGGCCATTCGAGCCGCCGCAAATCGAACCGGTGCGGCACTCGTATCCGGACTTTTCCGCCGCCACCATCTGCGAATCACACAGTCCGCCGACATCGCTGCGCCACAGGGGGCCAGGGAAAGATACAGACACATCATACCCAGGATCTGATCAAATCCAAAGCTGGCAACCGGCACTCGCTGCGAATAGGAGATCGTGATCAGAAACGCCAGAATCGATGTCACGCGTGTGGCTGCTCCAATGCAGAACAGTGCGGCCACGACGACGCAGGCGATGTGTACGGGCCACAAATACCGATCATCGATCCACAGCCAGAACGAAAACACAAATCGTGATTCGTACACTCGCTTCACAGCTTCAAGCGGCTGCAGCCCGTTGCGTCCGAAGAATGTCTCCAGTTGCAGCGACCAGACCAGCAGATTGTAGAACAACATCCAGCCCGTCAACACTCGCATGACACCCAGCATCAATGGGTCCAATGGTTCAAACCAGAATCGATGCCATGCCGCGACTCCCTGTTCCACGGTTCGACGAACAGATGTCAGGACATTGGCCAGAGGATGAGTACCATGCTGCTCGGTCACCGCTGTACTCCCTCAGAAATTCCGGGCGACTGGCGAACCTGGGGCAGCGGGATCGGCAGAAAAATCAAAGTCTCCAAGCACATCTTTCTGAAACGTTTCCGGGTCATCCAGCTTTCCGCCGGCCTGCAGGCGCATGATCGACGATGGTTCGTGGCTGATACGACTCAGCGAAATTCGATCTGCACCGAATTGCATTGCGAAGTGCCGCGCGTAGGCTTTCAGCATGTCCTGCTGAGTCGGATCATCGAAAGCCCAGACATTTTCGGCCAGCATGAAGTAGCGATGATACAACAGTCGCGGACGAATGGACACGTCCGGAAATCGTCCGACCGCTGGTGCCTCGCCTTCGCCCGGAATCTCCCAGGCGATGAGCGTACTGGCACCGGGATCTGGCGCGAAATAGTGATAGCCATGATTCAGAAACAGCGCTTCATTGTATGGCAATGCAATCCGATAACCATCTTCAAGCAGCGGTGAGGAAGGCGGCATTGCAGCCGGTGAAATAAAGACTGCGAAAACGTGAAATGCCAGCCACAGGCTGAGTACAGCGTAGCCAACTTTGCAACAGAGTCTTTTCAGACCGACGATCATCGGTGCGGTCCACGACAAAAACCATACTGCCCATTCCTCACGTTGTCCCCGACGCGAACGGCAACGAAGTGCTGAGCAACCTCCGTGGCTCAATTATCCTTTGCTGATAAAATACAAAAAAACGCCAGTGGTTCACCAGAATTGCTGGTGACCACATGGCGTTTCCTGAATTCCAGTTTCAGCAGGCTGCCGTCGGATCGGACGCAGCGACAGAAACTACCACACGTAGGAACCACCTGTTGAAGGAGATCCATATGAACCAGTTGAGCCGTAAGCCCCAGTAGATCCGTAGGCACCGGTTGAGCCGTAGGCACCGGTTGAGCCGTGTGAACCACGAGCTGCACGACGTAATGCACGGCCACCTGAGGATCCGCCACTTGAAGCGTGAGATCCGACCGAACCGTAGGACTCGGTTGAACCATAAGATCCAGTCGAACCATAAGATCCAGTCGAACCATAAGATCCGGTTGAACCATGTGAAGCAGAAGAGCGTCGGGCTCTTCGTGAACCATAAGATCCGTGCGATCCGTTCGAACCATAATCACCTGTTGATCCGCAAGAGCCAGCCGGTTCAACAGAACTGCCACACGATCCATAGGAATCGCTTGAGCGATGATGACCAGCTTCAGACAAATCACCAAAAGTGATCATTCCAGCCAAAGCACCTAAACAAACCAAACGAGCAAATTTCATAGCAAACCTCCAATGTGTTGAATCCGAGCCAACTCAACCCACGCAAACAACGCAAGTACAGAAGGCAGGGCAGTGTGTAACGATAAGGACGACTGGATTGCCTGTCAAATCAAGTTGGCCTGGTAATTTCGAGAGTCTCTACAACTTGAGATTTTTCCCAATCGGCAATGGAGGCCCCATTATTAAATGTTCCCTATCGCAGACAGAGGGCCAAATTCTTTCGTAAGAGTAACTGCGGAGTTGCTCAGGCATGGCTGAACGATCATGACAACATTTGTTCACGTACGAAACTTGGCAAATTTCAGCCGAATACCGGTTCTGTCTTCGTGCGTCATTTACCGATGATGACCGAAAGTCCCCCCTACAATCGGATTCACAGGAACACCGCCACGATCGAGCCCTCGAGTAATCAGATCCTGGTTGGCCATTCCGGAAGAATTTCGACTAGAGTACCGACGGCTGTGAAGCAACGTAGTACGGGCAGGACAACGAAACATGCGACTTTTGATAACGGGCGGTGCGGGATTTATTGGCAGCAATTTGGCGGATAAGGCGATCGAAGCTGGCTGGGAAGTTGCCGTGCTGGACGACCTGAGCAGCGGGCGGCGCGAAAACGTTCCCGACGACGCCAGGTTTTTTCAGGTTGATATTCAGGATGCCACCAGCATTCAAAACGCCTTTGCGAGCTTCAAGCCGACTGCCGTAAGTCATCAGGCTGCTCAGGCCAGCGTTGCCGTGAGCGTTCGCGATCCGCAGCAGGATGCGTCGATTAATATCCTCGGTTCAATCAATGTGATGCAGGCCTGCGTCAATCACCACGTCGGGCACCTGGTCTTTGCCAGCACGGGTGGTGCGATTTATGGGGAAGTACAGGACGGCACACGAGCGTCGGTTGCAACTATTCCGCGGCCTCTCAGTCCTTATGCCTGCAGCAAGTTTGCGGTTGAAAAGTATCTGGACTGTTTTCGCCATGAACATGGTCTGAATTTCACCGTGCTGCGCTATGCCAACGTCTACGGGCCTCGACAGGATCCACATGGTGAAGCGGGTGTCGTGGCGATCTTCTGTAACCGAATGCTGGCCAACGAACCGGTGAGCGTGTTCGCCCGCACGGCGGTCGGAGATCCCGGCTGCGTCCGCGATTATGTATTTATTGCCGACGTCGTAAAAGCCAACATGGCCGCGCTGCAGGGGGAGATTCCCGAACGTGTGCTGAATGTGGGGACCGGTCGCGAAACCACTACACTGCAGCTGGCCGAACACATTCGCGCAACGCTATCCAGCAAAAGCGAGATTGGTTACGGCGGTCGTCGCGCCGGCGACGTGGAACGTTCACTGCTGGATGCTGATCGACTCGCAGAGCTGCTGGGACCGACAGTAGCTGTGGCCGATGGTCTGAAGATCACTGCGGAATGGTTTCGGCAGCGAGCTGCCAGAGCATAGCTTGCAATTGAACCGGAAAAACAGAAGAATCGCCCCTCACAATGTGTCACCAGGCTTCGCCGCATGTTCGAAAGGGACGATCATGAACTACAACTCTCGATTCTCGCGCCGGTCTGCTCTTGCCGCATCGGCAGCGTTCGCGATGACTCGGTCGATTGTTTCTGCAACGGAGGGGACGGATGAACCCGCCGAGAGTATGCCACATCGGAGAACTCGCTTTGCCGTATCGACCTATTCCTTCTGGCAGTTCAAACGTGACGACCTTCGTGACATCGAAACGTGCATTGATCTGGCGGCGGAATGGGGATTTGATGGAATCGAACTGCTGCATCGGCAGATGACGGATGAATCCAACGCCACGCTGCAGCGAATCAAGCAGCGTGCCTTTGTGAATGGTCTGGATCTCTGCGGCTTCTCGACTCATCAGGGCTGGGTCTCGCCGGATCCAGCCGTTCGAAAGATGAACACTGAGCATACGATTCACTGCATCGAGATGTCATATGCGCTCGGCATTCCGACCATGCGCGTCAACACAGGGCGCTGGGGAACGAGTGGCAGCTTCGACGAACTGATGGCGAATCGAGGCATCGAACCAATTCTGGAAGGCCACACCGAAGACGAAGGCTTCAAGTGGGTGATTGACGGCCTGATGGAGTGTCTTCCAGCGGCGGAACGCTGCGGAGTGACTTTGGGACTGGAAAACCACTGGGGTCTGGGAAGAACTCCGGAAGGCGTGATGCGCATCGTCGATGCCATTAAGTCGCCGTGGCTGAAGACGACACTGGACACAGGCAATTTTTTGGAAGACCCCTACGATCGTCTCGAGATCATGGCACCTTCCGCAGTGCTCGTGCAGGCCAAGACCTACTACGGCGGCGGCCTGTGGTATTCGCTCGAACTGGATTACCCCCGCATCGCCGCACTGCTGAAGAAGCACAAATTCAACGGCTACGTATCGCTGGAATTCGAGGGCAAAGAAAATCCCCGGACCGCGATCCCCAAAAGTCTGGCAATGCTGCAACAGGCGTTCGACGGGGGAGAGTGACACCGGGCTGCGAGGCGATTCCAGCTACAGATTCATCTGGTGTCCAACCGAAAGAAACGCATCGCGGGGCGAGTACCAAACGATACGCAGAAGACATCGCAGGAATTCAGGTCCGGAATGCACAGCGGAATATTGACTGAAGCTGCGACAGGGAACGGTGAGTGCAGCATGACTGACGGGAGTTCGCAGGGCTCGATCCAGCCGGAACTACGACGCATTGGCCATGCAGGCAACCCGACTCAGCGTGACTCACTCGCCGCCAGTTCTCTTCAGAGTTGGCTCCAGCCAGAAGCCCCAGTCGGCGCTGGGGCCGTCGGAGGTGGTGGTCAATAATTCCAGTTGGTGAACCTCCGGCAATCTTGTACGACATACAAGGCGTCTTCCGAAAGAATGGCTACAATACCGCAATGAACTCGATCGCTTGTACCTGGATATCGACGAATGAAGAAGTACACGGACGCCGAACTTGAATCTTTGTTGGATGAGGTCGAATCGGACCGAATCGAACGAAAGGAATCGTGGAAGGGAGACGCTCCTGAAAAATCCCGCCAGGCTGTTTGTGCTTTCAGCAACGATTTACCCGATCACCGACTACCCGGCGTTCTGATCGTCGGCGCGAAAGACGATGGCAAACCTTCCGGCGCGGCCATTGATGATCGACTGTTACTGACGCTTTCCGACTTGAAGACCGATGGACAGATCCTCCCGCCGCCCACGATTGTGATTGAGAAACGATTGCTCAAAGGTGCGGCGATGGCTGTCGTGCATGTTCAGCCATCACACGCTCCTCCGGTGCGCTACAGCGGAAGGGTTTGGATTCGACTCGGTCCGCGTCGTGGAGTTGCAACAGTCCAGGATGAACGAATTCTCAACGAGAAGAGACGGTTTGGAGATTTGCCGTTTGATATACAGCCGATTCCATCAGCCACGCTTTCGGAACTCAGCAAGCTGATTTTCGAGAACGAATATTTGCCAAATGCGTTTGCGCGGGACGTGCTGGAAGCAAATGAGCGTTCGTACGAACAACGACTTTCTGCCTGCCGCATGGTGGCGTCTTCTGAAGAACCCATTCCGACCGTCCCCGGCTTGTTAGCGATAGGAAAATCGCCACGGGATTGGCTGCCCGGTGCGTACATTCAATTCGTTCGCTTTGAAGGCACAGAACTAGATGCCCCCATCATTGATGAGTCGCTTATTTCAGGGTCGCTGGGGGACATATTGCGCAGGATTGACGACAAGATCGAATCACACAATCGATCAGCGGTTGATTTGAAGTCCGCGAGTACCGAGCTGAGGCAATCGCCTTACCCCAAAGCCGCGCTCCAGCAGTTGATTCGAAATGCCGTCTTACACAGAACTTACGAATCGACCAACGCACCTGTGCGAGTGTATTGGTTCAACGACCGCATCGAGATCCACAACCCAGGCGGACCTTTTGGAACTGTAACCGTCGAGAACTTCGGGACACCGGGTATCACCGACTATCGAAATCCGCATATCGCCGATGCCATGAAAGTGTTGGGGTTCGTTCAGCGATTTGGAGTTGGGATTGCCACGGCCAAAGCAGAACTGGCGAAGAACGGCAATCCCCCACCCGAGTTTACAGTCTCGCAAGAACATGTGCTGGCCACTGTCAGGAAAAGCGATCCTTCATGAGCACTCCCGTACTGACATTCTTCAACAACAAAGGTGGAGTCGGTAAGACTTCCCTGGTCTATCACTTGACGTGGATGTTTGCCGAACTCGGTAAAACCGTCGTGGCGGTTGATCTCGATCCTCAAGCCAACCTCACGGCTGCGTTTATTGACGAAGAAGAACTGGCGCAACTCTGGGAAGATGATCCCTCCAAACCGACGACCATCTATCGCTGCATCAAGCCGCTGACCAATGTGGGCGACATCCTGCCGCCTCAGACACAAGCCTTCAGCAGGCGATTGCATCTCATTCCCGGCGATGTAGCGCTTTCCGGTTTCGAGGATGCACTGTCCGAACAATGGCCCAAGGCGTTATCGGAAAACAATCTGTATCGACCATTTCGGATTCTGACTGCCTTTTGGCAAGTGGCACAACAAGCAGCTGCGGAACTTAAGGCCGATCTCATCATCGTTGATGTCGGGCCAAACCTTGGAGCGATCAATCGATCAGTGTTGCTTGGCACGGATCACGTCGTCATTCCGTTAGGGGCAGACTTGTTTTCTTTACAAGGGCTCAAGAATCTTGGCCCGACGCTGCGCAATTGGCGAAAACAGTGGCAGAAGCGACTGGACAATTGGGAGCAACCGGAATTTGACTTGCCCGACGGTCAAATGCAGCCCCTGGGTTATCTTGTCCAGCAGCATAGTGTGCGTCTAAGTCGCCCAGTCAAAGCCTACGATCGCTGGGTCAAACAAATTCCTGTCGTCTATCGCGAAAGCGTACTTG